>ULZH01058236.1_pt1 | contig 11073 bp, 9 predicted proteins | sample 1962951 | NCBI WGS metagenome assembly ULZH01 (sample SAMEA4835884, study PRJEB28245) | human gut metagenome | biome: gut microbiome; material: fecal sample | place: Denmark | collected 2008
ATGACCATTCAAAATCCAATTGCGATGAAGGCAGCTTTTGGTGAAAATCCTAAGCGTTGTTATCAAGGTAAGAAAATTGATACACGTATGCAAATCAGTGCTCTTTTAAGAGAAACATTAGAAAAGACAAAGGAATACATGAAGAAAAAAGAAGACGGAAAAGATGTAGCTTATGATCAAAAACTTGAAGCCATGATTCCTGTTGTTAAAAGAGAACTTCCATTAAAGTGTCATGCTCATAGAGCCGATGATATCTTAACGGCTATTCGTATCGCAAAAGAAGAAAATATCAAGATTACATTAGATCATGTTACAGATGCAAGATGTATTCTTCCTCAAATCAAAGAAAGTGGTTTTCCATGTATTTGTGGACCTGCCTTAACTCACAAATCAAAATTTGAACTTGCGAACATGTCTTTTGAAACACCAAACGAACTCTATAAAGCAGGTATCTTATTCTCTATCATTACCGACTCTCCAGTTATTCCTCAACAATATCTATCTTTAAGTGCAGCTCTAGCCGCTAAAGCAGGTCTTCCAGAATATGAAGCCATTAAAGCCATCACAATCAACCCAGCTAAGATTCTAGGTTTAGATAATCGTGTTGGATCTATTAAAGTTGGTAAAGACGCTGACTTTGTCATTTGTACAAAGAACATTCTAGACACTCAAAATGAAATCCAATCTGTCTATGTTGACGGAAAGAAGGCCGCTTAATGCTTTTTAAAAACGCCACTATTTATACGATGGAACAAGAACCATTCGTTGGTGATTTTAGAGTGAATAAAGGAATATTTACAGAGATTGGAAAAAATTTAGAACCCAAAGATGAAGATGTTCAAGATCTTACAGGATTCAATGTATATCCAGGCATGGTTGAAGCCCATTGTCATTTGGGCATGGAAGAAACGGCTATTGGTTTTGAAGGCAATGATTTAAATGAAATCACAAATCCAATCACACCCAACATGCGTGGTATTGATGGATGTAATCCAATGGATGAAACTGTACAAACTGCATTAGAAGCCGGTATCACAACAGTAGCTGCAGGCCCTGGTAGTGCTAATGTGATCGGTGGAACTTTCTTTGCGTATAAGACAAAAGGAAATTGTATTGATGAAATGACCATTCAAAATCCAATTGCGATGAAGGCAGCCTTTGGCGAAAACCCAAAGAATTGTTACAAAGGAAAAAATATTGATACACGCATGCAAATCAGCGCATTACTGAGAGAAACTCTAGCTAAGACAAAAGAATACATGATGAAAAAAGAAGCAGGCAAAGACGTAGATTATGATCAAAAACTAGAAGCCATGATCCCAGTCATCAAAAAAGAAATCCCATTAAAATGTCATGCTCATAGAGCTGATGATATGTTGACCGCCATTCGTATCGCAAAAGAATATGATATTGAAATCACTCTAGATCATGCGACCGATTCACAAGCGATTCTAGACCAAATCAAAGAAAGTGGTTTTCCATGTATTTGTGGACCAAGTCTTTGTCACAAAGATAAGTTTGAATGTGCCAACGATTCATTTGAAACACCAAATAAAATGTATGAAAAAGGCATCTTATTTGCGATCACAACCGATTCCCCATTCAATCCCCAACAATATCTGCCATTAAATGCAGCCCTAGCCCATAAAGCAGGACTACCTGAAAATGAAGCAATCAAGGCTATCACAATCAATCCAGCTAAAATCTTACATTTAGACAATCGAGTTGGCTCTATTAAATCTGGTAAAGATGCTGACTTTATTATTTGTACAAAAAGTTTGATTGATTTGAATAATACAATTAAAAATGTATATATTAATGGAATAAAAGCTGTCTAAGAATTTTTAAAACCAAACATATTTTATGATTGAAATAATATAAGCATAATGAATTTGTCAATTTTAAAAAAAGACAATTTCATTTCTAAATTTGCACATATACTATCCCATATAGTATAAATTTTGGTCAAGAAATTGAGTCACCCCTCATCTTACATGATGAGGGGTGACCTTTTCTTTTTACCTTTTATTCTTCAATTCCTTTTACTAGCAACCTTTCTTTTTCCTTCAATTTAAAACTCAATTCATCCGCACGATAAATTGAAGATTCAATAAATTTAATAAAATTATAAGACATAAACATTGTCCAAGACATCGCATTCATTTCAATGATTCGCCATGTTGGATAAAGATCATATCCCGTTTTATAGTTTCGCGTATATGGTACATAATCGTTTGTTAAATCAAACATACTATTCAACACAACTTTATATACACCTTGATTCATTTCTTCTTTACGCTTATTTAATCTTTCTCTTAAAGCTCTACTTGAACTAAACTCTCTTTGTTTTTCTTTGATATATTCTTCAATACAATCAATTAATGGTTGAATTTCATATACGCTACATTCAAAAGTGCCATCTTCATAAAATGTAGCATTTTGTTTCTTCATCACCCGAATGAATGATATAGGTACTTCATCATCCGGAAAAATTTGATACCAGTCCCCACGATTATTTTGTATTTTAACTTTAAATGACATATTTAACCTCATAAAACAAGGAGAGACATTCATCTCTCCTATAATAAACTAATCTTCTTTACGAGCATGTTTGCCTGTAAATGCAACACCTGCAAGTCCTAATACACCACTCAATGCATAGAATCCTAATGCAGTTTGAGCAGATGTATTTACACCATTAGATTTTTTAGTATCGACACTATTTCCAACATTAGCTGATTTATTTGTTTCGGTTTTATCGTTTTTATCTGATTTATTCAAGTAATCGCTTAATGCTTTCATAGCTTCTGCGTGGTTTGCTTCTGCTTTTGCTAAGTTTGATTTAGCTGTCAAATATTCGTTGTATTTGTCATTGTAAGCCGTATTTTTAGCTTCTAAATCTGCTTTTAACGCTTGAGCTTTATCAACTTCTACCTGTAAAGCACTTAACTTAGCTGTTAGAATTTCGTTTCCAACTGTTGAGATATCCGCTTTAGAACCGTTCATCAATACGTCTTTTAACACAACTTTAACGTTTTTCAACGGAGCGGCTTCAGCATCTACTTTAGCCTTTTCGTTTGTAGTTGTTTTGATGTCAGCTGTCAATGCCTCGATGTTTTCATCTGCTTTTGCTTTTTCAGCTTCTTTAGCAGTGATTGTATCTGCTAATTTTGCGATATCTGTTTCCAATGATTCGACTTGTGCAGAAGCTGTATTGTATGTATCAACAGCCTTTTTAGCGGCGTTTCTCAATGCATCTTTCTTGCTCAAGTTTTCTTTAGCTGTTGCCAAGCGTGCATTTGCATCATCTGAAGTAGCTTTTACATCATTGAATACGTCAGATGCTTTCTTGTGTTCATCTGTTGCTGTATCGAATGTATCTTTCAACTTAGCTTTTCTAGTCTTAGCTTTTGCTAAAGCATCTTTTGCATCTGCTAAATTCTTTTCAGCTTTTTCTGTGTTTGCTGTCCAGTTGTTGATTCTATCATTCAAAGTATTCACTTTGTTCTGAGCTTCTTTGGCTTGAGTTTTGGCAGTATTCACATTTACTGAAGCTGTTTGACGTGCGTTTTCTTTAGATACCAACTCTGCTTTTGCGCTGTTCAAAGCGTTTTCTGCATTTGCTTTAGCTGTCTTTGCTTCTTCGACCTTTTGATTAGCTGCTTTTGTGTTTTGTACGGCTTGGTTGTAAGAAGCTGTTGCCTGATTTACACGATTCTGCAATCCAGCACGTTCGTTTTCTTTTGCAGTTTTCTGATTCTGTAAAGAAGTTAATGCGTTTTTCTTAGCATTCAATAAGTTAAGAGCATTTGTTACAGCCGTGTTGTCTTTAGAGCCTGAACCAGATGCGTTGTTGACAGCATCCTGTAAAGTTTTGTGCTGAGAATCTACGGATTTTAAGTTGTTGTAGTAGTTATTGAATGATTGTTCAAATTCAGATACAGTCATTACAACTTCACCATCTACATCTAATGTATAATCCAAAAATTCCTGACAATGAGCTGTAGAAAATTGCCCTTTCGTTCCAACTGCAAATCCTGTCACAGTATATTGTTTTTCAATAATATTTTGATAGTGACCAGTCTCCGAGAATTTGTGATTTCCGGCCAAATATTCAGCCTTTTCTTCGTCATACCAACCTCTATATGGGCTTCCTGCTGTATTTGCATTTCCATATCCCCATGCAAGATTTTCTCCTGTTGCATATGTTCCTGAGTGGCTCATTTTTACTTTTGCTCGATTTGCGTTTACTTGAGCAACAGCCATCAACCATGCACTAACCTTTAATTCAGAAAGTCCTTCTTTTTTACGGATTTCATTACACTCTTTCATATATGCAATAGAAGCCTGCATGTTTTCTAAACTAGTTGCATCATCCTTTTGCCCCATTTGTGTGTATTTTGCTAAATTAGCAATTGCCATATTAGAGTCGTTTTTATCAAAAACAAAATTAACGGCTTCAGACACTCCGATAGAATCAAAATATCCTTTACTTCCTTGATTTAATCGAGCTAATTCCGTAGCATATTTCGCTTCAAAGTCAGCTAAATTCTTCTTAGCCTGTTCCAATGGAGACATTGTCGAGTTAAAATCGTTTAAAGCCTTGTCATAAGCTGTTTGAGCTTGATTTACTTCATTCTGAGCTGTTGCAATCTTAGCATTCAATTCTTTGATTGCCGCTTCGTTCTTTTCTTTTTCGGCATTTGCTGCGTCTAAAGAATCTTTTGCAGATTGTTCTTTAGCTTTTGCATCATTCAACTTATTTTGTGCATCTGTTACAGCCTGCTGAGCATTCGCTAAATTTGTCTCGGCAGTTTCCTTTGCAGTTTTTGCCGTTTCATAAGCTAAGTTTGCAGAAGCTAATGTGTTTTCAGCGTCTGTTTGTTTTTGTTGGGCAGTCTGTAAATCTGCTTTTGCAGTTTCTAATTCAGTTTTTGCAGTTTCCATTCCATCTGGATCTGTCATAGAATCTAATAAAGTCTGAGCAGAATCTACAGCTGTTTGTTTTTCTGTTACTTCAGCTGTTGCACTTTCGTAATCAGTACGAGCCTGATTTAAAGTATTTTCTTTAGCTGTCAAATCGCTTTGAGCAGTATCTAAAGCCGTTTGAGCTTCATCAGCTTCCTTTTGTGCTGTATCTGTTGCTTCCTGAGCTTTTGCAGCATCTTCAGTTGCCTGATTATATTCTGTTTCAAGTTCTTCAGGAGTCTTCATAGCTGCTAATTGATTTTGTAAACCTTCTAATTCAGCCTTTTTGTTAGCTAAATTGACTTCTGCTTCATTTTTAGCCTGTTCTGCTTCTTGAGAAGCTTTTTGTTCCGCATTCAAATTGACTATCATTTGAGCAATCTTAGCTTCTAAGTCTGCAATCTCATTTAATAATGGTTGCAAGCTTTCATCAATTACACTATTCAAAGTATCGTAGCCTGTCTGTACTACTGTGTTTTGAGCAGTATAAGCTTCGTTTGCAGTTCCTACTTCTTGTTTTGCGGCTTCAGCTTCTGCTTTTTTTGCATCTGCTTCTTTTTTTGTCGCATCTAATTTTTCTTGTGCTTCTTTAATTTTTTCTTCTAATAATTCTTTCTGCGTTTTTTCAACTTTTGTTTCTTCTTTTTCAGCTGGAGTTTCTGGATCTGCTGTAGCACCTTTTGCGAATACACTCATCTGTCCAGCTTGTGTGATTACCATACTGGCTGCTGCCAAACTAGTTAATGTTTTCTTGTTGTTCATTTTATTCCTTCCCATTCCTTGTTATAATCTTTACCTTTGGAATATTTCTTTTTTTTTAATTCTTCAGAAAAATCTATAACTTCTTCTAAATCTTTTTTTTGAAGTTCTCGCAGGCTTTTTCGCATGCTCTCAAGGACTTTCAACTCTTCTAAAGTTAGTTTTTCCATATAATATACTCCCTAAGTATCTACAAGAAACATTATAGTATCTTAGATATATTCAGTCAATTTCAAATGTTGATTTAAGATACTTTTCTTATATATAATTATTAGATAGTGAGGCACATGACAATGAATTATGAAATTGGCAAAAGAGTTAGGAAAATTCGATTACAAAAAGGAATTAGCCAAGAACAATTTGGCGAGCTAATCGGTATCAAAAAAGCAGCAGTATCAAAAATAGAAAATGGCGATAACAGTCTATCAAGAAGCAATCTAATTTCTATATGTAAACAATTCAATATTAATGAAGAATGGTTATTATACGGAAAAGGTGAAATGTTTATTCCTACATCTAGAGAAAATGAGATTCGAGCATTCTTTGAAAATGCCATGTCGTCTGATACTGATTTAGCAAAGATACAACGTAAATTCATTAACACACTCATTTCCCTGGATAAGGAAGAATGGATTGTACTCGATCGATTTATGAAGAAATATCATTTTAATCAAAAATAATATCTATAAGCTGTCTAAGACAGCTTTTTATATGTTAAAATAGTGTAGTTGGAGAAAATAGATTATGAATATAGTTGAAAAATATGGTGGAACCAGCGTTGGAACCATTGAACAGATTCAGGCCATTGCGCTTCATGCCAAACACATGAAAGAACAAGGTCACAATCTAGTCATTGTTGCCAGTGCCATGGGAAAAACCACAAATAAATTAATAGAATTAGCTCATAGTGTCACAAACAATCCAAATAAAAGAGAATTGGATAGTTTATTATCTACGGGTGAACAACAAACAATTACACTTCTTGCGATTGCGATGAATGCACTCGGTGTGGATGCGATCAGTTTAACTGGCTATCAAGCAGGTTTTCTTACTAGCAAGCACCATTCTCGTGCTTTGATCAAAGATATTGATACAACCACAATTCAATCTCATTTAGACCAAGGAAAAGTTGTTGTCGTAGCTGGCTTTCAAGGCGCTACCGAATATGGAGATATCACTACTTTAGGTCGTGGAGGAAGTGATACAACAGCCGTTGCGATTGCCGCAAAACTAAACTATCAATGCCATATCTTTACAGATGTTGCAGGTGTCTACACAATTGATCCACGATTATATACGCGTGCTAAAAAGCTAAAATCGATTTCTTATGAAGAAATGATGCAGATGGCCTGTTTAGGTGCTGGAGTATTAGAGACTCGAAGTGTTGAACTTGCTAGTAAATATAATGTTCCCCTTTTCTTAGGAAAAGCATTGGAAACAGATTTAGAGAAAGGAACTTGGATTATGCATAAAGAATTAGAAGATATGCCAATTACAGGTTTAAGTGTAAAAGACGACTATGCGATCATGCGCTTTATGCACTTACCTAACGATGGTGTTTATTTAGGAAAACTATTTAAAATGATTTCCGATTTAAATATCAACCTTGATACAATTTCACAACAATTAGACGATGAAGGCCTTGCCAACTTTACTTTATATTGTTCCGAAGAACAAAGTAATCAAATCATGGAAAATGCATCAAAAGAATATCCTGTACATCAAATGCTTGGATATATCAAATTGTCTTTAGTAGGACTTGGAATTTCTACGCATTCCGGTATTGCGAGTAAAGTATTAAACATCTTAAGTGAAAACAATATTAAATATTATATGATCACATCAAGTGAAATCTCCATTTCATTAACGATTGAAAAGAAAGACAAAGTTAAAGCGGTTCAAGCTTTAGGAAAGGCCTTTGATCTATAATGGAACTTCCAGTTAAATTTAAAGAACAAATGAAAAGACTTCTTCAAGATGAATATGAAGACTATCTACAAAGTTTTGATCATGATAGATATTATGGTTTAAGAGTCAATACACTAAAAATTTCTGTTGAAGAATTCTTAAAGATTTCTCCCTTTAAACTAAAACCCATCCCTTGGACAAATGATGGCTTCTATTATTCAAGTGAAGATAAACCTAGTAAACACCCCTACTATTATGCAGGCCTTTACTATCTTCAAGAACCAAGTGCTATGTTACCAGCACAAGTGCTTCCAATTAACGAAAATGATATTGTATTAGATACGTGTGCAGCTCCAGGTGGAAAAAGCACAAAGCTTGCCACAAAACTCAATCATACTGGACTTTTAATTTCAAATGATATCAGTTCTTCAAGATGCCAAGGCCTCTTAAAGAACATCGAATTATTTGGTTGTGACAACGCCTGGGTAACCAGTGAAGATTTGACAAATACGGAACAACACTACCCAGAAACATTTGATAAGATTCTAGTGGATGCCCCATGTAGTGGTGAAGGAATGTTTCGTAAAGAACCAGATTTAATTAAAAGTTGGATTGAAAAGGATGATACATTCTATCCTCCGATTCAAAAAAATATTTTAAATGCAGCCATCTCTATGTTAAAGCCTGGTGGATCCATCGTATATTCCACTTGTACTTTTTCGATTCATGAAAATGAAGAAGTCATTCAAGATGTATTAGACAAACATCCAGACTTGCATCTTGTTCCTATTAATAAAATCGATGGTATGATGCCAGGTATAAACATGGAAGAATGCGTTCGTTTATATCCACATAAAATCAAGGGAGAAGGTCACTTTGTCGCTTTACTTGTCAAAGATGGAGAAACAAAACATAAAAAAATAAGACTGGAGCCAAGCGATAAATTAGATGATTGTGTTACTGATTTTTTAAAACTCGTTCATTTAAATAAAGGAACCATTAAAGTAAAAAAAGACAAAGTCATTTGGCTTAATACAGATTTTCAAGCTTATAAAGGCTATCGCGTACTAAGATCTGGCTTATTATTAGGTCAATTAAAAGGAAAACATTTTGAACCTAGCCAAAGTCTTGCCCTTGCCCTTTGTCCTAAACAATTTAAAAATATATTAAACTTTTCCATTGAAGATGAGCGTGTTATTAAATACTTAAAAGGTGAAACTCTAGATGTAAAGGATTTAGATTCAAAAACATCTGGATGGACACTTGTTTGTGTAAATAACTTTCCTTTAGGTTTTGCGAAACTTTCTAAAGGCTCATTAAAAAACAAATATGCGAAAGGATGGCGTTATCAATGAGACTTGACAAGTATTTATCTCATATGGGATTTGGCACAAGAAATGACGTTAAAAAATTAATTAAAAATGGCTGGGTTACTATTAATGATGAAACCATAAAAAAGGCAGACTATAACGTAAAAGACGATGATAGAGTCTGCGTAGATGATGAACCCGTAAGCTATGTAGAATTCGAATATTACATTTTGAATAAACCACAAGGCTATGTAAGTGCTACAGAAGATATGCTTTATCCGACTGTCATGGAACTAGTTCAAAGCCAAAGACACGATCTATATCCAGTTGGAAGATTAGATGTAGATACAGAAGGATTATTACTGATTAGTAATGATGGAAAGTTAACTCATGAAGTATTATCTCCTAAAAAACATGTAGATAAAAAATATTATGTTGAATTTGATGGAACTCTACCAGAAAATGCCGTAGACTTCTTTAATCAGCCTATGGAATTTGAAGAATTTACTTCAGCCCCTTCAAAACTAGAAATTTTAGATACAAACAAAGCCTATCTAACGATTCATGAAGGAAAATTCCACCAAGTCAAAAGAATGTTTGAAAAGGCAAACTGCACTGTTACCTATCTTCAACGTATTGAGTTTGGTCCTTTAAAACTCAATGATTTACCATTAGGTGAATTTAGAGCATTAACCCAAGAAGAATTAGATGCCTTAAAAGGCTAAGAAAACCTGAGATTTCTCAGGTTTTTTATATCTAATATATTTTTATGTCATTTAGTAATTAAATCATATTGAATCATTTTGCTTATTTCTTGTTCATACCTATCTTTTAATTTAATTTCAACATCATACTTTGTACATTCTTTGAAAACAGGATTTCCAAATATCATAGTATATTTTTCATTATCAATGTCAATCAAACTACTTAGCTCATTAATCTCGTAGATATTATAGAAATCCGCTATCCCCTGCATTGCAAGGCACATTCTTAAATAGGAGTTCTCCTTTTTCAGTTTTTTTATATCATTAGTCTGATATATAATCTTTTGATTTTCATAATTAAAAAATCGAGAATGTGCTAAAAAAATAATGTTTTTAAAATCTTGTAATTCAATACCCTTTATATCAAATATTTTTTTTATTCTTCCAAAACTAATCGTTCGTATTTGTGTTATATCAACAGCGGTATTTTTTTCAAGTCCCCCATTTTTAACATATAATCTATAAAACGATTTGTTACCATGTTTGTTATATACAGGATGATATGCATTTTCAAACTTTTCTATATTCGAAGTACAAGGTAAAACAACGCATCTATGATTTTCTACTTTTAACACTAAAGCTGGATGACAATATGCCATCTCTGGCGTTATGGATAAACCAAAATCAACATATATTATTTGTTTTACTTTTAAATTGTCTTCATCTGAGAATCCGGTTTTAGAATAATTATTTATCCAACTTATAATGGATTTTGATATTCTTATTTGCTCATTAACATTATATTTTTGAAATTTTAATATTATTTTACTTATTGCATTTAACAAACCATTATTCAGCATAATTCCTCCCTCATCCTAGAAAAGGTTATTTAACTTTTTGAATCCAATGATTACCGCCAAAGAAAAACAATCACTTGTATGATCAAGAAAAATTGACAATTCATTAATCCTTTTCTAATTCGTATTTTTTAATAACTATCAAAAACTAGAATTCCTTGTGAAGTATATTATACTATATTCACCACAGTATCATCAATCTTATTGGGACTTAATATATATTTTAATTCATTTTATATATCACTTGTGTGTTTATATGATATTTTATTATATTTTATTCACATTAAATTCACTTATAATATGATTTTATTTATAAAATTTAGTTAAATGCAATTTACAACATTTAAATATTAATCAGACAATTTAATATAAAAAAACGCCCTTACCCAATGAGGGAGGACGTGTTCCGCGGGCCACTGCCCTAATGAAATTTTGATACTCTCGAGCCACTGCTCTAATAATTGTATCTACACGCTTATTATGAACTATTTTGAAAAAAAACACAACATACATATTTTAATTCCACCAAGTCAAGGTCAAAAGAAAAATTTATTCCCACCTTTAGGT
>ULZH01043449.1_pt1 | contig 10969 bp, 9 predicted proteins | sample 1962951 | NCBI WGS metagenome assembly ULZH01 (sample SAMEA4835884, study PRJEB28245) | human gut metagenome | biome: gut microbiome; material: fecal sample | place: Denmark | collected 2008
ACCATTATATGTATTGTATTCCTTATTCCACGGATGGGAATATATGCTTACCTTCTGGGACTTCTTGCAAGTCAGGCCGCAAATTCTGCTTTGTCGATATGCGCCTTTACCAGAACCGTGTCACGCATTACGACTCACAAACCTCTTCAATCCTAAGTTCCGGCTCTTTGGACAGATCTACAGGTCTTCCCGTACTCGTTATCACAACCGGTTTGGAACCGCGTTGTTTGTTGATAAGGATTATCTCTGCCGTCTCACCGTTATTAAGCTTTACTTTGGTATGAAGATATGAATCGACTATATTCTGTATAAATACCAGAAGATACCTGGTCTCATACAGATCAAAACCTTTGTCCTCAAATTGGGCAACAACATCGAATGGGCATATCGGACCACGGTATGCCCTGTTTGCCGTCATAGCTTCATAAACATCCGCAATAGCAATAATCTTGGCATATTCATCTATCTTATCACCGGTGATTCCAAACGGATATCCCGATCCGTTGCACCTTTCGTGATGCATAAGTGCACAATTTACAATATGCTCATTGAGTTCCCATTCCTTAATCAGCTGATACCCTCTTATCGTATGAGATTTCATTATCTCATATTCACTGAGTGTGAGCCTTCCCGGCTTATCAAGAATTTCCTTGGGTATAAGAAGTTTGCCTATATCATGAAACATTCCGCACGCATTAAGTATCTTAATGTCCTCTTCTTTCCAGCCGAGCCATTTGCCTATCAGCGACGCAATCATTCCGACATTCATGCAATGCATATATGTTGTATCACTATAATTGTGCATTGAGTATAACATATTTAACATGTTGTATGAATTATATTCCGTGCCAAGCATGTTCCAGCTCTTATCAATTATCTCTTCAACATCAGACTTGTCAATGTTGTTATTAATCATTTTACCGAAAGTATTATTGAGACTGTCCTTTGCATCAATGTACTTATGGCTGAATTCTTCAAATCCTGCCTTGCGTTCATCCGTAGTGCCCTCCGGTTCTGCAGGCTCCAGCTCTTTTTCTTCCACCTTAGCTTTGTCGTCTATGCTGACTGCCACAACTCCAAGTGTTTCAAGATGTTTTATAATCGGAGCCGTAATGACAACTCCTGCCGGAAGAATCATTATTCCCGCTGACGTCACCAGGTCTCTTCCCAATACCATTCCTTCTTTTAAATCGGTTAAAAAAACATTTTTCACTCAAATTCACCTCTTCACTATCTGAATTGTAATATATCCTCAACTTTATCAAGTATATAATCCGCACATTCCTCTTCAAATTCCTTCCGGTTCCCATACCCGTACAGTACAGCAGCCGTCCGGATTCCGTTATCCCTTGCGCCTATTATATCATGTTTGCGGTCACCTATCATAAGAATTTCATCAGATGATGCATGACTTATTTCCATTGCTTCCTTAACAACATCCGACTTGGATGACTTATGTCCTTCAAGATCTGCTCCGGCAACATATTCAAAGTATTTCTTTAAATCAAATCTCTCCAGTATCCGGTCTGCATACACTTTCGGCTTGGACGTTGCCACATAAAGCTTGTGTCCGGCCGATTTAAGCTTATCCAGAACATCTTCCATTCCGTCATATACCTTATTCTCAAACAGGCCGGTTACCGAAAAATATTCCCTATAATATTCAACTGCCTTACGGGCTTTGTCTTCGGGGAAACCGTAAAATTCCATAAACGAATCCACAAGCGGCGGACCTATGAAACAGTACAGGTTCTCACGGTCGGCATGTATCCCGAATTTGTCAAGAGCATACATTACCGAATTGGTTATTCCGATTCCCGGATCGGTAAGTGTACCGTCCAGATCAAAAAATATGTATTTATATTGCATAATTTTCTCCTGTGTTACAAAATATACGGTGTAATCTGGTATACAAAGTAATTGAGCCAGTTGCTGTACAGGCAGTTAGATGTTGCCCTCCATGTAAGGTACGGTCTTATCTGTGTATCATTATCCGTGTAATAATTATCCGGAATTTTGGGATTAAGGCCTTTGGCCAGATCCCTCTTATATTCACGGTCAAGCGTCAGCCTGTCATATTCAAGGTGTCCAAGCACAAATATCTGGCTTCCGTCTTTCTTCATTACAAGCAGATCGCCGACTTCATCGGATGTTGCAAGAATTACAAGGTCATCACATTTTCTGATATCTTCAGGAGATGATGCCGTATGTCTTGAATGCGGTGCCATAAAGACATCATCAAATCCTCTGACAAGCGGATTCTTCCTGTTAAGAACCCTGTGCAGATATACGCCGGAAATCTTCTCATCCAGCCATACCTTGCGGACCCCGAAATGATAATATAATCCGGCCTGCGCCCCCCAGCATATGTGAAATGTCGAAGTAACATTCGTCTTCGTCCAATCCATGATCTCCGTAAGTTCATTCCAATAGTCAACCTGTTCAAAATCAAGATGTTCTATCGGAGCACCCGTAATGATCATTCCGTCAAATCTTCTGTTCTTAACATGGTCAAATGTAAGATAGAACTGGTTCAGGTGTGAAGCTGCCGTGTGCGTCGATACATATGTCGCCGTCTGCAGAAATGTAATATTTATCTGCAAAGGAGTGTTAGATAATGCGCGCAGAAGCTGTACTTCCGTATCTTCCTTAAGCGGCATGAGATTCAGTATAAGGATTTCAAGAGGACGTATATTCTGTGATATAGCCCTGTCTTCATCCATAACAAATATATTCTCGTTTTCAAGAACTGCCTTAGCCGGCAGATTATTCTGTGTCCTTATGGGCATTAAAAATCCCTCCCTGTAAGTTTAATAAACTCTTCCTCCGAAATAACCGGAATACCGAGTTCTCTTGCCTTCTTATTCTTGGACGAATTACTCGTCACATCATTATTAATGAGATAATCCGTCTTAGCTGATACGCTGCCGGTGGTCTTACCGCCAAGTGTCTCTATAAACGCCTTTAGTTCATCCCTGTTTGTAAAATGATTTACACTGCCTGTGATGACAAAGGTCTTTCCTGCAACCGGTGATGAAGTATCCCTGACTTCTTTCTGAAGCTTAAGTTCCGCAAGAAGTTCATTGTAAAGCCTGCGGTTATTAACGTCATCAAAATATTCCCTGAATGACTGTGCCAGAACGTCACCGATGCCATCAATGGACATAAGTTCCTCAATTGTAATATCTGCAACAGTCTCCGGATCCTCGTTACAATGTCTGCTGACAAGTCTCGCGTTAGCAAGTCCTATGCCGCCGATTCCCAGTGCATATATAACATGGTCAAGCGTAACAGTGCGCGATTTTTCCACCGATTCTATTATATTATCATATGATTTTCTTCCAAAACCATCCATTCCGACTATTTCATCTTCATAATTATTCAGATGGTATAAATCAGTATAGTTCTTTATAAAGCCACGGTCAATAAATTTCTCCAATGTCTGCGAAGATATTCCGTCAATATTAAGTGCATTTCTTGATACAAAATGTTCAAAACGCTTAATATGCTTAGCCTGGCAGTCCGGGTTCAGACAATATAAAGATTCCGTGTCATTAGCCTTCTTAATGCCCGTCAGGCCGCCGCATACAGGACACACCTTTGGAATTTCTATTGTTGCGCTTCCCGTAATATTCTCTGCTATCTGCGGAATGATCATATTCGCTTTATATACTTTAATTTCATCGTTATATCCAAGCTTAAGTTCCCTGACTATACTTACATTATGGACGCTCGCCCTTGAAACCGTCGTTCCTTCAAGTTCTACAGGTTCAAAAACCGCAACCGGATTAATGAGACCGGTTCTTGATGCCGACCATTCCACACATTTCAGTCTGGTAATTGCCATTTCGTCAGCCCATTTAAAAGCTATGGCATTACGCGGGAATTTAGCCGTTGTTCCAAGTGACTCGCCATATGCAATATCATCATATAAAAGTACCAGCCCGTCAGACGGAAAATCATTGTCTGTAATTGCTTTTGAAAAGTATTCTACAGCATCTGCGACACTTGTTTCATCAACAATCTTATATTCTACGACTTCAAAACCCTGGCCTTTAAGCCACTCAAACTGTTTCTGCCTGGAATTACCAAAATCTACACCATCCGCTCTTATAAGCGCAAATGCAATAAGCCTCACATTACGTTCTGCCGTTATCCGGTTATTAAGCTGTCTTACGGAACCGCTGCACAGATTACGCGGATTCTTATATTTGTTCTCGTCTTCTTCAATGCTCCGGTTAATGCGTTCAAAGTCCGAATATGTTATTATTGCTTCACCTCTTATGACAAGCTCACCTTTGTACGGAATCTTCGCCGGAAGGTTCACAAAAACTCTCGCATTAGGTGTTATAACTTCGCCGACATATCCGTTTCCGCGCGTTACAGCCTTATATAACTCACCGTCACGATATGTCACCACGACCGTAAGGCCATCAAGTTTCCACGAAAGAAGGGACTTATGAGTTCCCGCAAAAGCAGCGAGTTCTTCGACTGATTTAGTCTTATCCAGGCTTAACATCGGGCGCTCATGTTCTTCTTTGGGCAGTTCGCTTAACGTCTCGTATCCGACCTTATGCGTAGGGCTTCCCGCAAGAACGATGCCTGTCTCATCTTCAAGTGCCTTAAGTTCATCATATAATTTGTCATATTCCAGATTGCTCATTATCTCATCTGTTCCGGAATAATACACTTTAGCTGCTTTATTAAGTGTATCAACCAGTTCTTTAATTCTGTCTGATCTGTTCATACTTATACCTTCCGGTTATTTATTAAGTCCGATGATCTCTTCATCGGAAAGTTTCCTTATACATCCTTCATTAAGATCACCAAGACATATATTCTTTATACGCATTCTCCTAAGCCTGACCACGCCATATCCGAGTGCCCCACACATACGCCTTATCTGTCTGTTGAGTCCCTGTATAAGTATTATCGAAAATGTATTATCCGATATTCTCCGTGTCCTGCACGGTGCTGTGATTACCTTCGCTCCCGTAGCACGGTTATTGATCTTAACACCGCTTTCCAATGCCTTAAGGAATATGTCAGTTACTTTTCTGTCAACGGTTACATAATATTCTTTCTCATGTCCGCCGGCTGCATTCAGAAGGTTATTCATCAATTCTCCGTCATTGGTTAAAAGCATAAGTCCTTCAGATTCTTTATCGAGTCTCCCGACCGGAAACAGCCTCATTCCGTCCGGAATAAAACATGATATTCCCTGTCCCTGCTCGTCGGACAGGGAACTTATGTATCCCGCCGGCTTGTTAAGTGCGTAGACAACCCTGTCCTCAGCCATGTTAAGTTCCGTATCGTCAACTGTCACTGTCATTTTGGGATTCACGCGGCTTCCCGTCACTGCAACGACCCCGTCTATACGGACTCTGCCGGCCTCAATAAGCCTGTCCGCCTCGCGTCTTGAACAATAACCGCTTGCGCTTATATATTTATTAATTCTTATTGATTGTTCATTGTTATCCATGTGTACTATTGTAACAGAAAAAAGCAGATATGAAAATATTGAAATAAAAGATTGCTAAAATATTTTTTTTAGTATATTATAGGTAGGTAGGTTTTGCACTTGTAGCTCAGTGGATAGAGCACCGGTTTCCGGAGCCGGGTTGTCGGGGGTTCGATTCCCTCCAGGTGCATTTTTTATTTTAAAAAATATAGGTGGATTGCCAATGATAGAGTTTTTAATGAATATGGATATAAAATCTTATTTTATACTGATTTTTGCTGCTATTATCATAGTATTCATAATGCTATCGATTTGCCGCATTACAGCTAATAAATATGTAATCAAAAACAGACAGGAATTGTTTGATGAAGCAAGACCATTATCAGATAAATGTGCCAAGACAGGCATTAGATTATTAAATGAACTCCAAACATTTCGGAAATATATTCATGAATTGGGACTTTACCAAACATATAGCTGTTCAAGTTCAATAGAAGCAAATGCTGCCAATAATCCCATTAAATATCTAATCAAATATTCAAACATTAAATATGATGAAAACAGTCTCGAAAAAATTGACTACTGCATTAAATGGTCCCGACTGTATCGACAGAACATAACAGATATGACAACATTAACTAGTAATATAAGGAACAATTTACCGCCGTTTATAAAGCTTTTCACATCAAGAAAAAAACTATCTTACAATGTATGTAATATATCTTACGATTTGGCCAAATTTGAAGACCCTGTATTTATATTTTCATATGTAAGCACTGCCGGAAAAAGTGGCAGATTGGTTGAGATTTACATTACACCGGCAGTACTTTTAAACATACGTTCAGAAGTATATGCGAAGCTCAATAAACAGGCGCACTCTAAAACTCAAAGGGCAACCATGACCAATGATTTACGTGAGGCAATAAAGAAAAGAGATAATTATACTTGCTGTATATGCGGTAACAGCATATATAAAGAGCCAAATCTTCTGCTCGAAGTTGACCATATAATTCCAATTTCAAAAGGTGGAAAAACGGAGGCCAGTAACTTACAAACCCTCTGTTGGAGATGTAATCGCGCTAAAAGTAATAAAATGTAAATAACATATAAGTGCCAGCTCTTTGTATGGGCTGGCACTTATTTTTGTAGGTTTTCAATTTTTACAAATCGTGTATATCTAGTTTTTTATCTTGCAATGTTTCTTACAGAATTCCATGAGCTCATGATTTTGCCCGAATACGCTCTTATTGTGTAAGAATATTTAACGCCCCTGGCTGCGGTCTTGTCAACATACTTAAGTGTGCTTCCGCTCTTGATATCGGCAATTCTGGCCCAGCTTCCGCCCGGTGTTTTACGGTATAATATGTATCCGCCTGCGCCGGTAACTTTACGCCACTTAAGGGTTATTCCTGCCTTAACCGCATATGCACTGTCAAATTTAGGATCTGCAAGACGCTTAAGCGATTTGTAATTATGCCAGTCACTCATCGTTTTACCGGCATATGCCCTGACAGTATATGAATATGTGCTTCCGCCTGATGCTGTCTTATCGGTATAACTTGTTGTAGATCCGCTCTTAACATCCGCTATTCTTGTCCATGAACCGCTTGTACCTTTACGATACACGATATATCCGGATGCACCGGCGGTCTTATTCCATTTGACGGTAATTCCTGCCGTAACATTTGTCACTGATGCCACTGTCGGGTCTGCCAGGCGTTTTAATGTACCTGTACTGCTCCAATCACCCTTAACATTACCTGAATACGGTCTTACAGTATATATATAAGTTACTCCTGCCGAAGCCTTGGTGTCCGTGTAACCAAGCGTAGAGGCACCCTTTAATTCAGCAATCCTTGACCAGCTTCCCGTAGATGTCTTTCTGTAAACATAATATCCTGCTGCACCTGCTACTCTGCTCCACTTAACCGTAATTCCGGATGTTACATTGGTTACAGACGTAACCTTTGTATCGGCAAGTCTCTTTATGCTCTTGCCATTCTTGTCATAGCCTCCGGCAATGCCTTTATTGACGGCTCTTACCGTATATGTATATGTGCTTCCCGATTTGGCTGTTTTATCGACATATGAAGTGGACGTCACCTCCGCAATACGGCTCCAGCTTGTCCCGGAAGTCTTGCGGTATACATAATATTTCTGTGCGCCATCAACTTTGTTCCAGCTGACATTAATGCCGCTTGTTACATTCTCCGGTGTCTTAAGTGCAGGCGTTTTAGGCGGTATTATATAATCCGGATCGTAAATTGCCGCGATATCGCGCCATCTCATGGAACATGTATATCTGTTGTACCAGTCTCCCGCATCCCATACATATGGTGCGTATCCGTATTTATCGCATAATGTCAGAAGATATTTGATAAATGTGGTATCTCCTGTTTTACGTTCATATGCCTTAGTGTCGTTATTATAACTCAATACACTGTATTCTCCGACAACAACGCCATATCCTGCATCGGTAAACTTCTTCATCTTGGCAAAATTTCCTGCCATCTCAGACTTATCGGAATCAGTTCCCCATGAAGCCATATATCCGTATCCTTCATCCTTATGCAAACCTACATATGTCCAAGGTGTATAATAATGAACGGATACCATAAGATGATTACTGATCGTATCAGTCGGCATCTCATATAAGCTGCTGCAGGTCTTATCGATATCTGTATTGAATCCGGCGATAAGAAGATATCTCCTGGCATTATTGCCGCCTGACTGTCTTACGATATCAACAAATGTCTGGTTGATCTCATTGACAAGATTATACAATGCCGTGTCAGATATATTTACATCTATCTTTGAAAGACTCTTTTTCAGACTGTCACCGAGCTCCTCGTTCGCAGATTCAAAAATAAGCTTTTCCGAATAATCCTTATAGTGTTCGGCAACCTGTGTCCACATATTCTTGTAATGTTTCATACAGTCTCTCTTGTTGCCGCAAAAATGCTCCCACCAGCCGCCGTCATAGTGATCGTTGATGATTACATACATATCATTGGCAAATGCATAACTTATAATCTCATCAACTCTTTTAAAATATGATGCATCAATAGTATAATTGCCGTCGCTTGACATCATATTGGACCATGAAACAGGTATTCTTATTGAATTAAATCCGGCTTTCTTAATACCGTCAATCATGGCCTTCGTCGTCACTGGCTGTCCCCATGCCGTCTCAAAATCCGTAACTTTAGGATTAGATGTCCATGTGTTGGTGGCTTCCATCGTATTACCGAGGTTCCATCCGTAACCCATATCTGCTGCTATTTCTATTGCAGTTCTGGTAAATTCATCACTTCCTGCCGCTTTGGTCTTTGTACCGGCAAATGACAATCCGGCTGTTACAGCAAGTGCCAGTGCGGCAAATATTGTAACTATCTGTTTAATCTTCTTCATTCTGTCCTCCTGTGGTGTGTAATACTGCCATTATACCTGCACGTCACAGACAAAAACAATGTAATTATTACAGCTTACATAATACCTTTTCTTCACATACGTTCACAATTATCACATCCGGTCCGACTTTACATATACATTCATATGGTATAACATACTCATTCTCGCGTCCAAAGAAACTGAATACCCTCCCCGGTCCCGGAACAATTATCGATATAACTCTCCCTGTATACAGATCCACATCTATATCCACTACAAATCCGAGTATTTTACAATCATTTGAGTTTATAACTTCTTTATTTTTCAGATCACATATTCTCATAATGATTTCCCGGCAAACAATCTCTATATATAATATGCAAAAAGGAGAATGCTGACATTCTCCTTAACCATATATTGTATTATATATTTTGTCTATGTAATAATTAAAATCAATTCCTATATATGAATCGCCTTTAATTGTTATGTACTTGAATTTGTCATCAGGTATGCCCCATGATACAATTTCATACCGGCTCATCTGCGGAAGCAATGCTATCAATTCAAGGAATTCACCGGTCGGTACATTGGTTGTAATCTCCGGCAGGAGCACATCCAGCAGTTCGATAAGCTGGGATGGAGTGACTGACTTAAGTTTATCGAATATAAGATTGACAACTTTGCGCTGTCTTTCTGTCCTGGTAAAATCACCATTGCCGACATATCTGAACCTTGAGTAAGCAAGTGCCTGCTTACCGTTAAGATGCTGATATGAACCGTCTGCATGTTCCAGATAACCATCGTGTTCATCTTCATCAAGAAGCAGATTACTTGCGTGTATATACTGGTTCAGCCAGTAAAGTTCATTCTCCTGCACATCCACATCAAGACCTCCGAGAATATCCACTACCTTGACAAATGAGTAGAAATCCACTGCTATGTAACGGTCTATTTCAATCGAAAAATTGGATTTCAACGTATCAAGAAGAAGTTCAACACCACCGTATGCATATGATGCGTTGATTTTGTAATATCCTTTTTCCGGTATCTTAACATATAAATCACGGAGAAAAGATGTCGCAATGATTTTCTTCTCCGTCTTATTGACCGAAATCAACATCATAGTGTCGGATCTGCCCTCTCCGTCAACCTGTCTTGTGTCAGACCCTATCAGAAGAATATTGTAAACATCTCCTATAGGCTTGTATTCTCCGTCGACTTTGGACAAAGCCTCTTCGGTAAGCCGCTTGTATTCATCTATCTCTTCCTGTGATGAATCACTGCTGGTCTCCTCTTCCGGATTGGTAACATCTTCTTCAAATGTTCCGGTCTCAGCAAGTAGAGTATAATTCTCCCGGAGAGGCACGTAATTCATCTTATGAATATAATGTATCAGAATACATACGCACACAACGGCAATGACAAGCACTGTGCCTATTATCGCAGCGGGAATGATTATTGCTTTGGTATTACGCTTGTTTCTGTCTTTGGTTCCGGTCATATATTTAACTCCAGAGTCCGTCCGGATAAACACCGCTGCTTATAAGCTTCCTTATGGATGCCACAACCTCCGGTTTATCTTCTTTATATGTAACGCCAAACCACTTGTCTCCGGTTTCAAGAACCTTAACTTCAGCTTTACCTTCCTGGATAAGTTCATCAACAACCATAGGCAGATAAAATTCTTTCTTGGTATCCTGCGGTGTTATTCCGTCAAGGAAATGCATGAATCTTGGACCAAGCTCTCCGAAAAATTCCGGAGTGAGTCCCCACATATTCATCGACACGCATGTCTCTCTTGTAAGTTTCATGTCGCTGCCGTTATCATCATGTATGATACATCCGTCAACTTCTTCTATTCCGGCTGTCTCACAGACCTTATCTAACATTCCGGATTCATCCGTCATACATACGCCGCGTGTAACAGCACCGTTGGCACTTAACGTATTGCCAAGCCTGAACCCTGCCATGCAGAAGTTATACTTTCCGCCCGAATGTGTCGGCGACACAAGTTCATCATGCACTATCTTAAAAGCCTGTTCCCCATAAAAATCATCTGCATTAATTACTGCAAATGGTTCTTTTACCACATCCTTACACATAAGAACCGCCTGGCCT
>ULZH01068864.1_pt1 | contig 10924 bp, 10 predicted proteins | sample 1962951 | NCBI WGS metagenome assembly ULZH01 (sample SAMEA4835884, study PRJEB28245) | human gut metagenome | biome: gut microbiome; material: fecal sample | place: Denmark | collected 2008
CATTTTTCGTCATTGGCGACGCGGGGGAGAACTTCCGCTCGCTGACAGATGCGGAGGTCAATCGGTATCTGCAAATGTACGCGGAACCCCAGCAGATTTCCCAGCGGGAAGTTCGGGCGGACATGGGTATGACATTCTACTGTTTCTGAGGTGCGACATGAAGATCAAAGCAAAAATCGACCGGATGGTGAATTCCGGCAATGTGAAAGCAATTGCCTCCGTCTCTCTGGATGGGATGTTTGTGGTCAAGAACCTGAAAATCATGGACGGAAGGAAAGGACTGTTTGTCTCCATGCCCCAGGAAACCTTTTCCGGGAAGGACGGGCAGAAGAAGTACAGCAATCTGTTTTTCGCCCTGACCAACTCCGCGAAGCTGGAGCTGCAGGAGACGGTTCTGCAGGCATACCAGCAGCAGATCGATCCCAACTACACACCAAAGCAGAGCTATGAGGAACATGGGATTTTACAGGAAGTCCAGCGCCAGCGGGAGTATTATCCCCAACCTCCATATCCCGAACCTCAGTACCCGGACTGGGTGAATGACTGTGATGACGGGATGCTTCCCATGGAAATGGGTGGAATGTAGCCAGACATCGGCAACTTGCCTCTGTGAAAGCAGAGGCTATTTTTTAATGGAAGGGTGACTCAATGATAGTAAACCTGAAACGCTGTCTCTCAATTCTCCTCGCAGTGATGCTTCTCATCGGCATCATCCCCGCTGCCTACGCCGTGGAATCAGGTGCAGACAGCACCCAGCCCGAGAAAACAGTCTCCGAGGGGACAGATAGTATTGACCCTACTGAACCCACGGAGCCGACGGAACCGCCGGATATTCCGGACATACAGGACGATTATGCGGTAATGTCTGTCGGCAGTACCCAGAAAAGCATCCTGCTGTTTGACTACGCGGACAATGGAAACTATACGACCGTCCTGAAGTCGCAGGTTTCCTGCGAGTACAAACCCAATGGCACCGGCGCTGCCCGGACAGCCTACATCAAAAATCTGGGCTGGCATTTCGCCCGGTACGGCGGCATTGCCTATCCGGACGAACCGCTGTACTGCATTGAACCATGGCGCAGCTACGGCGCAAGTACCTCCGGAAATTCCGTTGACCGGGGTGTGACACTGGATGGCAGCGGCAGTACCGCGGGCAGCAATGTGTGGTACGCCATGCCGGAAGATTACCGGGAGGCCATTGGCCTGATTCTCCTGTACAGTGACCGGATGTGGGATCACTCTGTCAGCGTGACCACCACGAAAAAAGACAGCAACCCCAATGTTCCCCTGCGGATCGCTACCCAGTTCCTTATTTATGAGATCGTCTGCGGCCTGCGTGACCCTGCCACATTCAAGAGCAATTCCGTGAATGTGTGCGGCACATCAGGCGATATCTTCTACAACGCAGGGGAAGCCAGCGTGCCGTATTTTGCGCCCAAGTATAACGCTCTGGTAGACGCGATTCATGCGGCGAAGAAGATACCCAGCTTTACCGGCGCCTCCGTCAGCAGCGCGCCCACCATCACCCTGACAGGGGAGGAAACCTCGGTGACGGACAGCAACGGCGTTCTGTTCAACTTCTCTTTCCCGGATGGGAATGGTGCGGAATTTTACAAGAGCGGGAATACGCTGTATATCACCCAGACCGGGGATATCTCCGAGTCCACGGTATATAAGGCAGCCCGGAACCTGCCCTCCGCGTCCGACTCCACATACCGAATCTGGTATATGTCCGGCTCCAGCTACCAGACAACGGTATCTCTGGACACTGCGTCCGCGGGCAGCCTCAATGCCTACTTCAAGCTGAAAGCTGCTCCACGGCCGGGAAGTATCCGCCTGACCAAAACCACCGAGGATGGGAAGAACCTCTCCGGATGGAAATTCGGTATCTATTCGGATGCCGCCTGTACGAAACTGGTATCCGGCCCTCATACCACCGATAGCGGCGGCAAGATTTCCGCTGCCGGTCTGTCGGCGGGGACTTACTACGTCAAGGAGCTGGGACATACGGACAGCGCCGTCGGTGAGATGTATTACTGTTCCGGTGCAAATCCGCAGAAGGTGACGGTAACAGCTGGCGCGGCGGCGACAGTCAGCTTTACAAACAAACGGAATACCGGCGGCGTAAAGATCATAAAGACTATGCCGGACGGCGGCAGCACTGCCGGTTGGGAGTTTGAAGTCTATGACAGCAATCATAAGCTGGTGGGGAGTTATACCACCGCATCTGACGGAACCATTCTGACGGATTATCTTCTCCCCGGAACCTACACAGTCAAGGAAATCATCCCGGAGGACAGCCCCTACACCTGTGACGCGCCCAACCCCCAAACCGTTGCGATCTCGGCAGGCCAGACGGCAGAGGTGACCTTCACCAACCGCATGAAGCCCGGAGAGATCCGGATTCAGAAGACAGATACCCACGGGGAGCCGCTTGCCGGGGCAGAGTTTCTGCTGGAATGGTCAAAGGACGGCCGGCAGTGGCAGACGGTGACCTATACGGATTCTCCGGATGTCATGGAGGGAACCTGCACTGCGGAAGGACTTACGGACGGAAAACTCACCAGCGGAGCGGACGGCGTGGTACGGTTCGCCGGCTTGTACTCCGGCAGCCTCTACCGGGTGACGGAAGTCAAGGCACCGAAGGGGTATCAGCTTCTGACGGAACCTGTCTATGAGGGGAGCATCCGGAAGGATGACGGAAATTTCATCCGGCTGACCGTGGTGAATGCGCCTGTGTTTGAACTGCCCATGACCGGCTCTACAGGCTATACCGCCATGACTGCCATACAGGTCGGAACCGGCGTCGTTCTGCTGTTTATCCTGATTTGGCTGGCAAAGAAACGGAAATAGCTCCATGAACCCGCCCTATAGAGCAAGGGACAGGCCGCTGCCTGTGGATTCGCCATGGCATAAATTTACTTATATTATGAAAGGAAATGCTTCTAATGAAAAAGTTTACCCAAATGATCGCCCTGATTCTTTCCCTGACGCTGCTTCTCTGCTTCCCCATCGGCGTTTCCGCCGCTGAGCCGGAAGATACCGGCGTCGATACCGGCGCCAAAGGCTCCCTGACCATCTACAAGGTGGATCTGACCAACGCCGAGAAGGACGGCGCATGGGATTCCAGCTACGTGTCTACCGGCGTCTACGACCAGAACGTGAATGATGCCCTCAACAGCTATGCCCTGAAGGATGTGGAGTTTACCTATCTCCGGGTCGCGGATGTTGTTCAGCTTACGGGGTCTGCGGCGGATGGCGCGGACTCTGACCATGTGGAGACCCTCTACGGCATCAGCAAGACCGCGGGAGCAGACCTCCTGAACGCACTGGGACTGGGAAACGGCGCCAACCGTTATGAAAAGGCGGATGGTTCTGACCAACTGGACGATTCCAAATACTACTACCAGTCCGATGTCCTTATTTCTGCCCTGAGTACCGCGCTGAAAGCCAATGCCACCACTGTGAAGAACGCTCTGGAAGCCTACGTCACTGAGAGCGGTACTGCCATGCCCCTGACCGATACTTACGGCAAAACCAAGGCCGAGAATCTGGAGCTGGGACTGTATCTGGTGGTGGAAACTAAAGTGCCGGAAATGGTCACCAGCACCTGCAACCCCTTCTTCATCTGCCTGCCCATGACGTCCAGCGGCGGCAGCTGGATTTACGACGTGACTGTATACCCAAAGAACCTGACCGGTAATCCGACGCTGGACAAGACCCTGCGGGAGAGCAAGGACGATACCGGCAAGCATAACGGCACCAACGACATCACCGACGGCTATGCCCACACCGGTACGGCCTCTGACGGCGATGTGGTGGACTACCAGATCGTCAGCACCCTGCCCAGCATCACCTCCGCATCTACCTATCTGACCTGCTACACTTTCGCCGATACCCTGAGCAGGGGCATCACCTACAATAAACACGATGTGGTGATGGAATTCTTTACGGATGCGGCCTGCACCGATCCCGTTGCCAAATGGGCGGAAACGGACGGAAAGTTCACCGTCACCTACAGCACCACGGATACCGGTGAGACCGGAATGACCATTGAGATGACAGCGGACGGTCTGAAGGAAATGAATACCTCAAAGGCAGTGTATTCCGACGCATCCATGGTCAACTCCGGCTATTCGGATTGCACCCTGCGGATCACCTATGCCGCGACCGTGAACAGCAGCGCCGATGTGGTCTACGGCGACAACGGCAACCCCAACGAGGTGGTGCTGACCTGGAAACGCACCTCCCAGAATTCCTATGATACCCTGAAGGATGACGCCAGGGTCTTCACCTATGGTCTGGAACTGACGAAGCTGTTCTCCGACGGCAAGGGGGATTTCTCCAAGGTGCAGTTCATCATGCAGAATAAGACCGACGGCTATTATGTGAAGGCCAAGCTGGATGAAGCCACCGGCGTTTACTACGTCACAGATCATGTCGCGGACAAGAAGGACGCTACCCGGTTTGTTCCGACTGTCAAAGATGGAAAAGGCAAGATTCTCATAAAGGGTTTGGAGGATGACGAATATACCGTCACCGAAATCAAGACGGCGGACGGCTATACCCTGCTGAAAAAGGGAATTTCTGTGGTAATTTCCCGGAAGGACGCATCCACCTCTGCCACCGTGGATGGGAAACAGGCCGCGATGCTGGCAGACAATGGAAGCGCCAATGCCCTTGTACCCCTCAGCGTAGTGAACACCAGCGGTTTTGATCTCCCGGCCACCGGCGACCGGGGTGTGTGGATGTATGGTCTGGCCGGTATTCTGCTCATGACCGCCTCCGCTGCCTGCATCATCATTGCCCGGAAGAGATTCAAGTAACCGGAAGAAATTCAAGTAAATTGTACTGCCCCGGAAAATCCTTCCGGGGCAGTGTCATGTCGGGGAGGAAGAACGTGAAGCGGGGATATTTGCAGATACTTCTGGCGGCTGTGCTGTTTCTGCTGGCATTGGGGCTGACGATGTATCCCGTTGTCAGCAACTGGTATATCGGGCGGCACCAATCCAGGATACAGACCGAATACCGGGAAGTGTTGGAACAGACGGACACCGCCAAGTTGGACAGCATCCGGGAAAAAGCGGTGGCGTACAACAAAACCATTACCCCCGGGGCTGCGGAGGAAGCCTACTCGCAGAAATCCATTCGACTTGCTGCGGAAGATTATGTTAACCAACTGAATGTAAGTGGAAGCGGGATAATGGGGTATGTGGAAATACCGAAAATTGGCGCAGACCTTCCCATCTACCATGGAACAGGCGCGGATTCTCTGGACAGGGGAACGGGACACCTGCTGGGTTCCTCTTTGCCGGTGGGCGGAGAAAGCACCCATACCATCATTACCGGTCACAGCGGCATGGCTTCCCAGAAGATGTTCACGGATCTGGAGCAGCTGCGGGAGGGGGATATTTTCTATCTGCATGTTCTGGATGAAACCCTTGCCTATGAGGTAAGGGAAATTCATACGGTTCTGCCCCATGATACCACCTATCTGGGAATTGAACCCGGTGAGGATCTGTGTACGCTGGTGACCTGTACGCCTACCGGCGTAAATACCCACCGCCTGCTGGTACAGGGAAGCCGCATCCCGTATGTCCCGACGGAAGAAACAGAGGCTTCTGCTGTTCCGCATGAGGAAAATACGGATTCCAACTGGGAGAAACAGTATTGGCTTGGTGTTCGTCTGGGGCTGGCAGCGATGGTTTTCCTGACGCTGGTGGCAGGCGCGGTGCTGTATATCCGGAGAAACAGAGGAAGGGCAGTCCATAGGAAAGGAGGGCGCTATGTCAGAAAGTAAGGGAAAGATCCTTTTTGTGATTTTGGTAATTTTGCTTCTGCTGTTCGGCGGCGGAACGATTCTTTATCCGTCTCTTAACGGATTATGGGTTGAACGAACCATGCACAGGGATTCAGAGGACTTCCTGCTTCTGTTGGAGGAAGACGCAGAGAGAACAGCGGAGGAGAATTCCCACGTCATTCCGGAGGAGCCGGAGAGCGAGAAATCCAATGTGCCGGAACAGTACTCCCAACTCTGGCTGGATATGAAAGCCTATAACGAAGCCATCTTCCGGGAGGGGCAGAAAGGGCTGTCCGACCCTTCTGCTTATGAAGACGTCTGTTTCCGGCTTTCCGACTATGGTCTGGACAGTGAAGTGTTTGGCGTTCTCTCCATTCCAAAGCTGGATTTACAAATGCCAATCTATATGGGTGCCACAAAAGAAAATATGGCAGCCGGTGCGGCAGTTATGGGACAGACCAGTCTGCCCATAGGCGGCAGCGATACCAACTGTGTCCTTGCCGGACATCGGGGATGGAACGGCGCGGCATATTTTCTGTACATCAACCAGCTGGAACCGGGAGATACCGTCACCGTTACCAATCTATGGGAGACGCTGAATTACAAAGTATCAGAAGTGAGGGTGATATCGCCCAATGATGTGGAAGCCATTCTCATCCAGCCGGGTCATGAATTATTAACCCTGCTCACCTGCCATCCGCCTGCTTCCGGAGGAAAGCAGCGGTATCTGGTATTCTGTGAGCGCGATTACGAAATGGAGGTTTCATGAAGAAGAAAAGAATTGTAAGACTGCTCACCATGCTCTGTGTCCTGACCCTGCTCGCGGCGTTTATGGCCATTCCCGCCAGCGCCGCTGCAAGCAATGTGTCCGGCGCCATTGAAGGCACCTGGAATGCGGCCAAAGGACAGGTGCAGACCATTGTCAACAACGTAGTGTTCCCCGTCATTGACATGATCCTGGCGGTCCTGCTGTTCGTCAAGATCGCAACGGCGTATATGGACTACCGCAAACACGGACAGTTTGAGTTTACCGCACCGGCGATTTTGTTTGCCTGCCTGCTGTTCGCCCTGACGGCACCCAGCTATATCTGGAGTATCCTTGGCTGAGAAAGGGAAAACGGTGACAGCCTTTGTTTGACTGGTTAGGAGATATCCTCTCAGGGCTGGGAGACGCCCTGAGCGTGGTGTTCGAGGGGGTCGGCGCGGACATCGCCGTGGATATCTGGAACGCGCTGGTAGAGTGGATCTACAACACGGTCTTCGACGCGGTGGCAGACCTGTTCACCAGCATGAACAATATGGGCGCTGAGATTTTCAGCCTCAGCTGGGTGAACGCTGTGGTGCGGCTGTTCACCCTCTTCGGCTGGGCACTTTTCACGGTGGGGGTGGTCGGCGCTGTGTTCGAGGTGGCTATAGAGTCGCAGTCCGGCAGGGTCAGTATCAAGGGTGCTGCGCTGAATGTGCTGAAAGGCTTCTTTGCCTGCGCGCTGATAGGCGTACTCCCGGTGGAGTTGTATAAGTTCTGTGTTTCCCTGCAAAACAGCTTCGCCGGTGACCTGACCCGAATCTTCTCCAGCGCCCAAGGTACCACAATCGGGGAAATCGCGGTGTTTATTCTGCGCGCGGTGTTTCGGCTGGGAACGCCGTCGGAGCCTGTGCTGAAGCTGCTGTTCTTTTTGCTGGCCTTTTCCTACTGTACCATCAAGGTGTTCTTCGCCAATATCAAGCGGGGCGGTATCCTGCTGATCCAGATCGCGGTGGGGTCGCTGTATATGTTCAGCGTACCCCGCGGGTATACGGATGGCTTCAACCAGTGGTGCAAGCAGGTCATGGCAATTTGCCTGACGGCCTTTTTGCAGACCACGCTGCTGTTCCTTGGGATGCTGACCTTGCAGGACAGTATGCTGATGGGACTTGGAATTATGTTAACCGCCAATGAGGTGCCGCGGATCGCTCAGCAGTTCGGCCTGGATTCCAGCGTCCGGGTAAATGTATCCAGTATGGTGTACAGCACCTCCTCGGCAATCAATCTGGCGAAGAACCTGATGAGAAAGTGAGGACACCTATGAAAACCTATATCTACCCGCAGAACCTGAAGGCCAAGCCCCACCTGTGGCTTTGGGGGATGCGGGATTTTGTGATTCTGGCCATCGCGGCTCTGCTGTCGGTGGTGCTGCTGGTGCATTCGGGACTGCTGTTCCCTCTGGCGGGGGCGCTGTGCTTTGCATTCATGACCATCCGCATGGAGGATACCACCGTCATGAACTATCTGGGCTACGCCGTCCGGCATTTTGTGACCAGCCAGAAATACTACGAATGGAGATGAAAAATGAAAGACAAAAAGCGAAAGGAGAAAAAGCGGCAGCGGGGGCGTTCCGTACAGGAGCTTATGGGTATTTACGGCTTTACCCGGTATGGCCTTGCCACTACAGCCGGGGAGCTGCTGTTTTTCCGGGTATCCCCCGTCAATATTTCGGTGCTGTCCGCATCCAATATCGACGTGAAGATTCACAACCTGCAAACCGCCCTGACGGTGATGCCGGATCTGGAGATCGTCTGTACGGATTCCTGTGAATGCTTTGACGCAAACAAGGCGTACCTTCGCCAGCGGGAGCGGGAGGAGCGCAACGCCTGTGTCCGGCGGCTTCTGCATCAGGATGGAGAGATGCTGACCGAGCTGCAGGCGGAGATGTCCACTGCCCGGCAGTTCGTGTTCCTGCGCCGCTGCTCTGGCTGGAAGCCTGAACAGGTGCTGAGTCTGGCAAATGAGACTCACAAGCAGCTGGCAGGGGCGGGCTTTGAGGTGCAGCGGATGAAGAAAGCGGATATCAAACGGTTCCTTGCCATCTATTTCGGTGCTTCCATGGACGGTGACCGGATGCCGGATGTGGACGGGGCGCAGTATGTGCGGGGAGGGAAGAAAGCATGAGCCTGTTTGGACGGAAAAAGAAGGTGCAGAATGGGGACACGGGAGTCCGTACCAAGGATTTCTTTGATTGTATCCTACCGGGAACAATGAAATTCTTCGCCAATTACTACATTGTCGGCGACACCTACCGCTGCGTGTGGGTCATTCGGGAGTACCCGCCTACGACCGAGGAACAGGCGATTTTGGCGCAGCTTGCCGACCGTACCGGGGTCACCCTGCGGCTGTACCACCGCCGGGTCACGCCGGTGGAGGAAAAGCAGATCGTGAACAATGCCGCCCGGAAAAACCGGCTCATGGCGGGAGATCACGACATCACCCAGGCCATGGAGGCAGAGGGAAATTTGCAGGATGTGCAGACACTTCTCGCTACCATGCGCAACAACCGGGAAATTCTGCTTCATTGCAGTGTGTACATGGAGCTGAAGGCCAGAAGCATGGAAACGCTGGAGCAGCTTCAGTCCCAGATCGCCATGGAGCTGACCCGCGCCAAGATCACGGTGGACAAGCTGACCCTGCGGCAGCAGGAAGGCTTTCTGTCTGTGCTGCCCTTTGGCCGGAACCAGTTTGGCGACCAGTATGAACGGGTACTGCCTGCCGGTTCCGTCGCCAATATGTATCCTTTGAGCTTTTCCGGTAAGACCGACCCCAAGGGCTTCTATGTAGGCAGGGACAAGTACGGCACCAATATTCTGGTGGATCTTGACCGCCGCAGCAATGACAAGACCAACGGCAGTGCCCTGATTCTGGGCAACTCCGGGCAGGGAAAATCCTACCTGATGAAGCTGCTGCTGACCAATTTCCGGGAATCCGGCAAGGCGGTGATCTGTCTGGATGTGGAAGCGGAATATGAGGATCTGACCCGGAATCTGGGCGGCTGTTATGTGGACTATATGACCGGAGAGTACATCATCAACCCATTGGAGCCGAAAGTATGGTCTGTGGATGCGGAAGAACCTGACACAGATGGGGAGAGTCCTGAAGCCTTCCGGAAGGTCACCCGGCTGAGCCAGCACATTGCCTTCCTTAAGGACTTTTTCCGCAGCTACAAGGATTTTACGGATGCTCAGGTGGACACCATGGAGATCCTGCTGGAAAAGCTGTATGCCCAGCGGGGCATTACGGACAGCACGGACTTTTCCGCCCTCAGCCCTATTCACTATCCTGTCATGGCGGAATTCTATTGGCTGTGCCAGAAGGAGTATCTGGAATACGACCCCGGCGGAAAGCATCTGTACACCCAGGAGATGCTCCGGGAGATCTGCCTCGGTATCCACTCCATGTGCGTCGGCTCGGAAAGCCGGTACTTTAACGGCCACACCAACATTGTGGACGATAAGTTCCTGTGCTTCGGCGTAAAGGGGCTTATGGACACCAACAAACGCCTGAAGGATGCCATCCTGTTCAACATCCTGTCGTATATGAGCAATCGGCTGATAGGCATTGGCGACAGCGTAGCTGCTATCGACGAGCTGTACCTGTTCCTGACCAACCAGACTGCCATTGAGTACATCCGCAACTCCATGAAGCGCGTCCGGAAGAAGGATTCCTGTGTGGTGCTGGCGTCTCAGAACATTGAGGATTTCCTGATTCCCTCCATCCGGGAGTTCACAAAGCCCATGTTCTCCATTCCCACCCACCAGTTCCTGTTCTATCCCGGCGCCATCAACCCAAAGGACTATATGGATGCCCTGCAGGTGGATGAGGCGGAGTATGAGCTGATCCGCAATCCTGACCGCGGCGTATGCCTGTACCGCTGCGGCGGGGAGCGGTACTATCTGCAGGTGCAGGTGCCGGACTACAAGGAAGCTCTGTTCGGGAAAGCGGGAGGCCGCTGATGAGCGTAACCGTCGGCGCGGCGCTCAAAAAGATAGCGGTCGCGCTGCTGTCGGACAAAAAGACACTGAAGAAAGCGGCAATGGCGATTCTGGTTGTGATCGTTGCCCTGTTCATGCCAATGGCGGCCATCATCACCGTATTCAGCGGGACCCTGAAACTGGATGTTGGCGCGCTCCAGGAGCAGATCGTGGAGGAGATGTCCGACGGCGACCGGCAAATGCTTCAGCAGGTAGAGGACACCATGAACGCCATCCAGACCGCTCTGCGGGATGCGGATATGCCCAGCCGTGTCCGGGAAGCCCAGGTGCTGTACATCCTTGCCTTATATGACCATTCCGACCAGCCGGGATTTGTGCCTC
>ULZH01020663.1_pt1 | contig 10861 bp, 6 predicted proteins | sample 1962951 | NCBI WGS metagenome assembly ULZH01 (sample SAMEA4835884, study PRJEB28245) | human gut metagenome | biome: gut microbiome; material: fecal sample | place: Denmark | collected 2008
TTCCTCTATCAGATCGTGGAGACTGTCGTCGAGGAAAACGAGGTCCACTACACCTATCTGCGGGAGCGCTGCGACTATATCACCAAGGTTGTAAAGGTGGAGGAAGAGAACTTCGCCCGCACCATCGACGGCGGCATGGCGATCTTCTCCAACATGCTGGCGGAGCACAAGGCCAAGGGCGAGACGGAATTCTCCGGCGCCGACGCCTTCAAGCTGTACGATACCTACGGCTTCCCCATTGACCTGACCCTGGAAATGGTGGCCGACGAGGATATGACTCTGGATCAGGCGGCATTTGCTCAGCTGATGCAGGAGCAGAAGGTTCGCGCCCGGGAAGCCCGGAAGGCGCTGGGCGATCTGGCCTGGGCAGGCATCGACCTGGGGCTGGACAACACCCCCACCACTTTTGTCGGCTACACCCAGAATAACTGCGACGCCAAGGTTCTGGCGGTGTGCGTGGGCGATGAGGTCTCCGGCACCATTGCCGGCGGCGAAAAGGGCATCATTGTTCTGGACAAGACCCCCTTCTACGCCGAAATGGGCGGTCAGATCGCCGACCAGGGCGTGATCCTCATGGGCAACAGCCGCTTCGTGGTGTCCGACGTCCAGAAGGACAAGGGCGGCAAGTACCTGCATCACGGCAAGATGGTCACCGGCTCCATCAAGGTGGACGATATTGTGGTGGCCTCCATTGACGTGGAGCGCCGCAAGGCCATCATGCGCGCCCACTCCGCCACCCACCTGCTGCAAAAGGCGCTGCAGACGGTGCTGGGCGACCATGTCCATCAGGCGGGTTCCTACGTGGAGCCTGACCGGCTGCGCTTCGACTTCACCCACTATTCCGCGCTGACGCCGGAGGAGCTGGTGAAGGTCAACGCCATCGTCCAGAATTCCATTTTGGAGGGCTACAACATCGTGACCCGGGAGATGCCCGTTGACGAGGCCAAGGCCATGGGGGCCACCGCGCTGTTCAGCGAGAAGTACGGCAGCACGGTTCGTGTGGTCAACATGGGCAACTACTCCATCGAGCTGTGCGGCGGCACCCATCTGGACAACACCGCGAAGGTCGGCCCCTTTGAGATCGAGAGCGAATGCTCCGTCGCCTCCGGCGTCCGCCGGATCGAGGCCATTACCGGCAAGGCGTGCCTGGAAAGAATGGAGCGGAACCAGACCATGCTTCTGGAAGCGGCTGCCAAGCTGAAGACCAAGCCCATCGAGCTGGGCACCCGGATTCAGGCGCAGCTGGAGGAACTCCGGGAGCTGCGGCGTACCATCGAGGCGTACAAGGCCAAGGAGACCGTGGGCGAGATCGACCGCATTCTCTTCGGCTCCCACAATGTGGATGGCCTGAAGGTCATCACCGCCAGCGTTCCCAACGCCGACACCGGCAGACTCCGCCAGATGGGCGACGTGCTGCGAGATAAGGATGCTTCCGTGGTTGCTGTGCTTGCCACGGTCAACGAGGGCAAGATCACCTTCCTGGCCGTCTGTGGCAAGGACGCCATTGCCCGGGGCATCAAGGCCGGCGACCTGGTGAAGCAGGTATGCTGCTGCTGCGGCGGCAGCGGCGGCGGCAAGCCCGACTCCGCCATGGGCGGCGGCAAGGACGTCACCAAGGTGGACAACGCCCTTGCCATCGTGGACGATTACGTGGTTTCCAAGCTGAAATAACATTTTCAAGGCGCTGCCGCAAAGGCGGCGCCTTTTCCAACGATAAGGAGGCGGCAGGATGCGTAAACTGGTATGGTTTTCTCTGGGCTTCGGCGCGGCCTGCTGCCTGTGCGCGTATGTTATTACGGGAAGTTCGCGTGTCATTTTGGCCGCAGCTGTCGGGTTTCTGACGCTTTTCGCGGCGATTGCGGGGAGAAAGTTCGCATTATTCCGGCGAATTGCCGCAGTTCTTCTTGGCTTTGCCATGGGAATGGGCTGGTTCATTCTGTACGACGGCTTTTATCTGAATGCCGCCGGAACGATGGACGGAAAAACGGCAAACGCAGTCATCCGGGTGTCGGACTACAGCTATGAAACGGCATACGGTATCGGCGTGGACGGCACGGTGCAGCTGGAAGGAAAGTCCTACCGCCTTCGGGTGTATCTGGACTTGGACAAAACGCTGGAACCCGGGGACACCGTCTCCGGCCAGTTCCGCTTTCGTGCCACCACGCCGAAGGAGAACAGAACCTATCACGCGGGCAACGGCATTTTCCTGCTGGCGTATCAGGTGGACGAGGTTTCCGTTTCGCCCCATGCAGGCGCATCGTGGCGGGACTTCCCGGCGCGGCTGCGGCATCGGATTCAGGCAATTTTGCAGACCTGCATTCCGCAGGATGCCGCTCCCTTTGCCCGGGCGCTTCTGCTGGGCGATACCACAAGCCTGAGTTATGCGGTAGATACCAGCCTGAAAATCAGCGGGATTCGCCATGTGGCGGCTGTTTCCGGACTGCATGTGTCGATTCTGTTCGCTTTGCTTACTGCCGTTACTTTCCGGAAGCGGTTTCTGACTGCCCTTGTGGGTTTTCCAACGCTGCTGCTTTTTGCGGCGGTGGCGGGCTTTACCCCGTCGGTCAGCCGTTCGTGCATTATGTGCGGACTGATGCTGGCGGCGCTGCTGCTGAATAAGGAATACGACGGCCCTGCGGCGCTGGCCTTTGCCGCCGTGGTGATGCTGATTGGCAACCCGCTGGTCATCACGTCCGTGGGTTTTCAACTGTCCGTGGCCAGCGTGGCGGGGATTTATCTCTTTGCGCCGGGCATCCGCAAGTGGCTGGTTTCTCTGTTCCCGGACAGCAAAGGGAAGGGCGTCAGACCCACGTTGATTCGCTGGTTTACTGCTTCCGTGTCCATCACCCTCAGCGCCATGATTTTCACAACGCCGCTGAGCGCATGGTATTTTGGCACCGTCAGTCTTGTTGGCGTGGTGACCAATCTGCTCACTCTGTGGGTCATCAGCTTCATTTTCTATGGGCTTGTGGCGGTCAGTCTGGTGGGTGCGTTCTGGACGGGCGGGGCGATGATTCTTGGAAAAATCGCCGCGTGGCCGATTCGCTATGTTCTGTTGATCGCAAAGTTACTGGCGGGCTTTCCCCTGGCGGCGGTGTATACCAGAAGCCCTTACATTACCATCTGGCTGGTGGCCATGTATGTATTGCTGCTGGTGTTCCTTCTGAGCCGGAATCGCCGCCCGGGCGTTCTGCTCTGCTGCGGCACGCTGGGGCTGTGTCTGGCGCTTCTGGCATCCTGGGCGGAGCCGATGCTGGACAGCACCCGGATAACGGTGCTGGATGTGGGGCAGGGGCAGTGCATTCTGCTGCAAAGCGAAGGCCGGACGTACATGGTGGACTGCGGCGGGGACAGCGACACCGAAACTGCGGACATTGCCGCCGAAACGCTCCTGAGTCAGGGGATCTCCCGGCTGGACGGCCTGATTCTGACCCATGGCGACCGGGATCACACCGGCGCGGCGGAAAATCTTTTGAGCCGGGTGAAAGCGGATGTCCTCATTCTCCCGCCGGAGGAAGGTATGCCGGTACCTGGTAATGCGGAGGTCGTGTACGCTGAACAGGATTTGATTTTGACCTACGGGAAAACAAATCTGCACATTTTCGCCGCCGATTCCCATGGAAGCGAAAACGAAAACAGCCTGTGCGTCTTGTTTGATACGGAAAACTGTGATATACTCATAACGGGAGACCGGAGCGCCTACGGTGAGCGGATGCTGCTCCACGCCGGGAAAATCCCGGAGGTGGACGTGCTGATTGCCGGACATCACGGCTCCAAAAACTCTACCTGCGAGGATCTGCTTGCCGCTGCCCAACCGCAGACGGTCTGCATCAGCGCAGGAAGGGACAATCTCTACGGACACCCGGCGGCGGAGACCCTGCAGCGGCTGGAAGATTTCGGCTGCACGGTGTACCGGACAGACCGGGACGGAACAATTACCATCAGAAGGTGAAACCATGGCAAAAAAACCAGCCCCCGGGGGCAATTTACAGGAACTGAAAACCCAGCTGAAAAACAAGGACTTGGGGCGGCTGTACATTTTCCATGGGGAAGAGGTCTTTCTGCTGCACCACTACGTGGAGCAGATGAAAAAGCAGCTGCTGGACGCGCTGACGGAATCCTTCAATTTCCACCGGATGAACAGCGAGACCTTCGATTTGCAGACCTTCGCCGACGCCGTGGAAAACCTGCCCATGATGGCGGAGCATACCATGGTTCAGGTGGACGAGGTGGACTTGTTCAAGCTGGGCGAGTCCGACCGGAACAAGATGGCGGAAATTCTGGCGGATATCCCGGACTACTGCACGGTGGTGTTCACCTATGAGACGACCCCGTGGAAGCCGGACAAGCGCCTGAAAAAGCTCTGGGAGGCGATCGACGGCGCCGGGCTGATCGTGGAGTTTGCCAAGCAGGATCAGAAAGACTTGGCGGCTTGGGTCACAAGGCATTTTATGGCGCGGGACAAACGGATTTCCACAGATTTGTGTTTGTATCTCATCGACATCACCGGCGGCACCATGACGGCACTCAGCGGCGAAATTGACAAAATATGCGCCTATTCCGGCGCAAATGAGATTCGGAAGACTGACATCGACGCCGTCACCGAGCCGGTGCTGGACGCCGTGGTGTTCCAGATGACGGACATGCTCAGCGCCGGGCGCTTTGATCAGGCGCTGGTGAAATTGCAGCAGCTGCTGAAAATGCAGCAGGAGCCGCTGGCGATTCTGGGCGCGGTGGGCAACCACTTCCGCCGGGTCAGCGCCGCGCGGACGCTGCTGGACAACGGAAAGAACGCCTCCGACCTGCAAAGGCTCTGCGGCATCCCGGACTATCCCGCGAGAAAGACCATGGAGGCGGCCAGACGGTTCACGCCGGAGTTCTGCCGCCGGGCGGCGGAGCTGGTGCTGGAAACGGATTATAAGATAAAGACATCCTACGACGACCCGGAGCGCCTGTTGGAGCTGCTGCTGTTGCAGTTGGCGCAGGAGGGGCGCAATGGTTAAAATCAGGGAAGCCATTGTGGTAGAGGGGCGCTACGACAAAAACACCCTCAGTCAGGTGGTGGATGCCCCCATTCTGGAAACGGCGGGGTTCGGCATTTTCAAGGACAGGCAGCAGATGGCGCTGCTTCGTCGGGTGGCGGAAAAGCGGGGCTTGATCGTCTTCACGGATTCCGACGGGGCGGGCTTTGTCATCCGCAACCACATCAAAAGCGCCATCCCCGGAAAATACCTGAAACACGCTTACATCCCGGACATTCCCGGCAAGGAACGGCGGAAATCCGCCCCCGGCCGGGAGGGTAAGCTGGGGGTGGAGGGCATGACCCCGGAGGTCATTCTCGCCGCTCTGCGAAACGCGGGAGCCACCATAGAGGGAGAGGAAACGACTTCCTCCGGGGGCATCACGAAGCAGGATCTCATGGCGCTGGGGCTTTCCGGCGGAAGCAACGCCGGAGAGAAGCGGAAAGCGCTTCTGAAAAAGCTGAACCTGCCGGAACACATGAGCGCCAACGCCATGTTACAGGCGCTGAATTTGTTATACACGCGGGAAGAACTGGAGCAAATGCTGAATGAATCCGGAATCGAATGCGATTAAATGGAGAGAATATGGTTGATATACAAGTCAGGAATCTGACAAAATTCTTTGTAATCGGAGAAAATCTGCTGGACAACCTGAGCTTTGAAATTCAGGAAGGGGAGCGGGTGGCGATCCTTGGCCGAAACGGCTGCGGAAAAACCACACTTTTCAACATCCTTACCGGCCAGATGGACTATGACAGCGGCGAGGTCTACGTCAATCCTAACAAGCGTCTGGGGCTGATTTCCCAGATCCCCAAGTTCCCGGCGGGTTACACCGTGGAGGACGTGCTGCGCACCGCCTACGCCGGCCTCATGAAGCTGAAATCCAGAATGGAGCGGCTGGAAGCGGACATGGCGGGGGGCGCAACGGCGGAGCAGCTGCGGGAGTACGACAGCCTGTCCAACCGCTTCCAGTCCGGGGGCGGCTACGAGATGGATGTGGACGTGGACAAGGTCTGCAACGGTCTGGGCATCCCGGCGGAGCAGCGCGCCCAGGAATTCGACAGCCTTTCCGGCGGCGAAAAGACCAGAGCGAATCTCGCCCGCCTTCTGCTGGAAAAGACGGACATCCTGCTTCTGGACGAGCCGACCAACCATCTGGATTTGAGAAGCGTGGAGTGGCTGGAAGGGTATATTCAGAATTTCCGGGGGACGGTGCTTGCCATTTCCCACGACCGTTATTTCATCGATCAGATTGCCCAGCGGGTGATCGAGATCGCGGACGGCCACGCGGAATTCTACTCCGGCAACTACTCGTTCTACATGGACGAAAAGCAGGCGCGGTTTGACCTGCAAATGAAGCAGTACGAGCAGGAACAGGCGAAGCTGAAGCAGCTGGGCTACACGGTGGAGCGGATGAAGGGCTGGGGCATCAACAACCGCACCCTCTACCGCCGGGCCATGTCCATCCAGCACCGGATGGATCGCATCCGCAAGACGGAACGACCCAAAGCGGAAAGAACGATGAAGGCCAGCTTCGGGGAGCGGGATTTTTCCGGAGACGTGGTGTTCAAGATGAAGAACGTGTCGAAATCCTTCGGCGACCGGACGCTGTTCTCCGACGTGAATCTGCTGGTAGAGGGCGGCGAGCGCATTGCCTTGCTGGGGGACAATGGCACCGGAAAATCCACCTTTATCAAGTGCCTGCTGGGTGAGGAGGACTGTCAGGGGAAAATCCAGTTCGGCCCCACGGTGAAATGGGGATATCTGCCCCAGATCATCCACTTTGACCACCCGGAGCGGAGCCTCTATGACACCATGCTCTATGAGAAAAACTGCACGCCTCAGATGGCGAGAGACCGTCTCGGCGCATTCCTGTTCCAGGGGGAGGACGTGTTCAAGACCGTGGGCAATCTGTCCGGCGGCGAGCAGTCCCGCCTGCGGCTGTGTATGCTGATGGACGAGAAGATCAACCTCCTGATTCTGGACGAGCCGACGAACCATCTGGACATTGCGTCCCGGGAGTGGGTGGAGGCTGCCATCGAGGAATTCGAGGGCGTGCTGCTGTTCGTCTCCCACGACCGGTATTTTATCGAGAAGTTCGCCGAGCGTATCTGGCTGCTGGAGGACGGGAAAATCCGGGATTTCCCCTGCGGCTATCAGAAATACCGCTCCATTCTGGAGCATGAAGCCGCCGCAAAACCGGCCGTTTCCGCTGCGCCGAAGCCGAAAAAGGAGCGGGCAAAGGGCGGAACCAAAGACGCGGACAAGCTGGTGCGGCGGCTGGAGCGGGAGATCGAGAAGCAGGAGCAGGTCGTCGCCGACTTTGACCGGAAGATCGAAGCGGCCTCCGCCGACTATCAGGAGCTGACCCGTCTGCTTGGCGAAAAGGAAGAAGCCGAAGCGGCGCTCATGGACCTGATGGAGCAGTGGGAACAGGTGCAGACGTGAAGAATGAAGCTTTGACGGTTGACACAGTTCGACACCCGGCCTATAATAGAAACGATTAAGAAAAAAGGAGCAACAGAATTATGAGTTCTTGTAACGGAAATTGTTCCGAATGCGGCTCTGATTGCGCCGATCGCAAGCCCGAGAGCCTGCTGGCGGAGCTGAACCCAAACGCCAGCGTGAAGAAGGTCATTGCCGTGGTCTCCGGCAAGGGCGGCGTGGGCAAATCCACGGTCACGTCCATGCTGGCTGTCGCCATGGCACGGAAGGGAAAGCGGGTCGGCGTTCTGGATGCCGACATCACCGGCCCCTCCGCACCCACCGCGTTCGGCGTCACGGAGTGTCAGGGCGCGGACGAACACGGCCTGTACCCGGCGCTGACCCGCACGGGCATTCAGGTAATGTCCATCAATCTGCTGCTGGACAACCCCGCCGACCCGGTGGTGTGGCGCGGTCCGGTCATCGCGGGTGCGGTGAAACAGTTCTGGACGGACGTTATCTGGGAGGACGTTGACTATTTGTTCGTTGACATGCCCCCCGGAACCGGCGACGTACCCCTGACGGTGTTCCAGAGCCTGCCGGTGGATGGCGTCATCATCGTCACTTCCCCTCAGGATCTGGTGTCCATGATTGTGGCGAAAGCCGTGAAAATGGCGAACATGATGCACATTCCCGTGCTGGGCTTCGTGGAGAACTATTCCTACCTCAGCTGCCCGGACTGCGGCAAGAAGATCAGCGTCTTCGGCAAGAGCCATCTGGACGAAATTGCCGCCCAGTTTGATCTGCCGATTCTGGCACGCCTGCCCATCGACCCCGCCGTGGCGGAAGCCTACGACAACGGCCAGATGGAGACGGTGAACACGGAAGCACTGTCCGCGGCTGTGGAAGCTATTGAGAAGTAAAAAGAACCGCCTAGTAAATGGGCGGGGGCATAAGACAGTTAACAGGCACAGCAGGATAATCTGCTGTGCCTGTCCTTGTATCATTGAATGCGAGTACCCCTTGCCTCTCCCTATGGGAGAGGTGACCGAGCGCAGAGAGGACGGAGAGGGTAAGTAAGAGTGTAACGCCCTCTCAGTCACCTTCGGTGACAGCTCTCCCAGAGGGAGAGCCAAGAGCTTGTACTCCATCGAACTGCCAGGGGGCTTTTTTACAGCAGTCCCAGATTTTGTTTCCATTTCAAAATGCGGGTGACGGAAGCGTTCAGCGCGTCAAAATCGATGCGGCCGTCCAGTACGGCGCTCAGCACGGCGTTGTACTGTTCCGCGTAATCCGTGGAGCAAAGCAGATCATTTCCCGCCTGAACGGCCAACACGGCGGCTTCGCCGGTGCCGTAGCGGTCGGTGATGGCCTCCATCACCAGATCGTCGGTCATGACCACGCCGTCAAAGCCCATGGTGTCCCGGAGATATTGATGGACCGCGGGGGAGAGGGAGGCGGGGGAGTCTCCGTCCAGTGCCTGAACGATGTTGTGGCTGACCAGTACCGCACCGCAGCCCGCGTCAATTCCGGCGGCGAAGGGGAGCAGATCGCTGCTTTCCAGTTCTTGCAGGGAGCGGCTGTCAACTGCCAGCCCGGTGTGGGTGTCGGCGTTGTCGCCGTAGCCGGGGAAGTGCTTCAGGACGCTGCCGATCTGGTAGGCGTTCATCAGCCTGACGGTTCCGGCGACAAACTCCCCGGTGGTTTCAGCGTCCTGCCCCAGCGAGCGCTGGTACATAAAGGCGCTGGGGTCTTCGGAAATATCACACACAGGCCCCAGATTGACATTGATCCCGAGAGATTGCAGCAGTTGACAGATATCTTCCTCATTGGAAAGCGCCTGGGTCAGCCCGCCGTCGGCAAAGGCTTCCCGTGGAGAGGGAAAGCGCTGGGAGCGGAAGGCGGGGTAGCGGCTGATTCTGGTGACGGTTCCGCCCTCCTCGTCCACGGCCAGCAGCATTGGGATGCTGGCGGCGGCCTGATAGCCGGACAGTGTCTGCCGGAGGGAACTCGGCGTCTGACCTTCAAAGTCCTCCCCGAACAGAACAAAGCCGCCCAGATAGTATGCCTGAATGTCGGTCAGCGCGGATTCAGCGTTACAGCGCGCCAGAAACAGCTGGCCGACCCGTTCCTCGATCGTCATGGAATCCAGAAGTTCCTGAATCGGGTCGGGGGGCGTCGTAGTAGCGGGGACAGTCGTTTCCGTGGGATCTGGTTGCGGGGCTTCGATCATGGGCGTCGGGAGCGTCGGCTCCGACGTCTCAATGGGGGAAGCGGCGCAGCCGGTCAGAAAAAGCAGCATAAGCAAAATGGATAATCGTTTCATAGTTGTACCTCGAAATGTCGGGAATGCGAAGACGGCAAAAGTTCGTCTGGCAGACATTCTAGCACAACTGTCGAAAAAAGTCAAAAGCCCTCCGCTTTCCAGCGGAGGGTAAAGTTTTGCTTATTACAAAGCCCAGCCAATTAAGAACCACAAAAGCAGCAAAACGACGGCGAGGGGAATATACGCAGAAAGGGCGGCGGCGCTGACGCAGATCACCGTACAGCCGAAGTATCCCAGCAGGAACACCACGCCGCAGATAATGCCGGAGGTGAACACGGCCTTGCTCAGCTGCTTGCCGATGATGTTGGAGAAAAAGAAGGTATACAGCGCGCCGAAAATGGGGTTGACTACCGTCAGAACCACGCTGAGAACAAGATTCAGCAGACCCATCAGCAGCGTGACCGCCAGAATGACCAGCAGAATGGTCGGCGCGTAAGTGACCAGCACGTTGGGCAGGTAGGTCTTGAACGCCCAGTCCACCAGAATGTGCAGCACCATGGCGAACAACACGGTCAGAATCCGCAGGAAAAACCATCCCAGAGCGGAGTTTCCCCGGGGAATCAGCGTGTCCAAGAGATTCACCAGAAATGCCAGAATCACCAGCGACAGAATTTCGCTGCACACAATGGTCAGCGGCGACCGCTGAAAGGGGATGACCAGCAGATGCTCTCCCGCAAACCGGACAAAGGGCAGGGGGGACAGCAGCGCATCCAACGACCACGGTTTGAAGGTGTAGACCACAATGGCCACCGCATAGATGAACAGAATGCCCATGGCCGCGGACAAGGAGTGGTTCAGGCTGGAGCGCTTGCCCAGAAAAACCCGCCCCATAAATCCCAGAATAAGGGACGCAGCGGCAAAAAACAGCATGAACTGCACCGTACTGCCCAAGCTGATCTCCGTCGGTATGTAAGATGCCGCGCCGGAAATCGCCTTTTCCAGATCGTCCGGCAGATAGGCGGAGGCGGCAGCAAGTACGTTCTCCACGTCGCCGGGAACATAGTCTGCGACGGCGGAGAGGGTAGAGCGTAAATCCATAGGAATGTCCTTTCCCTAAGGTCTATCTAAAGGAAAGCGGCCGCCAAAGTCT
>ULZH01024540.1_pt1 | contig 10854 bp, 10 predicted proteins | sample 1962951 | NCBI WGS metagenome assembly ULZH01 (sample SAMEA4835884, study PRJEB28245) | human gut metagenome | biome: gut microbiome; material: fecal sample | place: Denmark | collected 2008
TGTAGCGTGCTGAGTTAAGTCGATAAGCATTTAAACAAATATTAAGGAGAGAGAAATATGGCAAGCAATTACAGTCTGAAATACAACGTTGATATCGTCATGTGCATTGACGCGACGGGCAGCATGAACGGCATTCTGGACACGGTAAAGTCCAACGCCCTGAATTTTTACGGGGATCTGATCAATTCAATGCGCAAAAAGGGAAAGCAGGTCAACGATCTGCGCATCAAGGTCATCGCATTCCGTGATTACGTGGCCGACGGAGAAAACGCTATGCTGGCGACGGATTTCTTCCGGATGCCGGAGGAGCAGGAGGAATTCCGCGATCTCGTCAATACCATCTCGGCGTGCGGCGGCGGCGACGAGCCGGAGGACGGCCTTGAGGCACTGGCGTACGCGATCAGAACGGACTGGACGCGCGACGGAGACAAGCGCCGCCATGTCATCGTCGTCTGGACGGACGCCCCGACCCACGAGCTTGGCTTCGGCAGCAAATCCAAATATTATCCCCGCAACATGGCGGCGAGCTTCAACCAGCTGACCGGCTGGTGGGATCAGATGGACGTCCGGGCGAAACGGCTGCTGATCTACGCTCCGGAAGCAGAATACTGGACAACGATCTCCGACAGCTGGGACAACACCATGCACTTCTCCTCCGTCGCGGGCAACGGCCTGAAAGAGTTTGAATATGAGGAAATTCTGAGCGAGATCTGAAAAACTGGAGGAATCAAGATGCGGTGTCCATATTGTGGTACCAATAATGACGGGGACTCGCTGTATTGCACGGGCTGCGGAAAGCGATTGCCCGTCGGGCAATCGGCGGTCACGCAGAGGCCGGTCCAAGCCCCGGCACGCAGGAAAAAGGACAATTCCAACACCATTTTTATCGTCATCATCGCCGTTCTGGTGTTTGCTCTAATCGCATGTGCCGTTGTCGGATTCATCGTGTACATCGGTCGAACCGCGACGGATGCCGTACAGGTCGTAAAGTCCGGTTATTTGGGTGAATATACGGACATTTCTGTAACGGAATTGCTGGATAACTGCTATGGTTCTTCTCAGAAAGGCACATGGAGCAGCGGAAAGAGCTCTGACAGAAAAACGGTCGTCCAGGTAAAATACGGCAGCGGCGGTGAAACGTTTGTCCAGTTTGAAATGCTGGATGACAGCCGCTTCAAGGTCGTGTCGATGTCCGTTGACGGCGGCATGCTTTATGAGGGCACCGAGCGTCAGACCGCTTTGAATACGGATTACTATGAGGTCTACACGAGAAAGCATCGGGGATTATGCCTTTCAGGGCTGTACTTCCCTCTGGAGTGCGGACATTCCCAGCACCGTCACCAGCATGGGCGCTTATGTTTTCACCGGGTGTGACTCTCTCCGGGCGGTGAAAATCGACGCGGACGTCTGTGAATCCACCTTTGCCGAGTGTACGGCGCTGCGGGACATCACCTTTCAGGATAACTGCCGCATCATCGGCGAGTGCGCTTTTCAGGGCTGCAGCGGCCTGCGGAACCTGTATCTTGGCACCAACATTGAGCGCATCGAGCGTCAGGCATTTTCCGAATGCGAAAAGCTGAGCTACATTTACTTCAACAAAAATCTGCAGTACATGACAGAAGAAAATCTGGAAAATGACGACCTGATGGAGCGTCTGGCTGCATGTAATTCCCCGGAAGAGCTTGCAAACATGCTGGAAGCCAATTCCCTTGTATTGGAAGACGGTTTGAGCATTGAAAAGGCTTTTGAGCTTTTAAAGAAGCAGGCAAACGGCGAACTGGATGCTGCGGAATTGAACTCCGTCAGCGGCGGCATGAAATTGGGCTTCACTGCAAAGTCCGGATTGGTAAGGCTTTAAATGTTTCAAAGGAGAAACGGAAATGACAGAAGAGAAATTCAACGAACTGCTGAACGATCAGGCTTTCCGAGATGAGATGAACAATGCCGCAACATTGGAAGACGCCGCAAAGATCATGCAGCAGCATGGTATTCAAATCACTCCCGAGGAACTTCAGGAGATCATGACAAAGATGGAGTCCGAGTCAGAATTGAGTGAAAGCGAACTCGATGATGTGGCTGGCGGCTTTTGGGGCACCTACGCTGCGGTCAGAGCAGGGGCAAAACTTGTTTATTGGCTACTTAAAAACCCTCATTTTCGGCAGTCCCTTATCATGTGATTAAACCATCAAAGTATGGTAACCTACTAAACTATATCAAAATATGTACATGGAGGATATTATTATGGAAAAGGCAAAGAATTTTGACGAATTGATGCATGACGAGAGCTTCTTAAACAAATTGAACGAAGCGAAGTCTCCTGAAGAAGCAGAAGAAATGTGCGCAGCACAGGGATTTGACCTGAATAGCGAATTATCCGGTTTACCTGAAGGTGAACTCTCTGATGAGCAGTTGGATTCGGTTGCCGGCGGAGGAATAAGTTGGGGGGCTATTAAAGCCGCGTGGGACTTTGGCACGCAAGCTGGTGTCTATATCCGCAACCTCTGGGATAGGAAGCACGGGCGCCCGCTGACTTATCCTAACTGGAGATTTGAATGGTAAGACCACATAAATACTGCTAAGCGCTGCAACCGCAAGCCTTAGCATGCTAAAAGAGTGGGACACAACCAGTGAGATTATACAATGGCCGGGGAATTCATAAACGAATCTCCGGCCATTGTACGATTGTACAAGACAGATGGGAGAGGGATCACATGGCCTTTACACTCCAAGCCGCGTGCCTCAGCCATATCGGCAACAGGCGCGGCAATAACGAAGATAATTTCTTCTTCAACGGCATCTGCCTCGAGGAAGAACACACAAGCACCCATGACCCGCTTCTGATGGAGCGGGTGCTGCAGGAGGATGTCTGCCTCGGGGTGTTTGACGGCATGGGCGGCGAAAACTATGGAGAACAGGCCTCCTTCACCGCCGCCTCGGAAATGCAGGCTCTGACCGGGAAGCCGAAGCTGTTTTACCAGTCCGGAGGAAAATATCTGGGCAATCTGGCGCTGGCGCTGAACGACGCCGTATTCCGCCGGGCGCAGGAGCTGATGACCAGCCGGATGGGAACCACCATGGCGGCGCTGTATTTTTCCGGAAACCGCGTCTACGTCTGCAACGTGGGCGACAGCCGGGTCTACCGGCTGCGGGACCATGTGTTCGCCCAGCTGTCTCAGGATCATGTATCCACGCGTATCCCGGCGCCGGGGCGGAAAGCGCCCCTGACCCAGCATCTGGGCATGAACCCGGAAGACGTGCGCATCGAGCCGTTCGTCATCAAGGACTCCATGCAGAGCGGCGACATCTACCTGATGTGCAGCGACGGTCTGACGGATATGGTGGACAATCTGGCGCTTTCCGATATCCTGTCCAGATCGGAAAATCCGGAACAGTGCGCCCTGAATCTTCTGCAGGCGGCACTGGACGGCGGCGGAAAAGACAATATCACCATCATCGTCTGCCGGGTTCAGGAAACATCCCTGCGATAACAGGCGCGGAAGGGAGAAACAGAGCATGGCAAGTCGATTCACGGATGTTGTATGGCCCGGCTGGGAAGTCGTCCGCAAGCTGGGTGTAGGCAGCTTCGGAGGCGTGTACGAAATTCAGCGCACCCTGCCGGACGGTCAGGTTGAAAAAGGCGCACTGAAAAAGCTGACGCTTCCAAGAAATCCGGATGAAATTGAAGAACTGCGTTCCAATCAATTTGACGAGGCAAGCATCACCGCGCACTTTACCAACCAGCTGAAAAATCTGGTGGGCGAGTACGGTATGATGAAGCGGCTCAGCGGCTGCCCCAATATCGTCCACAGTCTGGATCTGCGCTATGTTCAGCACGAGGACGGCATCGGCTGGGATCTGTATATCCGCATGGAGCTGCTGACTCCGCTGAAAAAGGTACTGCCCACGGAATACAGCGAACAGACTGTTATAGCCATAGGAAAAGACCTGTGTGCCGCCCTGACCGCCTGCGAAAAAGAACACATCATCCACCGGGACATCAAGCCGGAAAACATTCTGGTCTCCGAGGACGGGGTTTTCAAGCTGGGGGACTTTGGTGTCGCGAAGATAGCCATGGGAAATGGCACCGGCACGGTTACCGGTACGACCGGCTATATGGCTCCGGAGATCTCCAAACATGAGGCCTATGGCCCAACGGTGGACATTTACTCTTTGGGCATGGTTCTCTACTGGATGATGAACGAGCGGACACTGCCCTTTCTCCCCATGCCGCCCCAGATTCCTACCGCGATGCAGCATCAGGAGGCATCCAGCCGCCGCTTTCGCGGAGAAGCTCTGCCCGCGCCGAAAAACGGCAGTGAGGCACTGAAGCAGGTGGTTCTGAAAGCCTGCGCCTATCATCCGGAAGACCGCTACCAGACCGCTGACGAAATGCTGAGCGATCTGACGGGCTGTACAAGCAGCACTGTGTCAGAAAAGGCGGACACGGAAACCGCCAGACCAGATGAAAAAATCTCCGAAAAGAAACACGGCAGGAAAAAGCTGCCGCTCAAGCCCATTTTCGCGGCGGCTGCTGTACTATGCATTGCCAGCGCTGTTCTGCTTTTCATTCAGAGAAAGAAACCCGTTCCCGCACCCGAGGCAACAGTCCAGTCGCTGGCAGCAGAGGCCGCAGAAGAAACGACTGTGCCAGAGGCAACCGTAACAGCGGTGGACGAAACGGTTGATGATGCTGAAAAGAGCGGCGGACTGCCAGAAGCTCACCAACCCTGAGGACGCTTTGTCCGCAATCGTCCGGGAATACTCCGCGGAAGCGGAACTGTCCGAAAACGCGCTGGATCTGGTAGCGGCAGCCGTCAAGGAGCCGACTGACCAGCAGCCGGAGCAGGACAGGGAAAAGCGGCCGTAATTTTCTAAAGAATGGAGGCATTCCCCATGGCTCAGCAATTTCCGGATGTTCGCTTCCCCGGGTGGGAGGTAATCAGAAAGCTCGGCGAGGGCAGCTTCGGCGGGGTTTATGAGATACACCGCACTTTGCCTGACGGGCGGGTCGAAAAGGCTGCGCTGAAAAAGCTGACCGTGCCGAAGGACAACAGCGAAATTCGGGAGTTATACTCCCAGTCCTTCAGCAAGGAAAATATTACCGCCCATTACAAAGACCAGATGCGGGAACTGGTCAACGAATATACCCTGACGCAGGAGCTGAACGGGTGCCGGAACGTGGTTGCCTGTCACGATGTGCAGTGTGTGCAGCACACGGACGGCATTGGATGGGATATTTACATCCGCATGGAGCTGCTGAAGCCCTTGAAGCATGTCCTGAGCGCCGATTATCAGGAAATGGCCGTTCTGAAGCTGGGTCTTAGCCTTTGCAATGCGCTGCTCGCCTGTCAGGAGCATCATATCGTCCACCGGGACATCAAGCCGGAGAACATTCTGGTCTCCGACCGGGGCGAATTCAAGCTTGGCGATTTTGGCATTGCCAAGGTGTCAGAAAAGACCGCTACCGGAACTATGACCGGCACTATGGGCTACATGGCTCCCGAGGTTGCCAACCGCTGGCACTACGGCGCACAGGCGGACATCTACTCGCTGGGCATGGTGCTTTACTGGATGATGAACCGGCGCACTTTGCCGTTTCTTCCCTTCCCTCCGACTATCCCCACTGCCGCCCAGCGTCAGGAGGCAGCGAACCGCCGCTTCGCCGGAGAGGACTTCCCGCCGCCGGCAAACGGCAGCCGGGAATTGAAAGCGATCGCCATGAAAGCCTGCGCTTTCTCCACCGAGGAACGCTACCAGACCGTCCGGGAGCTACGCCGGGATTTGTACGCGTGCTATCAGCAGCGCCGTGCAGGGGAAAACGTTGACGTGTCCATTCCGGCGGACACGGACGAAGCCGTCCTGACGAACGAATCGACTTCGGGCAATACATACAGCGGAAACAGAAGTTTCCACGGCAGCAGCCAGAACGAAGAGACCAGCACCTTGAAGACCAACAATCCGAAAACCAACGACTTGAAAACCGGCCGTTTTGCCGCCCAAACGAAGGAACATAAGCCTAAGAAGCGAAAGGGCGCGCTTATCTGCGTTCTCGCAGCTCTGTGCCTGTGTTTCGCGGCTTTTCTCGGATATCTGCTTGCGTATGGCAGCCATCGGGAACGTCCGGCTGTTTCAACACCGGAAACTGTTTCAATGCCGGAAACTATTTCAGCGTCGGAAACCGTACCGGCTACGGGAACGATCAACCGGATGCGGTCAGACCCCATTGACGAGGATATGGCCTCGGATGACCTTCGGGTGTTCCAGTCCAGCATTTTACGGAAGAATGTCGCTTCCGTCACATTTCTGGACACGGTGACAGACGCCCCGGAGGATGCTTGGGATGTTTCCGATGAGGGAAACGGCCGTGTTCTTGCCTGGGTGACCGGGCAGGCTCCGGCGTATGAGCTGTACATCGCTGGCAGAGGCGGCGTGCGGGCGCCGGAAAACTGCTTCGGCCTGTTTGCCGGATACGCGAATGCCGCATCCATTATCTTCGGGACGGCCTTCGACACGTCGGACGTAACGGATATGGGCAGCATGTTTACCCTCTGCGTAAAGCTGACGAATCTGGACGTACATAACTTTGACACTTCCCATGTAACGGATATGCATTACATGTTTTCCGGCTGCTACAGTCAATGCGATGTCGATAGCTGGTCGGACATTGTGGCCGTGGCAGCAAACGGGTGCACCGTGGGGCTGCGCAGTGATGGAACTGTGGTTGCTACGGGGTGGAATTACTACGGTCAATGCGATGTCGATAGCTGGAACAACATTGTAGCCGTGGCAGCTGGAGAGGTACACACCGTGGGACTACGCAGTGATGGAACCGTGGTTGCTACAGGGTTTAACGGTAGTGGTCAATGTAATGTTGATAACTGGACGGACATTGTGGCCGTGGCAGCTGGAGAGGTACACACCGTGGGACTACGCAGTGATGGAACCGTGGTTGTTGCGGGTGATAATGTTTGGGGCGAATGCAACGTCGATGGTTGGACGGACATTGTAGCTGTGGCAGCTGGATGGGGGCACACCGTGGGACTGCGCAGTGACGGAACCGTGGTTGCTACGGGGTGGAATGATGCTGGTCAATGCGATGTCAGTGACTGGAAGAATATCCGTCTTCCGCAGAAGTAAAGAGACAGGAGGACATCTCCATGTATGAAAACATCCATTTTCCCGGGTGGGAAGTTATGCGCAAAATCGGCGAGGGCAGCTTCGGCGGGGTGTATGAGATACACCGCACCCTGCCCGACGGGCGGGTCGAAAAGGCGGCGTTAAAGAAACTGACCGTGCCGAAGGACAACAGCGAAATACGGGAGTTATATTCCCAGTCCTTCAGCAAGGAGAATATTACCGCCCATTACAAAGACCAGATGCAGGGGCTCGTCAACGAGTACACCCTGACGCAGGAGCTGAACGGATGCCGGAACGTGGTCGCCTGCCACGAGGTGCAATGCGTGCAGCACGCGGACGGCATCGGCTGGGATATTTACATCCGCATGGAGCTTCTGAAGCCCCTGAAGCAGGTTCTGAGCATTGACTACCATGAGGCGACCGTCCTGAAGCTGGGACTGAGCCTCTGCAGCGCGCTGCTCGCCTGTCAGGAGCACCATATTATCCACCGGGACATCAAGCCGGAGAATATTCTGGTCTCCGACCGGGGCGAATTCAAGCTGGGCGATTTCGGCATTGCCAAGGTGTCCGAGAAGACCGCCACCGGCACTATGACCGGCACTATGGGCTACATGGCTCCCGAGGTTGCCAACCGCTGGCACTACGGCGCGCAGGCGGACATCTACTCGCTGGGCATGGTTCTGTACTGGATGATGAACCGGCACACCTTGCCGTTTCTCCCCTTCCCCCCTGCCATTCCCACCGCCGCCCAGCGGCAGGACGCGGCGAACCGCCGTTTCGCCGGAGAGGACTTCCCGCCGCCGGTAAACGGCAGCCGGGCATTAAAGGCGATCGTCATGAAAGCCTGCGCCTTCTCCACGGAGAATCGCTACCAGACCGTCCGGGAGCTGCGCCGGGACTTGCAGGCATACTGCCAGCAGCGCCGCGCCGGAAAAAGCGCCGATACACAGAATCAGACAGGCGCGGACGGCCTCAACCGGGCAAATGAATCTTTCCGGGACGCTCCACCTGAGACGGGAAGGAAACGGAAGACGGCATCCGCAAAACGGATCGTCCCCATTCTGGCCGCCTCGCTTTTTGCTGTGATCCTGCTGTTCGGCTGGTTCCTCGCGCAGCGAAATGGTTCCCGCGCGGATGAATCCCTCAATGCCTCCACCACCGCCCCGCAGATTGACGAGATGCAGGCGGTCACTACATATGCCATCGAAACCACGGAGCCGACGGAAGCGCCCACAACGGTGCCCACCGAGGAAGCCTTCGTCCTGCCCTCCATTCCTCCCGAATCGGAGCTGTACGGCAGCGCCGACTACTTGAAGGTAACGGCCAGCGACAATCTGTTCTCTGTCCTGCCGGGTCATTTCAGATACAGCGGCGGCGCCGGAGGATGGGCGACGGATCTCAATCTCTACGAGGACGGCACCTTCGACGGGTCTTATCGTGACTGGGATATGGGCGATGCCGGTCAGAATTATCTTAAAACCTGTTATACCTGCGATTTTTCCGGCGCGTTCTCCACGCCGCAGAAGGTGTCGGACTATGTTTACTCAGTAAGCGTTCAGCGGCTGGACTACCCCGGAAATGTCGGTAAGGAATGGATCGAAGACGGTGTCCGCTACATTCAGTCCGACCTCTCCGGGCTGAGCAGGTCGCGCGAATACTATATCTATCTTCCGGGCTGCCCGTCCAGCGTTTTCACAGAGGAACAGCAGTATTACCTTCCATCCCACCACCAGAATATTCCGCAGGGGAACTTCTGCATTTATGCCAGTGACGGCGGCTCCCCTCTGGGCTTTTGGGGGACCAAAGGCGGCAGTATCTTTTCCAATCATTACCAATACAATTACGGCGCATTCCGATCTGAATTGCGACCTGACGGTCTGTTCGGAAAGGCCAACCTTCTTTTCTGGCCTGAGGATGGCGGTGCGGTGATCAGTCTGGACTTTGATTGGAATGAAGATTCCCAGCGGACGTTTGTCGCCGAGGACGAACACGACAGCGGCGAATATGATGTGACTGTATATGTAACAAAGGACCTGCAGTCCGCGATCGTCAATATACAAAGCCGTGAGGGCGTCTCTCTGAAAGACTGGGGCGGGACCTCTGACGGGCGGTTTGCCGCGACCTATTCGCTCATGAAGGACGATACCGATATCAAACCGGACAATATTATGGTTTCCTCCGACGGAACATTCAAATTGGGGGATTTCGGCATCGCCAAAACATCCGAGAAAACGCAGACGGGAACAATGGCCGGAACCTACAACTATATGGCGCCAGAGGTCGCAAACCGGAAACGCTATGGTCTTGCCGCGGATATTTATTCTCTGGGTATGGTGCTGTACTGGATGATGAACAACAAAACCATGCCATTTTTGCCGCTCCCGCCGCAGATTCCCAGTGCGTCGCAAAAGCAGCAGGCTTTAAACAGGCGTTTTTCCGGCGAACAGCTCCCGGAACCGCAGAACGGAAGCCGGGAGCTGAAAGAAATTGTGGCAAAGGCGTGCGCGTATGCTCCGGAAGACAGATATCACTCCGCGTTGGAAATGCGAAATGCTCTGGAAGCCCTCAGCAGCAGCAAACAGGCATGGACAAAAGCGATTCTGGAAGAGCTTGCGCTTCCGGATGATATTCTCCATGAGTCCAACCGTCCTATTGCGCAGCGGGCTGCCGCGGAAGAAAAACCGCCAAAATCCGATATTCCTCCCGCGAAGCGGAAACCAATCGTACCGCTGGTCGTCTGCGGAATTCTCGGAATCTGTATTCTTGCGGGAGGACTTCTCTGGCTGAACAGGAAACACGCAAGTCCCGAACCGGCCGCTATGACCGAAGCGCTGCAGGAGCAGACGGAAACCGCAGCAGAGCCGGAAGAAACCACCGCTCCCGGCAGTACAACAGAAGAAACGCTGCCAGCAGCCACCGAAGCGGAAAGTACAGCCGCTGTGCTGCTGTCGAATGTTGACTGCACTTACGAGATTGCGGAGGATGGCATAACAATTACGGGGATTTCCGGTCAGACACCTTCGGAAGTCATTTTGCCGGAGGAACTGGAAAATCTCCCGGTCACAAGGATCGGGAATGGCGCGTTTCAGTCCAATACGTCTCTGAAAAAGGTCACACTTCCATCCGGTATTCTGGTAATTGGAGAAAAAGCTTTTTCCGGATGCACAAGGCTGCAGAGCATTTCTTTCCCGGATGGGTTGACTGAGATAAGCGCAAGCGCATTTGAAAACTGCAGCAATCTGTCCTCTGTGCTACTCCCGGAGAGTGTCCATGCGATTGGTCCCTGGGCCTTTTCCAACTGCAAAAAGCTTTTGTCTATCACTATACCGGGGTCTGCCAGTGATCTCGGCGAATGGGCTTTCTCCGGATGCAGCAGCCTGAGTGAACTCACATTCAGTCCCGGAATAACGACGATTTCCAATTACCTGTTTTACAACTGTCAGGGATTGAAAGCCGTCACAATTCCGGATGGGGTAATTACGATTGGCATTGGCGCATTTTCCGGCTGTACGGCATTATCCGAAGTAACGCTGCCGGAAAGTATGCGCACGCTGTCATCGGAGGCATTTCAGGGCACGGCACTTGAGAGCATTTCTGTTCCCTCCGCCTGTTCGCTCGGAAGCAATGCCGTTCCATTGGGCTGCAAAATCTATTCGACCAGATAAGAATTTCCAGAATGCTGCTTATACTATTTCCTGATTAAAATCAAAGATTTTA
>ULZH01041559.1_pt1 | contig 10704 bp, 10 predicted proteins | sample 1962951 | NCBI WGS metagenome assembly ULZH01 (sample SAMEA4835884, study PRJEB28245) | human gut metagenome | biome: gut microbiome; material: fecal sample | place: Denmark | collected 2008
CAGGGTCTGTCATTATTTCTCGATAGAATGGTTAACACCATTTTATCCCGCGAATCCTTCGCAGGCCGTCCGCAGAGGCGTGCGGGCAGCAGACGGCAATCCAAAAATGGCCTCCCGCCGTAAAGCGGGAGGCCATAAGAGGATATATTACTGTGCCAGAGTGCTGGTCTTGTACTTTGCGCTCTTCTTCAGGAACAGCGCCAGGAAGCCGACCGCGGCGATAACACCGGCGACAACGGCGATGGGATAGTACACGCTCTCGGCAATTCCCATAGGCTTCCACAGCAGGCCGAGGCACTCGCCGGCCGCGAAGAAGTAGGTGATGGAAACGCCGGTCATGAAGGTGGCAGGAACCGCACAGATCCAGTAGTTGCGCTTGTTCTGCGCCAGATACATGGCAGCCGCCCACAGAGCGATCATGGCCAGAGTCTGGTTGGACCAGGAGAAGTAACGCCATACCACGGAGTAGTCGATCTGGCAGATGATGGCACCGATGCCCAGCAGGGGGACGGTCAGAAGCAGACGCTTCTTCCAATCCTTCTGGTCGATCTTGAACCAGTCGGCCAGCGTCAGACGGGCGCTGCGGTAAGCGGTATCACCGGAGGTGATGGGGCAGGCGATAACGCCCAGCATAGCCAGGACGCCGCCGATCTTGCCCATGGTGGTGGTGCAGATCTCGTAAACAACAGCGTTCACACCGGCACCGGCTTCCAGCAGAGCCTGGGTGTTCTCGTAGAAGGAAACACCGGCAGCCGCCCAGACCATGGCGATGATGCCCTCGGCGACCATTGCGCCGTAGAACACCTTGTGACCCTGCTTCTCAGAGGTGCAGCAGCGGGCCATCATGGGAGACTGCGTGGCATGGAAGCCGGAGATGGCGCCGCAGGCCACGGTGACGAACATGAACGGCCAGATGTGGATGTTCTGAGGATGCTGGTTATAGAAGTTGTTCCACAGCTCGGGCATCTGATACTCATGGGCGAACAGCAGAACACCCGCAACACCGACGGCCATGATGATCAGGCAGATACCGAAGATGGGGTAAATCTTGCCGATGACCTTGTCGATGGGAACGAAGGTAGCGATGAAGTAGTAGATGATGATGACCCACAGCCAGAAGGTAGCGTCCAGCTTCTCGGGGGTCAGCAGAGCCAGCAGACCGGCGGGACCCTTGGAGAACACGACGCCGACCATGACCAGCAGGATGACGGAGAACACGCGCATGACCTGCAGCATGACCTTGCCCAGATAAGTACCGGTAATCTCGGAAATGCTGGCGCCCTTGTGCCGCATGGACAGCATACCGCACATATAGTCGTGGACGCCGCCGGCGAAGATGGTACCGAAGACGATCCACAGATAGACGACAGGTCCAAACAGAGCACCGTTCAGAGCGCCGAAGATGGGGCCGAGACCGGCGATGTTCAGCAGCTGAACCAGGAAGATCTTCCAACCTTTCATCGGGACGAAGTCAACGCCGTCGTTGAGCGCGATGGCAGGCGTCTCCCGGTCGTCAGAGCCAAAGATCTTGTCTACGCGCTTGCCGTAGAAGATGTAGCCGACGACCAGAGCTGCAATGCAGAGAATGAAAGTAAGCATAGGTTCCCTCCTTAGTTAAGTTACCCTGCGGTGGCGTATCACCGCCTGGCGAGTATCATTATATGTCTAAACCGTGAACAAATCAACCCTTAGTATAGCGAAAAAAGATTTTCGTAGCATTAACCAAATTTATGGCGGTTTTTTCCTTCCGAGGAGTGGCGTGACCCTGATTTTTTCGTCAGATTGCATAAAACAGCACGCAGAAGAACTGGAGCAGCGCGCCCAGAACGACGAAAATGTGAAATACGGAGTGCATCCACTTCCTGCGCTTGCCCAATCCGTACAGAATGGAGCCGACCGTGTAGGCAATGCCGCCCAGCAGCAGAAGCAGAAAGCCCGGGAAGGTCAGCGCCTGCATTGCCTGCTTCGCAAAGAAGATGATCGCCCAGCCCATGCCGATATAGCAGATCATGGAAAAGACCCGGTATTTCTTCAGGTCAATGGCCGTCAGGGTCGTGGCCAGCGCTACCATGCCCCACTCAAAGCCGAACAGCACCCACGCAAGGACGGGATTCTCCGGACGGATGGCGGACAGCAAAATCACGGTGTAGGTTCCCGCAATGAGGAAATAAATGGTGCAGTGGTCAAGTACCTGCATCACCTTTTTGCCCAGGGTGGGCTTCAGACCGTGGTAGACGCTGGAAATGGTGAACATGGTAACCATGGCGCTGCCGTAAATAGCGGAGGTGACGACGCCCCACGGATTACCGTGGAGAGCGGCAAAAATGACGCACAGTGTCAGCGCCACGACGCCTACAGCGCCGCCGACGATGTGGGTGACCATGTTCATGATCTCTTCGCCCCGGCTGTAATCCGGGAGCTGGCGGTCGGACAATTTCGTTCGTTTCATTTTGGTTTCCTTCCTTTGTGAAGATGGAGGGAGTATAGCACATTTTTCACAAAAAAGAAACCGCCATTTTGTCGAGTTCTCTCCCCGGCGGAGAAATTCGGTTTCTACCGGGGTGAGAAGTGGATACGGGGTTGACAAATGTCCTTCCATACAATACAATTCTCCTAGTCACGGCGTAAAGTACGCCGTTTTTTGCATAGAATAGAGAGGGTTCGAGCTATGAAAAAGATACCTTTTTTGACTCTGGAAAAAGCGAAGGAGATCCGCGAGCAGATCCCTACCCCGTTTCATGTTTACGATGAGGCCGGCATCCGCGCCAACGCCCGGGCGCTGAAGGCGGCGTTCTCATGGAATCCCGGCTTCAAGGAATTTTTTGCCGTCAAGGCCACCCCAAATCCCTTCCTGCTGAAAATTCTCCACGAGGAGGGCTGCGGCTGCGACTGCGCCACCTATACCGAGCTGCTGCTGTCCGAGGCCGTGGGCATCACGGGACATGACGTGATCTTTTCCTCCAACGTCACCCCGGAGCTGGATATGCGCAAGGCGCGGGATATGGGCGTGTACATCAATCTGGATGATGCTACCTATGTGGATTTTCTGGCATCCATGGGGCCGGTCCCCGAGACGGTGTGTCTGCGGTATAACCCGGGCGGTTCCTTCTCTCTTGGCAACACCATCATGGACATGCCCCGGGACGCCAAATACGGCATGACCGAAGACCAGATGGCAGGGGCCATCACCCGGCTGATGAAGCTGGGCACGAAGCACTTCGGCGTTCATGCCTTCCTCGCCTCCAATACCACCACCAATGAATATTATCCCGCCCTGGCCGGACAGCTGTTCCGTCTGGCGGTGCGGCTGCGCAACGCCACCGGCGCGCATATTTCCTTCATCGACCTGTCCGGCGGCATCGGCGTGGACTACCGCCCCGAGCAGCCCAGATGCGACATCGGCATCATCGGTGAGGGCGTGCGGGTGAAATATGAGGAGATCCTGACCCCCAACGACATGGGTGACGTCGCCATTTTCACCGAGCTTGGCCGGTTCATGCTGGCGCCCTACGGCCACCTGATCTCCACCGTCATCCACGAAAAGCACATCTACCGGGAATACGTGGGTCTGGACGCCTGCGCCGCCAACCTGATGCGCCCGGCCATGTACGGCGCTTACCACCACATCACCGTGCTGGGCAAGGAGGACGCCATTCTCGATCACGTCTATGACGTCACCGGCGGTCTGTGCGAAAACAACGACAAATTCGCCATCGAGCGGAGTCTGCCGGAAATCCAGATCGGCGACATTGTAGCCATTCACGACACCGGTGCTCACGGCTTCTCAATGGGCTACAATTATAATGGCAAGCTCCGTTCCGCGGAGGTTTTGCTGAAAGAGGACGGCAGCTTCCAGCTCATCCGCCGCGCCGAGACGCCGGAGGACTATTTCGCGACCTTCGATTTTTCTGATTTTCACTTTGGAAAATAGAACCGTCATTCCGCACAAAAACAATCGTGATTTTTTGGATGGCTGATTGCAAATTAACAAGAAAATTTCATACTTTTCCGTTTCGTTTATGCTATAATGTATAAGGCGGCAGTAAGGCATCCTCCCAATCAGCCGCGCCGAAAAGGAGAACCCCATGAATAATATTCTGTTTTTTCTGACACCAAAAGCGATGTGTGCATATTTGTACGATGATTATACCATCCGGCAGGCACTGGAAAAGATGGAATCCGCAGGCTACGCCGCGATTCCCATTCTCAACCACCGTGGCGAATACCGGGGAACATTGACAGAGGGCGACCTTCTGTGGGCCATGAAGAACATGTGCTACATGGATATGCGTCAGGCGGAAGCCCGCCGGGTCATGGAGATCGCCCGCCGGAAGGATAACGTCCCCGTCCGGGTCACCACCTCTATGCACGAGCTGGTGGAGCGGGCGTCCAATCAGAACTTTGTTCCTGTAGTAGACGACAAAGACGCGTTCATCGGCCTCATCACCCGAAAGGCCATCATCCGCTACTGCCGGGAAAAGCTGTTCCCCGAGGACTGATCGTTTACCGTCAGAATCAACTACATAGCGGCAAATCCATAATGAAAAAGCGCTGTCACTTGGAACCGATGGTTCTAAATGACAGCGCTTTTGTTATTTTCCCGTGTACGCCATAGGCTGATTCAGATACTGCTCCCATAGAAAGTTTTCCGGGGATTTTTTCAGGCCGAAAGCCTCCCGGATCCCCTGACACAGCATTTTCAGCTTGTATTGCAGGGGCGAGGCCGCAAATAGCGGCTCGTTCCCCGCCGTCATGGCATACTCAAAAATCCGCGCCCGGTCTTCCTTGGGATAGCTCATGGAGTAGGTGTCCACAAAGCTGCGGGTGTCCGGCTGCAAAAACTCGCTGCCGTCCCGCTGAGCGTTGGCAAGGTAATCGTAGTCGTACTCAAATCCTACGGGATTCAGCTTTGCCCACTGGTCGAGGGCGATGCTGTTGCCTAAGATGTGGGTCTCCATCACATGGTAAAGCTCGTGGTACAGCGCTTTTTCCGAGGTATCCCCCGCCGCCAGCACGATGTAGGCATCCGTTCCGTTCATAAACTGGATGCCGTTCGCCCTGCTCACACTGCCGGATTCGGCGCTGCCGATGATCTCCCGCACCAGACAGATCTTCAGAGAGGAAAAATGGGAAATTGCAGCTTCCAGCATCCCCTCCGGGAAATTGGCAAGGCGCTCGTTCAGCCAGTCCAGCTCCCGTTTGAAAACCGGCACCAGATATTCCGTTTCAAAATTGTAGTCCCATGGCTGCACCAGATTGGCGTCCTCCCACAATAGCACCTCAACGCCGTAGGTATCGCCGATGGTTCTCGCGTAATACTCGCACCACACCAGCCCGTGATAGTCCGGCTCCTGGTTGGAATAATAGGGGCCGGTGTAGACCTCCGTGTCGGAAACGGCGAATTCCAGCGCGGCTGTGTCCCAGCGGTAAATGACCGGCCGACCGTCGTTGTTGTAAAGCAGGAAATAGACCCAGCCGTCGGCGGACTCCTCCACCGTTAGGGGCAGGCCGAAGAACGGAAGGGTCACGGAACTGCGGCGGCGTCCGGTTTCCAGATCGTAATAGTCCAGCTTGATCTCCGTATCCGACGCAACGCTGGCCGTCACCGCGTCGGCGAAGGTCTCCAGAAGAAAGTCCTCCCCGCTCAGCTCCGCCGGGGTCAGCGCCAGAGGGGCTTCCTCCCCCGCCTGCCCGAACAGCAGCGCCCGGGTGCAGCCTGTGGGGAAGGAGATAAAATAGCTGTCGCCCCGGGAGCGCATCGTCAGCTCCTGCGCCCCTTCATATAATATCCGCCCGCTTTCCGTGGAAAGCAGCAGCGTGCTGGCATTGCCCTCGTTGTCCGCCACGCGGCATTGCAGGACGGTGTCGTTCAGGTGCAGCCCCGTCACGCTCTGTTGGGCGAACCCGGCTTCCTTGATGACCCGGCGGATGCCCGTTTCCAGATTCCATGCGCGGACGCCCGCTTTTGTGCAGTAGTACAAGGTCTCCCGGTCGCGGGACAGCAGGGGCGTTCCCTCCAAGTCCTCCGGCACGGGAATGTGGGTGATCTCCCGCAGAGAAGCATCCAGCACCACCGTCTGCCGGTTCACCGGGTCAAAATAGCTCAGGCCGTTTTCCGTGACCTGTAGGGACGGGTTATCCGGAGTAAGGCCAAAATCCAGCTGGGCGGTGGCCGCTATGTACAGTTCCTCCCCGGAAAGCCGGGTGATGCGGGTGCTGACCTCGGTGTCGGAGAACACCAGCAGGTCACTGCCCATGGCCTTCATTCCGGCCACATTGGCAGCGCTCAGGGGATACGCCCGCAGGGCGTCGCCGTAACGCACTTCCACCGGGTCACTCGGGTCATGCAGCCCGGCAGGCGGCGCTGCTTCCACGGGAACGGCCTCCGTCTGGGTGGGGAACGTCGTTTCCTCCCCCTTCCCGGAACAGCCCGCCAGCAGCAGGCACAGCAGAATCAGCGCGGGATACCATCGTTTCATCTATTGTCTCCTTGCAAGGGTGTAATCGTCGCCCTGCCGGTAAAAGGGGCAGTGCCGGGAGGGGGAATTGGCGATGCGGTAAACCTCGTCCTCGTCCAAATCCATCATGCAGTAGTATTCGTCGTACTCCTCATCATAATCATAATACCAGCAGGTCTCGCATTCTGTCGAATCCACGGCCATTCCTCCAAAATCCGAAAAGAAAATTCTCCGTTTTCATAAATCAGACAGCTGTGGCTCCCGTCCTTGGGGATGGAGACACTGCCGGGGTTCAGGCAGCGGACGCCGGAGCGCACTTCGTCCATCTTCACATGGGTGTGCCCAAACAGGAACACGCTGCCCTCCGGCAGGGGCGGAAGATCATCCGGGTTGTGGTGATGTCCATGGGTCAGATAGAAGGTTTTCCCGTCCAGAAGCAGCTGGGAAAACTCCGCCATGCAGGGAAAAGGCAGAACCATCTGGTCAACCTCCGCCTCGCAGTTGCCCCGAACGGCGATGATGTTTTCCCGGTACTGGCTCAGCATGGGGATCACCTGCTTTGGCGCGTAATCCCGGGGCAGGTCGTTCCGGGGGCCGTGGTACAGCAAGTCTCCCAGCAGGATCAGCCTGTCCGGACGTTCCATCTCTATCAGGTCGCAAAGGCGGCGGCACCAGAAGGCGCTGCCGTGAATATCGGACGCAATCAGCAATTTCATAAGAAATCCTCCATATTCCAAATGCTGCACAAGGGTCGGTGAAGCCACCGACCCTTAATTTTTCTATAACTGTTCCAGATACGCTTTCACGTCGAAAGGCCTAAGCTTTTCATCCTTCCGCAGATACAGCGGATGATGGGGGTGTCCCTTCCGGGAAATGGCCCCGGCGCAGCACCACTCGGCCCCGTACTCCTCCCCCGCCAGCAGCATATCCCGCAGACAGTCGGGCAGGTACTTCCGCTTTTCAATAATCGCGCCCCATGCCGCCCACACCACCGGATGCTCCGAAAGAGACAGCACATACCGGAACGCTTTCAGGTTTTCCTCGTGGAGCAGCGGGTTGCAGACCTTTTCCATATCGTCGGGAGAGGTCGCCCGCTGGGCGTAGACGTTGAACATGACGAAGCTGTCAAACCCGTTCCCCAAGGCAATGCGCTCCACGGATTTGAGGGTATTGTCCAGCGCGTCGGGTCTGGCCGTGGAGGGGTTGATGCCAATGCAGATCAGCGGCTTTTTCCCCCGCGTCCCCAATATGTAACGGTATTCCGAGTAAAAATTGGGAGCGTAAATCCACTTTTTGATATCGTATTCGTCGCTGGGGGTGTCGGCGGCTTCCAGCGCCTGCCGGAAGGTGACCAACTCCAGCTCCTGTGTCGTTCCGCTGGGAATGTGCGCCATCAGCTTTCCTCCACCGGCGGGAACCACAGGCTCTTGCTGGGGTCGTGGAAGTCGCAGCTCTCAGGGTCGCGCCCCGTCTGGAGGCACCAACCGGCAAAGGCGGTGTCCAGAAAGGGATACACGCCGTCCATGGTGGATTGCAGACTGACAGTGGAGCCGTCCTTCAGGTACAGCTCCGCAACGACGCTGCCGCCCTGCACCACGTACAGCTTCTGCCCTACGATCTCCTCATAGCGATGCACAGCGTCCTTCTTCCCGAACCGGGACATGAGGAAGCTTTCCCCGTCGTAAAAAATGCCGAAGCTCAGGTAGTACACCGCCAAAAAAACGCCCATGGCAAACACGATCAGGCCGCCCACGATCAGCACCGGCCCGTCGCCGATGCCAATGCAGAACGCCATGACGCCCAGCACCGTCAGCACCACGCCGAACACGCCGAAGCGCTTGTTCGCCCGGACGGCCATGCCGGAACGGTGCTGCGCCTTGCCCCGGAACGCCCTGGAAAAGCCCTTATCCACCAGATAGCACACACCGAACACGGCGGCTGCGATCAGCAAAACAATGACAAACTGCATATCTTTCTCTCCTTGTATATATGCGTCTACGCCCAGAGCACCGTGTCCACGGGGATGTCATGTTCCTCGGTGTCCAGATGGGGCAGCACCTGAAAATCGTAGCACAGCGCCAGCGTGGGATGGTTCGGCTCCCGGGACAGGAACTTGTCGTAAAAACCGCCACCGTAGCCGATGCGGTGTCCCTGGGGGTCGAAGGCCAGCCCGGGCATCAGCACCAGCGCCGTCTCGTCATGGGCGACCGGCTCGTCCGCGATGGGTTCCGGAATCCCGGCGTAGCCCTTCGCCACTTTGGTCAGGTCGTCCAAGTAAATAAACTTCATTTCGTCGCCGTAACACTTGGGCACGGCCACTTTTTTTCCGTCCCGGAGCGCCTGCTCCAGCATGGGGACGGTGCGCACCTCCTGGTTGTAGGGCATGTAGCCGTAGACAGTCTTTGCCTTGCGGTAGGCTTCCGTCGCGGCAAACTTGCGGCCAAGCTCCCGGCTCCGCTCTTCAATTTCTTCCGGCGTCATCGCCCGTTTTTTCTCCCGAATCCGGCGGCGCAGTTCCGTCTTATCCATTGTCCGTACCCTCCGCTTTCTCGCTCACCGGGTGGAACATCCGGAACCACAGGAAAATGGCGATCTGCCCCGGAATGCCCAGAAGGTAAATTTTCCAGAAATTATACCGGAAAATCAGCAGTCCGGAAACATGAATGGCGATCAGGAATCCCCACACGATGGCGGAGATCAGCAGCCGGTTTTTCCGGAAATCGTGCCACGCCGACAGCAGGCTCAGCATCACGATGGCGTTGATGGGTACGGCGTAGAAAAAGGCAAGCCAGCTGTAGCGCTCCACGGCCCTGAACGAGGACATGATGACGAATATCAGCAGCGCAATGAACCACACCAGCGTGGACGACAGCGCTAATATCACATTCTTGTTGGCCCTGCGCTTGAGCGCCTTTTCGGACACCTGGGTCATGGCTTTTTCCAGGGTGCCGGGGTTTCCCGGCAGGGCGTTGGGGTCGGCCAGCAGTTCCCCCACCGGTATCTGGAACAGCTCTGCCAGCTGCACCAGCGTCATCACATCCGGCACGGATTCTCCCCGCTCCCATTTGGAGACGGCCTTGTCGGAATAATTCAGTTTTTCCGCCAGTCCCGCCTGGGTCAGTCCCGCCTGCTTGCGGTACGCGGCAATATTGGAGCCGATCTGATTTCTCAAAGTCGCGTCGTCCATGGTTCCCCTCCAGCATATAGTTACAGCTATCTTATCACAAATGGGAACCCTTTGCAACAGGGAAACCGGCAGATGCTCCCGAAATAAATCCGTTAATCCTCTTGCATTTTCTTCCAATCCATGTTATGATTGGTTTGTACACCACGAAACCTTCCCACTGTAAGGAGGCAACGCTATGAACATCCGAAAACTTTTGACCCGGCTCGTCTCTCTGGCACTGATCGCGGTCTTTCTGCCCACCGTCGCGATGGCGGATACCTGGTACTTGGAGGACGGCAGCATCACCGTCTCCGCCACGAAAAGCGGCCAGAACGTCAGCCAGGGCGGCGTGACCAAAGAGGATTCCGCCCCCGTCATCCGGAACCGGGATTCTTCCGCTTCCACCACCAACAATGTCACCATCAGGGCGGACACAGGGGCGACGGCCAACGTCACCCTTGAGGACACCAACATCGACACCACCGGCGGCGCAGGGCCGAATGGCGCAGGCGACGCGGCGGTGAGAACCGAGGGCGGCGGCAATGTCAACCTGAACGTTGAACTGGACAACACCCTGCAAAGCGGAAACACACGCGCCGGTGTGGAAAAGGGCAACGGCGGCAATCTGACCATCGGCTCCGAATCCGGCTCCGGCCAGCTGGTAGCCACCGGCGGCGACGGCGGCGCGGGTATCGGCGGCGGTGAAAACACAGGTGCCGAAAACATCACCATTACCGGCGGCGATATTTTTGCCATCGGAAACGGCGGCGGCGCAGGGATCGGTGGTGGCTGGGACTGCAGCGCCTCCGACATCACCATCACCGGCGGAAATGTCACAGCCGTAGGGAAACAAGACGATCCCGGCCGTATTGGCGGCGCAGGCATTGGCGGCGGCGGATCTCAGACTTCGAATGCCGGCAGCGGCACCAATATCAAAATCACCGGCGGACGTGTCACAGCAGTCGGCGGCAATTACTCTGCGGGTATCGGCGGAGGCTATGGCTCCAATGGTGAAAACATCACCATTTCCGATGCCGAAGTAATCGCCATAGGCGGCACATGCAGCGCCGGAATCGGCGG
>ULZH01053536.1_pt1 | contig 10703 bp, 10 predicted proteins | sample 1962951 | NCBI WGS metagenome assembly ULZH01 (sample SAMEA4835884, study PRJEB28245) | human gut metagenome | biome: gut microbiome; material: fecal sample | place: Denmark | collected 2008
CCCGCCGTGACCATCAAGGTGCGCGACGGCATCAACAATTGGCTCGACAATCACGGTTGCTCTTCTGTAAGCGAGATTATCGGTGCATTAGAAGACTAATTTCTAAAGCCCTGCTTCAGGGCTTTAGATAGTTGAGATGGTGAGCCGTCAAGATGTCGACATCGCTACATCTACAATGGCAAACTATTGACATTTACTATAAATAAAAACGTAGCGGAGACTCTCCGCTACGTTTTTTTGTATGTACAATAATATACATATTTCATTGTATCAACTTTTCTCTCCGAACTTTTTGAGGTTGTCTCCGAACTAATTTCTTTTCTCTCCGAACTTTCATTATGAGTTTTCGAACCAAGTAAATCTGTTTCCAAACTTTCGCCACACCCTTCATGAACAGGAATAGTAACCAAAAACGTCAAACGTTCGTCTGTTGTTTCTTTTATTTTATACAAATATCCAAAAGGCTATCTATAGTTTTGTCCAAGGTCTCCTTATACAAAAGACCGTCTACATATTCTTTGGGAATAGCGTGAAATCCATATTTCGCACCAAGAATGGCACACGCAACTGAAGCATTTGTGTCTGCATCTCCTCCTGCATTCACAACGGCAAGCAATCCTTCTTCGAATGAAGAGGCATGCCAATATGACCATAGAGCTACAGATAGAGTAGACAGGGTGTAGCCCCAATTGTCATAGTCTACAAGCGGTTTGACATGAGGTTCCGCCCATGCGTTGTCTATATAATCACATATTTCCACATCATATTGCTTGGCAATATCCTTCATTTGGGAGCGTGTAGGAGGTTCGATGCCATAGACCAATGCATGTATCAGCTCCGAAACAATGACACATGAGCCTACGCATCTTGGATCGTAATGAGTGAGCTGACATATTTTCTCAGCACAGGCTGTTGTTTCTTTTGGGAATAGTCCGACTACAGAGGTGCGCATCAGCCCACCATTGGCGGCTGACTGGTAGCGACTCATCTTCCAGGCCATATACGAAACCTCAAACGGCTTTTCGGCATAGTCGCCAATAGTCAGAATCTTATAGGTGTGCGCCCCTATACCCATAGGCATGCCTTCTACCCAAGTTTTGAAATGCCTGGCGATGTTGTAAAAATTAACACCCTTGTCTTCAATGACCGCATCAGCAATGCATAGCATCATGTCGGTATCGTCCGTCCAGTCGCCTATCTTCCAGCGTTTCCGATGTCTGTCTTGGTATATCTGCTTGTAGTGTTGTAGTCCATGAGGATATTTCCAAGCAATATCCTCATCTGTCATGAATTCCGTCCCCAATCCAAGTGCATCGCCAATGGCTTGACCATATAGGCAACCTCTAAATTTATCTATCAATTCACGTTCCATTGATTTTGGAGTTTATAATTAATCTAATATCAGTATTTAGTATTTATGCTATTATTCACAATCTTCAGCGCTACACCAACCAGACGATTTTTCTCAAGTATGATGGTGGCGTGTATGCGTTTGTACATGCGTTCTTGTCTAATTAGTGTAGCCTTTCAGTTTGTTTCCGATATGCCATATTCTTGTAAGCAATTCTCGTGGTCCAATGGTTGAAGTAATAATCAAAGGATCAAATCTCCAAATGACTTTTTCCCTACCTATTGTGTCTGACAAATTCTTGAATGTTTCAATATGCTCTTCTACAGAAGGTACATTAGGTTCAAAGCCTTCTTTTGTATAGTCATTCAGTGTAACTTGGAAGTAATAATGAATGCCCATTTCATCCAGTATATGAAGATAGGGCATTATTGGTTTGGGATTCTTTGTCCAAAACACGATGACCTTACATTTACTAAAAGAGATATACATTTTCTGCTGGTTAAATGGATTATACCAAGCACAATAGCCTTTTGCCAAGCGGTTGAAAAACCACTTGGCGTAAAAGGCTGGTATATCTGTTGAACGACTGGCAGAAATAATGACAGGAGCTGTAGCTTCTACATTATCACCCTGTTCTGTTAAAATTATTACTTTATTGTTCATTTTAATCTGCAAGAATCATATAATCATCCTGTTTTTCTAAAATATTACCACATATAGGACAGCCTTTAGATGGATTCCATAATTCTGCATTTCCGTTACAACGGATGCATTTAACATTGTTTGTACTATTTTTATATGCTAATATTTTTCTTATTTCACCTCTCTTTGTAAAACCCATGAACTCTGAAAAATTAATAAACTTTGCATACTTCCTTCTATGAAGAAATCTAAACAACTTGTCCCAAAAAATTTCTTCTGTCCATATAACGGCATCATGAATTAAATTCTTTCCAAAATATTTTGATTCTTCACCTTTTACAACTTCATTCTGAAACCACAAAACATCATTTTTCAGGCTCTCTTGAAATTCTTTAGGAACATTTTTCATCAAAATATCAGCCAAATATTTATCTTTCTCAAGAGGATACTCCTTTGCGCTTAAGTATATACCCCTATATATCCAATTCTTTGTAAAGACGTGATTACATTCTGTACATTTATAAAAATATCCAGGACCTGAAAGTAAACTATTATCTCCATCTTTAGATGATAGAATGCTAAAGCCACATTTATGACATTTATAGTTATGTAAAGTTGCCATTTTGTGCTAATATTTATTGGTTAAATGAAAGGTGTTACCATCATTTGATTTATGCCAAGCGGTTGAGAAACCACTTGGCATAAAAGGCTGGTATATCTGTTGAACGACTGGCAGAAATAGATACATATATTTATAGCCTGTTTCATTCATTAGATTGAGCAAGCGTGTCTTTACAGACTTGCCGTAGTTTTTCTTTCCCATTTTATTCTATTGCTATTTCAAGATAATTCTTCAATGTGTTGAATACTCTGAGGCGTTTGGCATAATCTTGCAAACGAGTGAGATTTCGGTTGGGCTTTCTCAGATAGGAGCGTATCACTTCTGTACAAACATCCAGCCCCAATTTGTTTCTGTATTTCACAGCATCGCAAACACTTCGCTCCATGTCGGTGACGCGAACATGATACCCAGAAATTTCTGCATTCATAATGCCAAACTCCAAGTTCTCTTTCTTCCAATAATACAACTCTATCGGTAGCGTATCAGGTATAACTACTTTCCGTTTGTTGGCGATGGCAATGCAAAAAGCAGGTGGAACAGTTGTCGAAAGCTGATGGTAAGCCCACGCATTGTATAGACATACAATGCCATTAGGTACAATCCGCTCCACATCTATCATTGTATTAAGCAATGTATCGGGAACGGCATATATGCCATGACGCAACTTTATCAAGTCGCCACGCTCCTTAGCTCTCAACAGTCGTTTATACTCTGACATATGAGATATATCTGTAGTGGAGATAGTGCCACCAAGTGCTACCACTTTACTAATTATATTATTATCCATCTCACATCTAATAAAATGTCATTACTGCTGCAAAAATACAATTAATTACGAAAATACGGCAATATTCTACGGATAATTTTATAAAATACCGCACATTTTTGCATGTTTTTATAATTCTATTTGAAGTTTTAGCGGACAGCAATAATTGTATTAACATCCATCAAGATATTTTCCAAGAAAAGATAGAACTATTAATAAAATTGTTTAACATTTATTTTTTAGTCTAAGAAAAATTGTATAATTTTGTCTTTGGATTATCATGTCTCAATTTCAATATTGGGTCAAGACGAGTTCTTGCATAAATATTATGAGACAGCTCACGCCGTGTGGAGCATGGTGAAATCGAAAGAAACATCTGTGCGAAGCGGGCTTTGGGTGGGACGATAATCCAAGACATATTGAAGGCGTTTACTCAACGCTAAGTTTGAGACACATCGAATCTAGCAAATTCAACAATCTAAGTCTTGAACGTAGCAACGGTAGATGTCCCGGGGTGTGAATACATCTATCCCGTGGAGACCTTGTGAGCACTTATTGTACCCTTATGGGTATAATGCATCTGTTTACGGAGGTCTCTTTACGGCTGCGTATATCATATCGGCGTGGGCTCTGACGTTGTCTGTTCAACTTAGATAGGCAGTGCTAGAGCCTCGATGTGTGGGACGGACAACAGGACGACTCACGCTTTTTTGTGTCTGCGTATCAAGTCAAGTCTTTGATAAGATACCATCACGATATGGAAAAATATTGCGCCACATCAGATGTAAAATGCACAGTAGGAGATAATCAAACTCCTCCAAGCGCTGGACCTACCTCCAACGCCCTCCCCAAAGTTCGAAAGCCTATCAAACCAACGGACTCACAAACAGGGGTGTCCACCAATAATGTCTTGTCGAGAACATCAGTTGACACTAATAAAGACACAAAAGACACTCCCCATTGGTACGCTCTCCGTACCACATACGGCAGAGAAAAGAAAGCATACGACTATCTTCTGAGCAAAAATGTAGTAGTATTTTATCCTACATTAAAAAGCGTCAAACTTGTTGACGGCAAGCGTATCACTATTGAAGAATCGCGCATTCCGAACATTTTCTTTGCGTATGGTACAGAAGACGAACTTAAATCTTTTGTTTACGACAACGTAAACCTCCCATTTCTCCGCTTTTATTATCGCCACGTCCACATTAGGCGTAGAATTGAGAAGGTTCCTATGATAGTTCCAGACTATCAGATGGATAGTTTGAAAATAATCTGTGCAGCCGATGCTGACAATACCATCGTATCATTAGGTGAAGTGCCTAAGTTCGAGAAAGGACAGTTGGTAAAAGTTATTGATGGTGCATTTAAAGGCGTGATTGGAAGAGTGGCGAGATGGCAAGGACAGCAAAGAGTGGGTGTGGTAGTGGAAGGTTTGGTAACGATGGTGACAGCGTATGTGCCGAATGCGTTCTTGGAAAGAATCGTTTAATGGTGGGTTACATTTTGCTACATATATACATAAATAATAGATAGTATTAAAATATCATAGTATCACAAAATATTGAATAATAAACAAAACAGCAACATGAAACGTAATATTATTGTTTTAGGAGCTATATTTCTGACGATCAGTACATGATTTGCCCATGATCATATCATTTTCAGAAATGGGCGGGGAACCGATGTGAAGTTATATCAAATGACTGATGACAAAATTGTCTATGCTTACATAGGAGACAATACTGGCGCCCAGCATGAGGCTTCATCAAAGGAGGTCTATATGGTATATATAGAGAAACAAGGCAATATGTATATGACTCCAGAGGGGAAACGCGTCACAGGAGAGACAAATCGTGCGAAAGCAAAAAAATATGATGTCATATATCTTGTCAGAGGAGCGGAAATCGCTGCTGAAAACATTAAGATAACTGAAAACGACATCCATTATTCAATTAAGTCAAAGGCAGTTGGCATTAAGGGACTCATTGGAAAAGGAAGCGTTGCCGAAACTGTATTGGCTAAGTCAGAGGTGTTCATGATAAGATACAGGAAGTGGCATGTCAGACATCATCACTCCTGTAGAGAATACCGAAGTGAATAAGCCTGACAACATATTACAATGGATTCGGAGCGCAGGGTAAGCACGAATGTCCCAATTGCCTTAGGATTAACGACCGTGCCTCAGGGAAGTGTGGCAAGTGCCAAGGCTCGGGTAAAGTTTACGGATTAAGATAAACCAAACTAATATCAATAAAATGAAGAATTTTAAAAAAAGGTTTTTGCAGCCATACTTATGGTTGCATTCAGTGTTAGTTTCGCGGTTGCACAAACCAGCACAGTTAAACATACGGTTGATCGTGGCGAGACACTCCAGTCTATCGCCAAGCGCTACGCCACGACTGAAGCCAAAATTATTGAGCTTAATCCTGACACCGCTCAATTTGTGTATGTGGGTATGGAGCTTACTGTTCCAACAATATATGAAGGGCTTCAAGAACTTTGGCTATGGAATACAAGCAGGTATAAGTGCGGACTATAAAATGTTTATCCTTTCCGCCTCATACCAGCGTGCTTTCTCAAAGATTTTTGATAAGACAAAAGCCTATGAGCAAAACATTTTAATATCACTCGGATATAGATTCTAACATAAACAAGTCATGAAACGATTAACAATATTCGTATTTTTATCATTATTGTTCCAAATAAACCTTTTGGCGCAATACAACATACAAGTAGGGTCTTATGAGTATCTTTCTGTCAACCCACCTCGGGGCTATGCGAGAAGTGCGACATGGTCGTGCGACGAAGGACTTACCCTTACGGAAAGGTCGGAAGTGGGAGCTATAGTGAAAGTCACCCACTACTTCACAGGAGCTGCCTATGTGACATGTAATTACGTATATGAATATCTTGGCTCATACGACCATAACTATCATGCCGGACAAGGCACAAAAACTTATAGAATACAGTGCATCGGGGGAAAAGCGAGCATTAGTGAAACAGACTTGAAGTTAAACCCTGGACAAAAATATACATTAAAGTGTACTCGAAGCGACAGCTACGGAACGCCTACTTGGGAGTCGAGTAATGAAGATGTCGTTACTGTCGACAAGAATGGAAAATTGACGGCTGTTGCCTCAGGATATGCAAGGATTACTCTTGACCCTATAATTGCCGAACCTTGTTTTTGTGATGTTCATGTGAATAAAGTCGATGCAAAGACAATGGAATTGACTCCCAACCCATTAAGCGTTGTCGTGTCGAAGGCCAAGTCGTTGAAACCTGTCTATACTCCAAACGGAGCGTCGGCTTCTGTTACTTGGACGTCAGAGAATGAAAGTGTTGCCACGGTAAGCTCTTCGGGGCTGGTAAAAGGCATCTCGGAGGGAACGACAACCATTGTCGCAAAGACGGATAACGGACTGACCGCAAAGGCCACGGTTAAAGTGGTTGGCGCGCCAACAGCAGTGCACATACCGCAGAATGCAGAAATATCAGTAGGTTATTACTATACGCTTACACCATCCCTAACGCCCTCAGAATCGGAAACGACATATAAGTGGAAATCGTCAGACACCACCGTCGCCTCAGTTTCATCTACTGGTAGGATTTATGGCAAGAAGGCAGGAACGGCAACAATAACGGTTACAACGGATAATAACATCACCGCGTCTACTACCATACGTATAGTATCTGCTCCATCAGGCCTTGACAAAGCCACAACGGATTATAGGGTGAAAAAGATAAATAATTTAGTGAAGAAACTTTCAAAATAGCAGGCATTATGAAAATACAAATGAAAAAGTATCTGATAAAAATATTATGGAGTGTGGTTGTGCTTATTTCCATTTCAGCATGTAGCTCCTCTGATGACGTGTCGGACGATGGGCGCTTTCCATCTGACGAGGATATTGCTGAAGTACTGAAAAACGTAAATACAGAGTGGGGCACATCCAAAGAGGCAGTACGGCAGCACATGAATGGCTACCAGATGGTGGAATCTTCTGACGAGAGCATATTGCAGTTCAATGCAAGGACATTGCCAGTCACTTTCGCCTACCAGTTTGCGTCAGACAAACTATGTGCAGCTGTGGTGATGGCACGAAAAGGAGAGGAAAGTGTTGACATAAAGAAATCGTTGGATGGCTTCAGTTATGTGGGAGAATCAGGCAGCAATGAGATATTTTCTAATAAGGACAAGAATGTGTTTGCTGCTGCCTACGAAACCGTTGACAAAGAAAATGAAGAGAATTATCAAGTCATAGGGTTTACCCCTCTTTTTGCAAAAACAGAGAACGTGAGCGGTAAAGAGTGCGTGGACTTAGGCTTAAGTGTGAAATGGGCAACCTGCAATGTCGGCGCAAGTAGTCCGGAAGGCTATGGCGGCTATTTTGCTTGGGGAGAGACTGAGGAAAAAGACGAGTATAGTTGGAGCACGTATAAGTATTGTTCTGGTTCAAGCAGTGACTGTGAAAATATAGGAGACGATATTAGTGGCACACAATATGATGTGGCACAAGCTGTTTGGGGAAGTCCTTGGGTTATGCCTACAAAAGAGGAAATTAATGAGTTAATAGCCAAATGCGATTGGGTTTGGACAGCCGAAAACGGAATAAAAGGTTATAAAGTATTCGGTGATAATGGTAATTATATATTCTTACCTGCAGCCGGATATAAATCGACTTCGTTAAAAAATAACGCAACCTATGGTTATTACCAGACTTCAATACTGTATAAGGGTAAGACGAATACCAATGCTCGTACGTTGGTTATTTCAAGTTCTGATAAATTATCCAGCTATAGGTCAAGATGCTATGGTGAAAGTGTAAGGGCTGTATTAAGATGACATGAATAATATAGGTAAGACACCTCTAAGTTGAGATTATGGAGAATAGAATAAAAATAATGGCATGCGTGTTGTTTGCCATTCTCTGCATCAGTTCCTATGCTCAGGACAGTATGGGTAAATATGGGACTGAAAATGGTTACACCGTCCAAAAACTCACCAGAACTTCGCTCTACAAGGTTGAGCGCAACAGGCTTTATGGAGTGGTTGACTCTGTTGGGAATGTTATCGTGCCGGTTGAATATCGCAAGATATACACGTCCGTTGGTCATCTAAAAAATGGTGAGCATGTGATTTATGCGGAGAACTGGAAAGGATATGAGGGCGCGTTCCTGAGCAATGGCAGGCAACTTCTGCAATGCAAGTACACGTCAATATCTGACGACTATGACTTTTATACGAAAGTCATCAATGGCTATGAGGTTAAGCGAGGAAATTACAAGGGCTATTGCGACTTGGATGGCAGAACCATTATTTCACCAAGTGTTTATACGGCTGTAAGGTCTGACAAAGATGGATTCTACGTTCATGTTGGTGGCAACTGGGGCTTTTGCGGATTTGTTGACAAATCGGGAAAAGAAATTATTCCCCCAGATAAATACTCGAATGTTTATTCTTTTGGATTTGGTTATTATTGCTGCCAATTAAACGGCAAGTCAGTGTTATGTGATGAGAAAGGCAAGGAATTGTTCAGGACAAACTATACGGGGCTTAGCCGTGCTGTCCATAATGGCCAAAAGTGTCTTGAGACCTTCTTGGGTGACCAAAGAGGACTCATTGACTTAAAAGGAAATGTGATTGTGCCAATTACCCCAAGAGTCTATGAGAGGAAACATGATGATAGTGGGTTCGTTTATTATGATGTTATAGACAAAGACGGCCGGATGGGCATAAAGGATGCAGGCGGAAATGTCTTGATACCCTGTGCCTATGACTATGTGTATTATTCCAACATGGACAATTTGTTCCGTGTCAAGAAAAATGAGTATGAAGGCGTGATCTCAAAAAATGGCGAGGTATTGATTCCAATAGGAAAATATCATGACATTGTAAAACACAAAGAGGGATTTACTGTATGGCATGCCGACTCAAAGGGCTTTTGCGACTTGGCAGGAAAAGAAGTGTTGCCTGTTGGGCTATATAACGATATAACACCCACGGGTGATTGTTTTTATGTTACAAAAGGCGACTTTAAGGGTGTCGTAGACTTCAATGGCAACATTGTGGTGTCTGTTAAATATACGAAGGTCAGCAGTAACACTTATTATGGGAAGAAATATTATGATGTTTATCTGTATGACAAAAAAGGACTTTGCGACACCCAAGGAAAAGAGATAATTCCACCAATATACGATGGTATTGGGCAAACAGCATTCATCAAGCCTTTTGATGTCGTTTTCAAAGTGAAGTCGGGGAAAAGGCAAGGGCTTGTTGATGGAGCGACAGGACGGTTGATATTCCCGGCCGAGAATTTTGACAATGTGGACATCCTGCCTTATGTCGTGAAAGACGGCTACTACATTTCAGCGTCAACGGGAACTCACAAATGCACCTATGACTTGGAGGGACGGCTTTTAAGTGATTCTGAGGTTGATAAACAATGGAATGAGGCATTTGAAAGAGGCCATCTTTATTTTGAGCAGGAAGAGTATTTAAAGGCTGCAGATGCCTATTTGCGTGCAGCTAATATACGTAAAGATGAAATTGCATATTTCAACGTTGGAGTAAGTTACTATAATGTTCAAAGGTACTCCGCCGCAATAGACAACTTTGAATGTTGTCTAAGAATGAACCCATCAAGCAATATTAGGGACAAGGCTGTTGACTTGACAAAAAAGAGCCGTTATTGGCTTGACAAGAAAAGCGAGGAAATACGTCAGAATATCTGTTCTGTCATTGGCGGTTTCTTGAATATTGGGTTGTCTATATTGCAAAGCACTCAGATGCGAAATAAGAGGCAGGCTCATCCTAATAGTCCTGTGTCGGGTATTTATGATGATGATTTGGACAGTGCTGATGCTGACATTAACGTGCCACGTAATAAAACCTGGCGTTGTACGAAGTGTGGAGCAAATAGGACAGAGTGCCTCGTATGCAATGGCGAAGGACATTATTTCTCTACAGGCTTTGGAATTCCAAGAGAAGTTAAATGTGAACATTGCAACGGAACAAAGATATGCCCGCAAAGTAGATAATAGATAACTATCAATTGGCATTTTCAATATATCTTTTTACTATGTTAACCATAGGATTCATTGGCGATATTTTACAAAATATGCAGAATGTTATTAGTATGCGCAAAAGTATCTGGTATTGAGTGATATTTCTTGCTGAAAAGTTTGCATTATCAATGTAGGAGGTAAACACTAATCATAGGTGTTTATCTCCTACTTTCGTATTTACCGACCTCTCACACCACCGTACATGCGGTTCCGCATACGGCGGTTCCTATTTTGGATGTCATTCGAGATAC
>ULZH01022945.1_pt1 | contig 10580 bp, 9 predicted proteins | sample 1962951 | NCBI WGS metagenome assembly ULZH01 (sample SAMEA4835884, study PRJEB28245) | human gut metagenome | biome: gut microbiome; material: fecal sample | place: Denmark | collected 2008
TCCTTTACTTCGGGTTCATACTGTTTCCGGATTCACCTGCGCCATCTGCTTGCGCATTCGCGTCCGGAAACAGCATCATACGCCCATCATTCAATCGAGAACAGAGGACTGTAACCCAATGGAAAGACGCTATCGGCTGCAAAAAAACAAGGCGTTCCAATATGTCTACCACCGTGGACGGAGCGCCGCTTGTCGGGATTTGGTCATGCTCGTCGCCAAAGGTCGAGGCATGAAGGTCGGCTTTTCCGTCAGCAAGAAGGTTGGCAACGCTGTGACCCGCAATAAGGTCAAGCGCCGCCTGCGCGAATGCTTCCGGCCCTATCTGGGGGATGTGAAAAGCGGCCTGTACGTCGTCGTCGCCAGACCCTCAGCCGCTGCTGCCAGCTTTTCCTCGCTGCAAAAGGATGTGCGCTACCTGCTGAAAAAGCACGGTGCTCTTCCAACACAGCCGAAAAGCCCAGATGCGCCATGAAACGCGCCTTGCTCTGGGGGATTCAGTTCTACCGCAGCGCCATCAGCCCCTATAAGGGCGGCCCGCGCTGCCGCTATACGCCCACTTGCAGCCAGTACGCGCAAACCGCCATCGAGCGCTACGGGGCTGTCAAGGGTGCGCGGCTGGCGGCATGGCGCGTCCTGCGCTGCAATCCGTTCTCCAAAGGCGGCTATGATCCCGTGCCCGAAGACCCCTGTACCACATTAAGAAAGGAATGAACTCATGGGCATCAACGAATTTCTGAAGACCATACTGGAATGGATTTACGGCTTCGTGGGCAACTACGGCTGGGCGGTCGTGCTGTTCACGCTGCTGGTGCGTCTGATTGTCATGCCGTTCGACTACAAGAGCCGTGTCGGGATGCGCAAGATGCAGAAGATTGCCCCCATGCAGGCAAAACTCCAGAAGAAGTACGAAAAAGACCCGGACAAGATGAACAAAAAGCTGCAGGAGCTCTACCGCGAGCAGCGCGTCAATCCCCTGTCCTCCTGCCTGCCGATGCTGATCAGCCTCCCGATCCTCTTCGCGATGTTCACCGCCATGAGAATGGTCGCCAACGAGCATCTGGCACAGCAGGCGTTCGACATCATCGCCTCGGGCAATCCGGCGCTGGATTCGTGGCTGTGGGTCAAGAACGTGTGGATGCCGGACTCCCCCTTCGCGGCGGCCTGGCCGAATCTTGATTCTCTGCGTCAAATCGCCACAAACGAATGGCTTGCCGTGTTCAACAAGCTGCCGCAGGAGACGCTCGCTCTGCTGGCGGATAAGGGCCTTGCGCTGACGGCGGAATCCTTTGCCGGCGATGCGCTGAACACAACGATTCAGACCATCTACACTACCATGGAGCAGCTGCCCGCTTATATGGAGCACGTCAAGTACTACAGCGACTTGGCCATTCCGCTGTTCAACATCCACATTTTCGTGAACTACAACGGCTATTTCATCCTGCCGATTCTCGCCGCCGGCGGTCAGTTCCTGATGACAAAGCTCACCGGCACGGCGCAGACCCCCGCCGCGGATGACGCGCAGGCCCAGCAGGCGCAGAACAGCATGAAGTTCATGAACTACTTCTTCCCCATCTTCACGCTGATTCTGTGCTTCAACTACAACGCGATTTTTGCCCTCTACTGGGTCGCCTCGAACGTGATTGCCATCGTGCAGACCAAGGGCATCAATATGTACCTTGACCGCAAGGAAGCCCTCGAAGCCGCCAACCCCAACAAGAATACCGGTTCGCTGAAGTAATACCTGTTCGTTGAAGTGATAGGAGAGCAATCATGAAAACCTACGAAGCTACTGGCAAAAACTACGAAGAGGCCCTGCAGAACGGCTTGAACGCCCTGCACGCCACCATCTCCGATGTTACCGTGGAAACGCTGGAAGAAGGCAGCAAGGGGCTGTTCGGGTTCTTCGGCTCGAAGCCCTGCAAGCTCCGCCTGACGCTCCATGAGGTGGAAGAGGAAGTCGAAGAAGATGATCCGCTGGCGGATTTGCTGTCCTCCGTGAAGGTGGAAGCACCCAAGCCCGCTGCCCAGCCGAAGCCGCAGCCCAAGCCGGTGCAGCCGAAGCCCCAGCCCAAGCCCCAGCCCAAGCCGCAGCCGAAGCCCCAGCCGAAGCCCGCACAGCCCAAGCCGGCGCAGGAAAAGCCCGCCGAGGTGAAGGTGGAAGCGAAGGTCGAAGCCCCGGTGGAAGCACCCGCTGTGGAAGCTGCGCCCGCTGTGACGGATGCCGCCCCTGCTGCTGATGCCGCCGAGCGTCCCGCGCCCGTGCAGCGCAAGCGCAATGACCGCCCGAAGAAGGACAAGCCGCGTCAGCCCAAGGCGGAGGGCGAATCCGCCCCGAAGCCGGAGCGCAAGCCTCTTCCCCCGAAGGCCCCCGCTGCCCCGCTGGAAAAGCCCGTCGTCACCATGATTCCCGACGAGCAGATTGACCCCGCCTCCCCCGTCGGTCAGGCGCAGAGCTTCCTCAAGGAGCTGACCCACCTGATGGGCGTTGACGTGACCGTCGCGATGGGCACGGACGCGGAGAACAACATCTTCGCGCAGATGACGGGCGACACGCTGGGCATCCTGATTGGCCGCCGCGGCGAGACGCTTGACGCCCTGCAATACCTGACAAGCCTGCGCATCAACAAGGGGCAGGATCACTACACCCGCGTCACGCTGGACACGGAGAACTACCGCGCCAAGCGCGAAGACACGCTGATTCGTCTGGCGAACCGCATGGCGAACCGCGCCGTCAAGACGGGCCGCAAGGTTTCTCTGGAGCCCATGAACCCCTATGAGCGCCGCGTGATTCACTCCGCGCTCCAGCCCAACGAGCTGGTGGACACCCACTCCGAGGGCGAAGAGCCGAAGCGCCACATCGTCATCACCCTGCGGAAGTAATTCCTACGGACTGTCCTGCAAAACGGGACAGTCCTTTTTCTTTGCGCTTGCACCCGAAAATTTTCCTCTGCCGCGGAAAACCGCTTGCAAAACCGCCTATTTTATGCTATACTATTTTGTGCTTGCCGGAATGGCGGAATGGCAGACGCGACGGACTCAAAATCCGTTGGCAGCGATGTCGTGTGGGTTCAAGTCCCACTTCCGGCACGACATGAAGAATCCGAATCTGACTTTCCAATTGGAAGCGGGTTCGGATTTTTTCTTGCCTTTCCATCTGGAAATACAGTCATCATCAGGAGGTCAATATGCTGACGCTGTATGAGCCAAAATACGAGGACTTGTGGTTTCGGCAAATGATGCTGGCGGATGAAGATACCATGTCTTACAATCACGCATGGGGCGGGACAATTCCCTTTGGGGAAGATAAATGTCGTGGCTGGTACGATTTCTGGATTGCTGACCCTGATGGCAAGCGGTATTACAGGTATCTCAAAAACGAAGATGGTCAGTTTGTTGGCGAAATTGCCTATCACTATGATGCCGAAATGCAGCAGGAAATAGCCAACGTCATGATTTATGCGAAATACAGAAGAAGAGGCTATGGCGGCGAAGCATTGGATTTGCTGTGTTCCGCGGCGAAAAGCAACGGCGTTTCCGTTCTGTATGATGATATTGCCATCGACAATCCGGCTGTCAGCCTTTTTCTGAAACATGGATTTGTGGAAGAATCCCGAACAGAAGAGATAATTCTCCTCAAAAAGGAACTGTGATTGGGTGTGTGCTTCCAGTCGCTCCATACAAAAACGCCTTGCAGAGTATGATGCTCCTGCAAGGCTCTTTTTGTTTTTTGGGGGATTTTCCGCTTATTTCCCCCTATGTTCCTCTTTCCACCTGATAATCTCCTCCAGCCGCTGCTTATACCGTCCCTCGTTCCCCTGCTCCGTCGGCTGATAGTAGCGCTTCCCCTGCAGCGAATCCGGCAGGCACGTCATCGCGGACAGCTTCTCCTGCGTGTCATGCGCGTACACGTAGCCCTTGCCATAGCCGAGGTTCTTCATCAAGCTGGTTTGCGCATTCCGGATTTGCAGCGGAACAGGCTCCGCGATTTGCTCCTGCGCATCCTTTTTCGCCGTCTCATACGCCACATACAGCGCGTTCGATTTCGGCGCCATCGCCATGTACACCACCGCCTGCGTCAGATGCACCGTGCATTCCGGCATCCCCAGAAAGTGACACGCCTGATACGCCGCGACTGCCGTTTCCAGCGCGCGCGAATCCGCCAGCCCGATGTCCTCGCTCGCGAACCGCACGACGCGCCGCGCGATATACAGCGGGTCTTCGCCGCTTTCCAGCATCCGTGCCAGCCAATAGACCGCCGCGTCCGGGTCGGAATTGCGCATGGACTTGTGCAGCGCGCTGATGAGGTCATAGTGCCCATCGCCCTTCTTATCGTAGAGCAGCGACCGCCGCGACGTACACTGCGCGACCGTCTCCGGCGTCACATGCGCAAGACCGTTTTCGTCCAAGTCGGCATTGAGGATGACCATTTCGAGCGTCGAAAGGGCGGTTCGCGCGTCGCCGTTGGCGAAAACCGCGATTGCGCGCAGCAAATCCTCCGCCATGTCGATTTTCTGTCCGCCGAAGCCGCGTTCGTCCTGCAAGGCGCGGTGCAGCAGCGTCATGACGTTCTCCTCCGTCAGCGCGTGCAGCACGAACACGCGGCAGCGCGACAGCAGGGCGCTGTTGACTTCAAAGGACGGGTTTTCGGTCGTCGCGCCGATGAGGATAATGCTCCCCTTCTCGACGTAGGGCAGGAAAGCATCCTGCTGCGCCTTATTGAAGCGGTGGATTTCGTCCACGAACACAATCGTGCGGATGCCAAAATGCCGGTCACTTTCCGCCTGCTCCATCACCTGCCGGATTTCCTTGATGCCGCTGGTGACGGCGGAGAAGTTGATGAAATGGCTCTTCGTTTGATGGGCGATAATCTGCGCGAGCGTGGTTTTGCCCACGCCCGGCGGCCCCCAGAAAATCATGGAGGACACCAAATCGCCCTCAATCATGCGGCGCAGGACTTTGCCGCGTCCGATCAGGTGCTCCTGTCCGGCAAACTCATCGAGGTTCTGCGGGCGAAGGCGCTCCGCCAGCGGCGCGGGGGGATTCGCGGCGGTCAGGAAGGTTTCCTGCGGCATTGCTCATCACTTTCCTTTTGGGTTTTCTGTGTTGATTTCTCTTTTGCAGCGGTGTTACCTTAAATTTTATTGTTGCAGAGGGTTTCGCCTCTGCGGAGGCGACAAGGGGGATTTGCGGTCGCCCCCTTGACCCCTTCGCAGCACACGCCCATGTTTCTTGGTTATTTATGTTGCAGGGAGATTCGCACGCAGCGCGACTGATGCGCTCATTCGCCCCGTTTCGGCAGCAGAATCCAAACTTTCGGCATCAGCAGCACCAGCACGAACAGTACCTTGCAGAGCAATCCATAGGCGCCGCTTGCCTGCGCAATCGCGGGAACGCCCAGAATCGGCAGAAAGGCAAGCGCGAACAACACATCCCAGACAATTCCTGCAAGTTTCAGATTACCGTCATAGCCCGTGCGGAATTTCAGTATCGTCAGCACGGCAAAGGCAAGCAGCAGCACGCAGACGGGAATGCAGTACAGCACGTCTGCATAGACCACGCCGTGTTCCGTGCTGAAATCCATGAAAATCAGAGCCGCCGCAGAGACGCAGAAGCACAGCAAGCCCACAATCGTCATCATCAGCTTATCAAGTGTTTTCATGTTTTTCTCCCTTCTTCTGCTTTTTCAGCATCATTTCCACATTCTCGTTGAGCTTCCCCAGCACCTTCACCGCTTCGGACAGCATCGCGTATTCGCCAAGCGTCGGGTCAACCAGCAGCAGCACGTCCGGGGCGGTGGTCGAGGGCATCAAGCGCTTGTCGGTCATCGCCATCGCGGGAATGAACGCCGCTTGGTCGGGCATATACTCTGCGTTCAGCTTCATCACGAGGAAGCCGCCGCGCTTGTAGGTCACCAGCGACACACCCAGCTGATTCGCCAGCACGCGCACCTGCGCAACGTCCAGCAGCGTCTCCACCACCGGCGGCACTTCGCCGAAGCGGTCAAGCAGCTCGTCGGTGATGTCCTCGCGGTCTGCCTGCGTCGTCAGGCTCGCAATCCGCTTGTACATCTCCATCCGCTGCCGGTCGTCGTGTACATAGTCGTCCGGCAGATACGCATCCACCTTGATGTCCACGCGCGTTTCGAGGTGCGGCTTCGCGGGCGGCAGACCCTCCTGCTCCGCGCGCGCCTCCTGAAGCGTCTCCTCCATCAGCTTGCAGTACATGTCGTAGCCGACGGTCGCCAGATGCCCGTGCTGTTCCGGCCCCAGAATATTGCCCGCGCCGCGGATTTCGAGATCGCGCATGGCGATACGGAAGCCCGCGCCGAACTCCGTGAACTCCCTGATGGCTTCGAGGCGCTTCTCCGCCGTCTCAGACAGACTCCGCTCCGGGCGGATGGTGAAGTACGCATACGCCTGACGATTGCTCCGCCCGACGCGCCCGCGCAGCTGATAGAGCTGGCTCAGCCCGAAGCGATCCGCGTCAAAGACAATCAGCGTGTTCGCCGTCGGGACGTCCAAGCCGCTTTCGATGATGGTCGTGCAGAGCAGCACGTCGTAGCTGCCGCCGTAGAAGTCCATCATCACGTCCTCCAAGCCGTGTTCGCGCATCTGCCCGTGCGCCACGCCGATGCGCGCTTCCGGCACAAGTTGCTTCAAGCGCTCATAGAACGCGCCGATGGTCTGCACAGAGTTATAGAGGAAGTACACCTGTCCCCCGCGCGACACCTCGCGCAGAATCGCGTCGCGAATCACACCGTCGTTGTAGTCAATCACGCGTGTCTGCACCGGCAGTCGTTCCTCCGGCGGCGTTTCCAGCACAGACATATCGCGGATGCCGACCATCGACATGTGCAGCGTGCGCGGAATCGGCGTGGCGGAGAGCGTCAGCACATCCACCTGATGCTTCATGTTCTTGATGATTTCCTTATGCTGCACGCCAAATCGCTGCTCCTCGTCCACAATCAGCAGACCGAGGTTCTTGAACTGCACGTCTTTGCCCAGAATGCGGTGCGTACCGACAAGGATGTCGATTTCGCCCTCCTTCACGCGGCGCAGAACGTCCTTGGTTTCCTTCGCCGTGCGGAAGCGGCTCAGCACGTCCACCTTGACTGGGAAGCCCTTGAAGCGCTTCAAGACCGTGTTGTAGTGCTGCTGCGCCAGAATCGTCGTCGGTGCCAGAATCGCAACCTGCTTGGAGTCCATCAGCGCCTTGAACGCCGCGCGCAGGCTGACCTCCGTCTTGCCGTAGCCCACGTCGCCGCACAGCAGCCTGTCCATGTTGCGCGGCGATTCCATGTCCGCCGTAATTTCCTTCACGCTCTGCTCTTGATCCGGGGTCAGCTCGTAGGGGAACATGTCCTCAAACTCGCGCTGCCACGGCGTATCCGCGCTGAACGCAAAGCCCGTCTCCTGCGACCGCCGCGCGTAGAGTTTCACAAGGTCAAACGCCATCTTTTTCAGGCCCTCTTTGACCTTCGCCTTCTGCTTCTGCCAGTCGCCGCCGCCGAGCTTGTTCAGCTTCGGGGGATTCGCCGGATTGCCGATGTAGCGCTGCACGCGGCTGAGCGCCTCAATCGGCACATAGAGCTTGTCGCTCCCCTGATACTGGATTTGCAGATAATCCCGGCGCGTGCCGCCGTTTTTCATCTGCGCTGTGCCAAGATAAATGCCGACGCCATGTTCCTCGTGCACCACGAAGTCGCCGGGCTTCAGGTCGGTGAACGCGGCTATCTTCTCGCCCGCCGCCTGCCGCTTCTTCGCCTTGCGGTAGCCCGTGCCGTACACGTCCGTGTCGCTGACGACAATCAGGCGCGCTTCCTCCCAGATGAAGCCGTGCGTCAGCGTGCCGGGCAGCACCTGCACACATTCTTCCGGCAGCTTGTCGATTTTCTCCGCGAACGACGCGGCGACATCGTGTTCTTCCAGCGCCGCCGCCAGACGCTGACCGCGCGCCACGCCGCCGCACAGCACCGCCACGCGGTAGCCTTCGCGCAGCCAGCCGTCACAGTCCTCCGCCAGCGGGCGAATCTGCGATGAATACCCTGCCACGCGCTGCACGCCAAGATCAGCGGCATCCTTGACCGCCACGCCCGCCATGCCCTCCAGAAACTCCGTCACCGCGACCGTCGCATACCCCTGCACATGCCGCAGCAGCTCGTCCCAGTCCATCAGCAGGGTTTCCTGCTCCTTGACGGCTTCGTCGCGGCTCATCGCGCCTTCGAGATCCTCCGCGAAGCCCGCCCGGCGTTCTTCCGCGCGCTTCCTGAGCAGATTCGGGTCGCTCAGCACGACGATTTCCGGCTCGAACCAGTCCAGCACCGTGTAAGTATCGTCCGTCAGCACGGTCAGCCACGCCCGAATGCGCTTGAACGGCAGTCCCTCCGCCAGCATGTCCGCGTCCGCCATCAGTTGGGCGCGGCGGCGTTCCAGTTCCGCCTTGCGCGCGGCAGTCTGCTGCTTTTCGCGAATCTTCGGGGTGATGTTCTTGTCGAAGAAGTCCGGCGCGTCCGCGTCATCCTCCGGCAGCGGCGGCAAATCCGAAAAGAGCGTCGAGCTCGCGGGCGTCAGGTCGCCCCCCTGCCGCTCGATGGCGTCCCGCATCCGCCGCGCTGCCTTTTCCGCCTCCGCCGTTGGAAGCAATACCTCCGTCGCGGGCGTGAGCGTGCATTTCTCCACCGAATCAAGGCTGCGCTGGCTGATGCAGTCAAATTCGCGGATGGAGTCCACCTCGTCGTCGAAGAACTCAATGCGCAAACTCTGGCTACACGCAGGCGGATACACGTCGATAATGCCGCCGCGCAGGGCGCACTGCCCCTTGCCCTCCACCATGCTGACGCGCTCGTAGCCCATGGCGGTCAGGCGGCGAATGAGGTCATTCAGGTCGATTCGGTCGCCGGGAGCAAGGCAAATCGTCTCTTCGCGGAATCGGTCGGCGCTGCCCATGCGCTGCAGGGCGGCGTCCATACTCGTGCAGAGCAGGCGGATATCCCCCTCCTGCGCCCTTGCCAGCGCTTCCAGCCGCCGCCACGCGCTTTCGTGGCTCGACGCGCCGCGCGTAAGGTCAATTTCGCCGCCCGGCAGACACGCCACACCCGATTCCAGCAGCTGCTGACCGTCCTCGGCGTCGTGCGCCGCCTTGAGGTCGTTGCCGGAAATCAGCAGCACCTTTTTGCCCGTATCGGCGCAGAGTTTTGACGCGATATACGCCGCCATTGTGTCCGGCAGCCCCGTCACGGCGATGGGCTGTTTGCTTTCCGTTGCTTTCAGCAGCTTGTCATACGCTTTCGACGCAATGCCGGATAATAATGCCTGATTCATATGCGCTCCTTGGGATGAGTCGTGGTACGAAAAATACGCCTGTGCTTACACGGTCTTATTGTATTCCTGCATGGCATGGTCAATACCGTTTTTGACCCAGTCCTCCACGCAGTCCGCCGCGCGCTCGAACGCCTGCTGCATGGCGATTTGCTCTTCGCGGATGGTGTACTTGCTCAATACCCAGTCCGCCAAGTCCCAGCCATCGGGCTTTGCGCCCACGCCGACCCGCACGCGCGGGAAATTCTGCCCCGGCGTATTGGCGATGATGGAGCGCATTCCGTTATGCGTCCCGGCACTGCCGGATTTGCGGACGCGCAGGCGGCTGGCGGGCAAATCAATATCATCATAGATGATAAGCAGATTTTCCAGCGGCACTTTATACCAATTGAGCAGTTCGCTGACGCACTCACCGGAGAGGTTCATGAACGTCTGCGGGGCGCAGAGGACGACGCGCTTGCCGTCCACGGTCGTTTCGGTCAGCAGCCCCTTGCACTTGCTCTTGTTCAGTGTCACGCCCCACTTGCGGCAGAGCATTTCCAGCGTATCGAACCCCGCGTTATGGCGGGTATGGGCGTACTGCGTGCCCGGATTCCCCAGCCCAACGACGATCAGCGTTTCCTTTTCCATGGTGATTCCTCCAAAACAGGTCTTGGCGGAGAGGATATACACCCCCTCCGCTGAGATTGCAAGGAGCAATTGCCCCTTGACTCTTTCGCGCGATTGAATTGCGCGCATCTTCATGCTGGTTTCGCTTGCTGCGCAGGGATTTCGCCTCTGCGGAGGCAGCCAAAGGGCATGAAAACAGACGAAGTCTGCGATTGCCCTTTGGAAACCTTCGGTGCACTCCCATGCAGCTTGTGCTTTATCGGAACACTATAGTTAGTGTACCTTAGGCTTTCAGTCTCTCCACTTCTTCCCGCACCATATCCTTCGTGCAGAAGTTCAGCGGGGAGAAGCGCCCGTCCAGCGCCTTTTCCAGCTTTGCAATCGCCGCTGCCTTGTCACCCGCTTCCAAATCATAGCGCGATAGGAACCACAGCGTGTCAATCTGCGAATCCTTCTCCGCGTGTGCCTTCTCGAACCATTCCTTTGCCTTGTCCTTCTCGCCCGTCACGCGGTAATACGCCTGACCCAAGTTGTCCAGGCACACCGGGTCTTCGTCGTCATAGTCCACCGACTCCTGAATGAAGGCGAACATTTTGTCGATGCCCTCCTGCCATTCGCGGTCAATGTCCTCCTGCGTTTTGACCTTCGGCTGCT
>ULZH01053484.1_pt1 | contig 10503 bp, 8 predicted proteins | sample 1962951 | NCBI WGS metagenome assembly ULZH01 (sample SAMEA4835884, study PRJEB28245) | human gut metagenome | biome: gut microbiome; material: fecal sample | place: Denmark | collected 2008
ACCGATGATGCCGATAGCAGCAGCTTCTTGTACGGTGAAGCCAAGCAGCATAGCGCCCAGCAGAGCTACGAATACACCGCCCTGTGCAGCAGCGCCCAGAAGCAGGGTTTTCGGGTTAGCCAGCAGAGGACCGAAGTCGGTCATAGCGCCTACGCCCAAGAAGATCAACGGCGGGAATACTTCGTGGTGGATACCGTACATGATAACGGACATAACACCAGGTTCTTCGAAACCGTTTTTAGGAATGTTAGCAAGAATACAACCGAATGCGATCGGGGACAGCAGCAAAGGTTCGAAACCTTTACCAATAGCCATATAAAGCAGAACCAGACCTACAACGATCATGATTACGTGACCGCCTGTCAGTGCAGAGAAACCAGAATCTGCCCATACGGAAGACAAAGCAACGAGAAATGCTTCCATTTAATATCCTCCCAATTTTCAATTTGTGGAAGGGGCTCTGCGAAAAGCCCCCTCCAAAGATCAAGGGTATTTAAGACTTACTGATATTGCGAACTATCGAGTAAGAATTAGAGAACGATCATAACGTCGCCGGTAGCAACAGTTTGACCTGCGGAAACGCGAACGTCGGAAACAGTGCCATCAGCCGGAGCCATGATTTCGTTTTGCATTTTCATAGCTTCCAGAATCAGCAGAACGTCGCCGGATTTAACAGCGTCGCCAGCTTTTACGTTAACGGACAGAACTTTGCCCGGCATAGGAGCGGAAACGGTGGTTGCACCAGCAGCAACCGGAGCAGCAGCTTTCGGAGCCGGAGCCGGAGCAGCTTTCGGAGCCGGAGCAGCAACCGGAGCCGGAGCAGCTTTCGGAGCAGCTTTCGGAGCGGAAGCAACAACGCCTGCTTCTTCAACTTCAACTTCGTATGCGGTACCATTTACGGTGATAGTATACTTTTTCATGGATATAATCCTCCTTAAAATCTCGTTTTTTAATTAAAATTGCAAACTATATGCATTAGAAGCATTCTTTACGAACGCTAATAGCTTCAACACGACTGCTTACAGTCCATGCAGATTTAGCATCAATACGACGTACGCAAGCGATTTGGTCTGCGCTAACGCCGCAAGCTGCTACTGCTGCAGCGATAACAGCGATAATTTCGCTATCATCTTGAGCTGCTGCAACCGGAGCTGCAGCGGGAGCTGCTGCCGGTGTAGGAGCTACTGCCGGTTTAGCAACTTTTTTTTTAGTCGGATCGATAACTTGGAGTAAGTTCATCAATATGCCCAGAGCGATCAGTACGCCGAATACGATGGTCATATTGATTAAAGCAATCAACCAAGGATTAGTAGTAACAGGACCCATTTATTTCACCTCATCTTATCTTAAAATAGGTTGTTTAAGCACTAAGCAACTGCTTGTGAATTACAAAGGAATGTTGCCGTGGCGTTTTGCCGGACGGGTTTCGCGTTTGCTTTCCAGCATTTGCAGAGCGTTGATGATGGTGGGACGAGTATTTTTCGGTTCGATAACCATGTCAACCATGCCGCGCATTGCTGCTTGGTACGGAGTAGCGAAGTTGTCGATGTACTCTTTAGTCTTAGCTTCAACATCAGGATCTTTACGGAAGATGATGTTAGCAGCACCAGCAGGACCCATAACTGCGATTTCAGCGGTCGGCCATGCGATAACTTGGTCAGCGCCCAGGTCTTGAGAGCACATTGCCAGGTAGGAACCGCCGTAAGCTTTACGGGTAACCAGAGTGATTTTAGGAACAGTTGCTTCAGAGTAAGCATACAGCATCTTAGCGCCGTGACGGATAATGCCGCCGTATTCTTGGTTGCAGCCAGGCAGGAAGCCAGGAACGTCAACCAGGTTCAGCAGAGGAATGCCGAAAGCGTCGCAGAAGCGGATGAAACGAGCGGATTTATCGGAAGCGTTGATATCCAGGCAGCCAGCCATAACTTTCGGTTGGTTAGCAATGATACCTACGGTTTGACCATCCATACGAGCGAAGCAAGTGATGATGTTGGTTGCCCAGTATTTTTGGTTTTCATAGAATTCGCCGTTATCTACGATAGATCTGATTACATCATACATATCGTAAGCGTGGTTGGAGTTGTCCGGCAGCAGAGTGTTCAGGCTGTCGTCGGTACGCATCGGGTCATCACCAGTCTCTACGATCGGAGCACCTTCAACATTGTTGGAAGGCAGGAAGGAGAGCAGGTAACGGATTTGTTGCAGGCAGTCTTCATCGTTTTCAGCAGCGAAGTGAGCAACACCGGAAGTGCTGTTGTGGGTCATAGCGCCACCCAGTTGTTCTTGGGTTACATCTTCACCGGTAACGGATTTAACTACTGCAGGGCCGGTAATGAACATTTTGGAAGTGTTCTTTACCATGTAGATGAAGTCGGTCAGTGCCGGGCTGTATACAGCGCCGCCAGCGGAAGGACCCATAATTGCAGAAATCTGAGGAACTACGCCGGAAGCAATGGTGTTCTCGAAGAAGATTTTACCATAGCCAGCCAGAGCGTCGATAGCTTCTTGGATACGAGCACCGCCGGAATCGTTCAGGCCAACCAGCGGAGCACCCATTTTCAGTGCCAGGCGTTGTACTTTAACGATTTTAGCAGCATGCATTTCGCCGAGGGAGCCACCTTCAACGGTGAAGTCCTGTGCGAATACATAAACCAGACGGCCATCGATGGTGCCGTAACCGGTGGTTACGCCTTCACCAGGCAGTTCTTTCTTTTCTTGACCGAAGTTGTAGCAACGATGACGTACAAAACGGTCGAGTTCTACGAAGGAACCTTCGTCGAGGAGAGCAGCGATTCTTTCACGAGCAGTCATTTTGCCGGATTCATGTTGTTTAGCAACACGTTTTTCGCCACCAGCAGCCAGAATTACTTCGGCTTTTTTGAGCATTTTCTCAATTTTTTCTTGAGTAGACAAATCTTACACCTCCATCATTATTGGGAGAACAAATTTATACACAGATGCTGAAGATATATCACTTGTATATCTTCAGCATTATGTAGCTTAAATTATGGGACCTTAAATCGCCCTGAATCTACGAAGCTAATAAATTAGTCTTTGTAGGTTGCAGCCGGTTGGCACAGCTCGAGCAGCAGGCCAGCGGATTTCGGATGAACGAAAGCAATTTTCATTTGGCCAGCACCGTTACGAGGAGCTTTGTCGATCATGCGAACGCCAGCTTCGGTCAGGTCAGCGATAGCTGCTTTGATGTCGTCAACGCGCAGAGCCATATGTTGGATGCCAGGGCCGTTTTTAGCAATGTATTTGCCGATAGGACCATCGTTGTTTTCAGTGATATCAACAAGGAGCTCAATCAGGGTTTCGCCGCAGGGAACAAATACGGTAGCAACACCTTGTTCTTTAACTTCTTCAGTGCCGGTAGCTTTCAGGCCCAGTACCTCAGTGTAAATTTTTGCAGCTTCTTCCAAGGTACCAGCGCAAGCGATACCTACATGGTCAACACAAATAGTTTTGAATGCCATAATAAATTCCTCCTAAAATTGTTTTTTTTGGCGGTTTATTTTAAAACCTTGCCAACAATATCATCAACGACAGAGTACGGCTCAATCTCGCGGGACTGCATTTTTACAACTAAGTTGTCAAATTCATCCGTTTGAATGACGTTCTTGTCGATGTAGCGATTTACATGGTCATTAAGCATAGCGGTAACCTCGTTTTTAATACGAGCTTTACGGATATCGTTTAATTTACCACTCTCAATCAAATATGCCTTGTGAGCCTCAATAGAGTCCACAACAGCCTCTATACCTTCACCCTTGCTGGCAATGGTCCTGTTAATCGGAGGACGCCAGCCAACATGTTCGGGATTTAATTCGAGCATCATCTCAATCTCAATGTTAAGCTTGTCTGTACCTTCACGATCAGCTTTATTAATCGTGAACAGGTCACCGATTTCAAGTATACCTGCTTTAATTGCCTGGATATCGTCGCCCATGCCGGGGATTACTACTACCATGGTAGTATCTGCGGTCTTAACAATGTCAACCTCAGATTGTCCTACGCCTACGGTTTCAACGATAATTACATCCATGCCGAAAGCATCCATTAATTTAACAGCGTCACCTGCTTTTTGAGACAGGCCGCCAAGACTGCCGCGTGTTGCCATAGAGCGTACAAAAATGCCCTCGTCTGCGGTCAGATCCATCATTCTGATACGGTCGCCTAAGATAGCGCCGCCAGAATACGGGCTAGTGGGGTCAATTGCTACGATACCTACGGTCTTGCCGCGTTTACGGTATTCCTTAGCCAATTTATCAGTCAGAGTACTTTTACCAGCACCCGGAGGGCCGGTGATACCAATTACATAAGCATTACCAGTATGAGGATAAATCTCTGTCATAATTTTGACAGCATCATCGTATTCATTTTCAACAGCAGTGATTGCTTTAGATAATGCAAGACGAGAATGATTTAATAATTTATCTACTATTTCCATAATTCACACCGCCTTGTTTTTGGATAGTGAATATTTTATAAGGCAAGCCGGGACAAACCCGGCTTGCTTTAAGGGATAAAATTATTTTACGTTAGCGTTGATGAAATCAACAATTTTGCTGGTCGGGGTGCCCGGAGTGAATACTTCAGCAATGCCAGCAGCTTTCAGGCCAGGGATGTCAGCGTCAGGAATAACGCCGCCGCCGATAACCAGAACATCGGTCAGGCCTTTTTCTTTCAGCAGTTCAACTACTTTCGGGAAAAGGGTGTTGTGAGCGCCGGACAGCAGGGACAGTGCAACAACGTTTACGTCATCTTGCAGAGCAGCTTCAGCGATTTGTTCCGGAGTCAGACGGATACCGGTGTAGATAACTTCAAAACCAGCGTCGCGCAGAGCACGAGCTACAACTTTAGCACCGCGGTCATGGCCATCCAGACCCGGTTTAGCAACTAAAACTTTAACGTTTGCCATTATAGTTTACCTCCGTATATTGGTTGAGTTTACAAATTAGAGTGCAGTATGAGGTTGGTATTCACCGAATACTTGTCTCATAACGCCGCAGATTTCACCTTCGGTTGCATATGCACGAACTGCATCCAGGATGTAAGGCATCAGGTTTACATTTTCGTCTGCGCATGCAACTTTCAGAGCAGCCAGAGTTTCTTCTACTTTAGCGTTGTCACGGCGAGCTTTCAGAGCAGCAATCTTTTCAGCTTGCAGCTTGCCTACAGAACCGTCTACGCGCAGCAGGTTTTTCGGAGCTTCTTCTTCTTGGGTGAATTTGTTAACGCCAACGATGATACGGTCGCCTTTTTCGATTTCCATCTGCCATTTGTAAGCAGAGTCTTGGATTTCTTTTTGGATGTAGCCTTTAGCGATAGCTTCAGGAGCGCCACCGATTTCGTCAATTTTCTTAATGTAGTCCCAAGCTTCAGCTTCGATCTTATCGGTCAGAGCTTCTACATAGTAGGAGCCGCCCAACGGATCGATGGTGTCAGCCAGACCAGATTCGTAAGCAACGATTTGTTGGGTACGCAGAGCGATGGTTACAGACTCAGTGGTCGGCAGTGCCAAAGCTTCGTCTTTGGAGTTGGTGTGCAGGGATTGAGTACCACCCATTACAGCAGCAGCAGTTTGCAGAGCAACACGAACGATGTTGTTGTTCGGTTGTTGAGCGGTCAGCATGGAGCCAGCGGTTTGGGTATGTACACGCAGCATCATGGATTTAGCTTTCTTAGCACCGAAACGCTCTTTCATAACTTTGGACCATACACGACGGGAAGCACGGAATTTAGCAACTTCTTCGAGTACGTTGTTATGAGCATTCCAGAAGAAGGACAGACGGCCTGCAAATGCGTCAACGTCCAAACCAGCTTTGATAGCAGCTTCTACATAAGCGATACCATCAGCAATGGTGAATGCGATTTCCTGAGAAGCGGTGGAACCAGCTTCACGGATATGGTAACCGGAAATGGAAATGGTGTTCCACAGCGGTACGTTCTTGGAGCAATATTCAAAAATGTTGGTGATCAAACGCATGGACGGTTTCGGCGGGAAAATGTAAGTGCCGCGAGCAGCATACTCTTTCAGAATATCGTTCTGAATGGTACCACGCAGTTTGTCAGCGGAAACGCCTTGTTTCTCAGCTACTGCAATGTACATAGCCAGCAGTACGGAAGCAGGAGCGTTGATGGTCATAGAAGTGGATACTTTATCCAGGGAAATTTGGTCGAACAGGATTTCCATGTCAGCCAGGGAGTCGATAGCTACGCCTACTTTACCAACTTCGCCTTCAGCCATCGGATCGGTGGAATCATAACCAATCTGGGTCGGCAGGTCGAATGCGCAGGACAGGCCGGAACCACCGTTAGCCAGCAGGTAACGATAACGTTTGTTGGATTCTTCAGCGGTGGAGAAACCAGCGTACATACGCATGGTCCAGAAACGGCCACGATACATGGTCGGTTGAACACCACGGGTGTAAGGATATTCACCAGGGAAGCCCAGTTTAGTCATGTAGTCAAAGTTTTCACCAAGATCTACCGGGGTGTACAGTCTGTTAGGAACCAGGTTTGCGCGTTCAGGGAATTTTGCCAGTTTAGCTTCAACTTCAGCATGATATTTCTCTAAACCAGCTTTAATGTTTTCAAATGCCATTCTCAAATCCTCCTTAAAATATTTGTGTTTCATATTTCGGATTGGACGGTTCCGAAATGATGGTGAGAGTGTTCCGTCTATGACGGCTATATATGGCAAAGTCTAGGGTGAGACTTCGTCAACTGATTTTATTTGGCAAAGCCTTGGGTAAGGCTTTGTCTATGTATACCTGCCGGCGGGAATCTCACCCACCGGCAAGCACATTACATAGTTTAACCTATTTTGCAAAACTTAACAAGGGGTTTCGCAAAGTTTTTTTATTATTTTCCTTCAACCATGCCTTCCATGGAACCGGTTTCTGCAAATACTTCATAGCATTTGAAAGCTTCGCTCAGGATATGCGGAGTCTGGCTGTTGCCGCAAGCTTCGCAAGCGCGTTTGAAGTAATCATACAGCCAAGGTTGATATTTCGGGTTAGCGATCTGATCGATGATGATCGGAGCTTTTTCTTTCGGGCTCAGGCCACGCAGGTCAGCAACGCCACGTTCGGAAACGATAACATCAACGTCCAGAGTAGCATGGTCGATATGGCTGCAGAACGGAACTACGGAAGAAATCTTGCCGCCTTTTGCCAGGGAGTTGGTGAAGAATACGGTCAGGTAGCCGTTACGAGCGAAGTCGCCGGAACCGCCAACGCCGTTCATCAGCTTGGTGCCGCAAACATGAGTGGAGTTTACGTTACCATAGATATCAACTTCAATAGCGGTGTTCATTGCAATTACGCCGATACGACGAGCAACTTCAGGGCTGTTGGAGATTTCTTGCGGACGGAGCAGCAAGTATTTTTTGTAGTGTTCTACGTTCTCGTAGAATTTCTTTTGGCACTCAGGAGACGGAGTCAGAGCGGTACCGGAAGCAACGCGGAGTTTGCCAGCGTCGATCAGGTCGAACATACCATCTTGAATAACCTCAGTGTAAACGGTCAGGTCTTCGAAATCGGAGTTAACCAGACCATTGATAACTGCGTTAGCAACGGAGCCTACGCCGGATTGCAGCGGCAGCAGGTTTTTCGGCAGACGGCCTTCTTTAACTTCGTTTTTCAGGAAGTTAACGAGGTTAGCGCCCATGTGTTTAGCGTCTTCGTCGATTTCGCCCAGCGGACGAACTTTATCAGTAATGTCACAAGGTACAACTGCAACGATTTTATCTACTTCGCAAGGAATGTAGGTGGTACCGATGCGGTCTTCCGGTTTTTCAACAGGAATAGCTTTGCGGTACGGAGGATCCAGAGGAACATAGGAGTCATGCATGCCTTCCAGGCCTACCGGTTGGGTAACGTTAACTTCAACGATAACCTTTTTAGCGCCAGCTACATAAGAGGAACTGTTGCCCATGGAAGTGGTCGGGATCAGGCCTACTTTGCCATCGCCGAGGTCGTTGATTTTGCAAACTTCAACGATTGCAACATCCGGACCGGTCGGACGGCCAGCCATGAAGCCATAGCGAACCATTTGAGCCATGTGAGACAGATGAATATCAGCGTATTTTACTTTACCAGCGTTGATAGCTTTACGCATGGTGCCGTTGGTCTGGTAAGGCAGACGACGGTCAATGATGCCAGCTTCAACCATTGCTTGGTCGATTTCAGGACCAACAGATGCGCCAGTCCAAACGTTAACTTTGAAAGGAGTTTTTTTGCCCTTTTCAGCAAGAGCCAGAGGAACAGCTTTCGGATAGCCAGACGGGGTAAAACCGCTGACACCTAAATTGTCACCATCTTTTACGAATTCTGCAGCAGCTTCAGCGCTCATCACTTTGTCAGCTACTACGTCACAAATGCGATCTTTAATATCGATCATGTTTACCTTCCTCCTTTTAATTAGGACATTGAGTTTTTATAAGGGTGTTACCCCTTTGCATATAACTTATCAGCAATACCCTGCGGCATTACAAATAAGATATTACCGTATATCAAGCTCTTCACAAATATTTCATACTTGACTATATAGTCATTTCGACATATAAGAGAAAACTCCTGCTTATACTATAAATATTTTTTCAAAGGCTTCTTTACTACCTGCTACAATTATAACACATTTTCAGAAAAACTTCACTTTTTTCTGTCAAATTTTTCCTGTGTTTTACATAACGGGCAAATTGCACTCAACGCTATATATAATACCAATAAAATTGTAACACTGCAAGCTTTTTCTTTACAAATTTACAAAATACCCCCTTCTTTTCAAGGAAAAAAAGGGGGATTTGTATTATCCAGATAGAACAATTAACGGTTTTGCGCGTGGTAGTGTGTATGCAATAGACTATGAGCCTTTTCAGAAAGAGGTTTGCCTAACCAAGTATCATAAAGTGTTTTTATTTCCGGGTTTTCGTGCGATTTTCGTAATTCGCTTGTACGGTCGCAATTAAAAATCGCTTCACGGCGTTTTTGTCTGATAGAAGCATCAACCGGAACAGGCTGACCGCCGCCGCCGATGCAGCCGCCGGGACAAGCCATAACCTCGATAAACTGATAATCCGCGGTACCTGCTTTAATGCGTTCCAGCATCATTTTAGCAGATTTGAGCGTATGTACTACGGCAACCTTCACGGATACACCGGCTACATCAATAACAGCCTCACGTGTCTGCTCCATGCCGCGTACCTCATTATATTCAAGCTTCGGCAGCTCCTTGCCGGCAACAACCTCGGCCACAGTACGCAAAGCCGCTTCCATAACGCCGCCTGTAGTACCGAAGATAACCGCAGCACCGGTACCGGTTCCCAGAGGCGAATCAAACTCAGCTTCTTCCAGCGCGTTAAAATCTATACCTGCCTCGCGGATCATGCGTCCAAGCTCACGCGTAGTAATAACTACGTCTACATCGCGATAACCGCTGGCGCACATTTCCTCGCGTGCAGCCTCCGCCTTTTTCGCAGTACAGGGCATTACGGATACACTGACGATTTTAGCCGGGTCAATGCCTGCACGTTCCGCAAAGTAGGTTTTGGCAACAGCACCGAACATCTGCTGCGGAGATTTGGCAGTAGACAGATGCTGCAGCAGCTCAGGATATTTCAGCTCAATCATATTTACCCAGCCGGGGCTGCAGGAGGTAATCATCGGCAGCACGCCACCGTTCTGCAAACGCTGCAGGAACTCATGACCTTCCTCCATAATAGTCAGGTCGGCGGAAAAGTTTGTATCGAAAACCTTGTCAAAGCCTAAATGACGCAATGCCGCAACCATTTTACCGGTAACAACCTGACCTGCCGGAATGCCCAGCTCCTCGCCCAGGGCAACACGCACGGACGGAGCAGTCTGTACAACGACAATTTTTTCCGGATTGTTGATTGCATCCCAAACCTTGTCGGTATCATCCTTTTCCACGATAGCACCCGTCGGACATACATCGGCGCACTGGCCGCAGTAGGTGCAGGCACTGTTGAGCAAATCATGCTCAAAGGCAGTAGAAACCATGGTGTTGAAGCCGCGTCCGGCAAAGCTGTAAACACTCATACCCTGCACATCACGGCAAACACGGATGCAGCGTCCGCAGAGAATGCATTTTTCCTGGTCGCGCACCAGCGACGGATTGCTGTTATCAATAGTACGCGCCCTTGTTTCGCCACCCTCGAAGCGCAGCTTACGCACGCCTAAGTCAGCAGCGATTTTCTGCAGCTCGCAGTCACCGTTCTTCTGACAGCACAGGCAGTCCTTCGGGTGATTAGTCAAAAGCAGCTCCAGCACTGTTTTACGTGCTTCGCGTACCTTGGAGGTATTAGTTTTTACTACCATACCCTCGCTTACAGGATATACGCAGGAAGCAACCAGAGTACGCGCACCGCTGGCCTCTACCATACACAGGCGGCAGGCACCCTCCGGACGCAGGTCCGGATGATAGCACAGCGTAGGAATATAAATACCCGCGCTGCGTGCAGCCTCCAGTACACTG
>ULZH01047857.1_pt1 | contig 10502 bp, 4 predicted proteins | sample 1962951 | NCBI WGS metagenome assembly ULZH01 (sample SAMEA4835884, study PRJEB28245) | human gut metagenome | biome: gut microbiome; material: fecal sample | place: Denmark | collected 2008
GAGGAGAAGTAGTTTTTATCCAGCTCGGAGAAAGACAAGGTCTTGAAAACGGGCTGAGAGGGGTAAAGGGTACTGGTCACCTGTGTACGACCATAATAGATGGACGTCCAGTCCGCGGTGGGCAGATAGAGATTCATTGCTACGTTATCGTCCCAACGGTGAAGGCTCAATTGGTCGAGACTCTTATCGTAAAGAGTGGCCATCAGCTGGGCGTTGGCTGGTGTACCGTCAGGGTTGCGGGCCTCCAGCGTCCATGTCTCCTGCTGTCCCGGTGTGAGTCGGTCGCGGAAGGTGCGCCAAGAGAGAGAGATCTGCTTCTCGGGAAGGGGGCGTGCTATGGTCGTGGTATGGGTGTAAGCAACGCCGTCGTGTACCCAAGCGAAGCAGAGGCGCAGTCCGTCGCCATACTCCTTCTTATACTTAAACTTCATAAGTGTCAGCGCATCGCTTTGGTCGATGCGACCATTCTCCAACACACGGTTTCCCGAGATGACGGAATAGAGAATGTGCTGGTCCGCATCTGAAGAACCCACTTGGATGCAGACGGGCTTGCCATCGCGCGGGAAGGTCTCACTTGTCTGGTAGAACCAGTTGTGTGTCGTGACTACCGGGCGCTTATCGTCAAGGGAGAAAAGAACAAACGGATGCTGTAGCGTGTCGTTGCCACAGACAGCGAGCAACGTCCAGGCACCCGACTTCATTCGAGGCAGTTGGATAGGAGTATTGGTGGAGGCGGAATGGGTGAGTTGGGCCATACGCTCCGCCGTGCTCAGTCCGTCTTTCGCAGCAAAAAAGCCATAGCGGACGGAGGCCTCCACGTCCTTGCCCGCCGCATTGCGATACTGAAGGGTGAAAGTCTTATTGTCGGTATCGACAAGCAACTGCTCTGGCAGATCGGTGGAAAGGAGCGCATCCTTGTTACCCAACGGGATGGAGAGGGTGCCACGATGGCTTTCCCCAGCAAGGTCGGTGACATCGGCTTGCAAGTCGAAACGGTAGAAGCCCGTAGCACCCTCAGGTATTGTCAACGGCAAGCGGACCTCAAAGAGGCCATCAGCATCTGTCGTAGCCTGAGCCTCGAGAATGGTCTCCTCAGAGAAGTCTCTCTGGAACCAACGCCACCACAGCGAGGGACGACGCACGACGGAGTAGCTGACCTTGGCGCCATCAATTCCTACACCACTATAGGTACGGGCGGTTCCCTTTATGACTATCGTATCGCCGGGAGCGTAGCGCTCTTGGTATGGGTCGAAAGTAACCTCAAATGTAGGCCGTTTGTATTCCTCTACACGAATAACCTCGCGCTCATAACCAAGACTTGAAACTATCGTGAAGTGACCTGTAAGTCCCGAAGATGGCAAATGGAACTCGGTTGCTGCAGTACCGAAAGCGTCTGTCTTAAGCGACTTCTCCGCCACATCACGACCATTGGCATCACGAAGGGTAAGCGTAACGCGGCGACCGGTGGTAACCTTGGTCTTCGTTCCCATCATCGTCCAAGCCATCAGATTGACATATACCGTTTGTCCCGGCCGATAAATGGCACGATCGGTAAAGATGCGGACATTCTGCAACGAATCTTCCTGCATGTTATAGGTAAAGTTAGTCCATCCTGCATTGACCGGCAGAGCTTTGTCCTGCGGCGTACTGACACAAAACTCCAATTTGGTATTAAAATAAGATTGTTTATTACCTATATCGAAAAAATGGTGCTTATTACCTATGGATATGATCGCTTCGCCGTTTTTGTCTGTCACAAAACTCGCATTACTATGGCCATTATCCAGTTCGTAATAGCTCACTGAAGCACCCGCCACGGGCTGTCCATTGTCGGCACGAACGACGGCGAGACGGAGTTTTCCTTTGGGCTGAGCCTGCCATAGCAGACGAAGATTGCTCACAGCTATCAGATGCCGCTCCACCTCCATCGATTTGTTGTCAGAAAAAAACTCCAAGAGATATAGTCCTGGGGAAAGGCGTGGCAGTAAGAGACTGTCTGTATGCTGTTCATAGGCCGGGTAGCCGTGGAGGGAAACGCTGAAAGTCTGAGCGGAGTTCTTGTCGATATAGGATTGGATATTCTTGTATTGACGGGCATCAACAGATTTTAGGACAAAGAACGGATGCTCGTTGGTCAGACGTACGGGCAAAACACGCACATAAAGCTCTGAAAGGTTGCAAACATCATTGAAGACGATCTTCACAGACTGATACGGATGAAAGAGCTGGTCCGGCAAGTCAGCGGTAAAGCGTGGCCTGATGAGGTGTTCAAGGCTATTGCGAAGTGCACCGATCTCCTTCCACTTACTCCAACGTTTAAGGGCCTTGATGGCAAAATCATAACAAGCCTTCCGTTCATCGTTGGTCGTTTGGGGCATTGCGTGGTAGCGAGCGATGGCTGTATGCCCACAGACGAGCAAGTCTTGATACTCCGCGATAATGCGGTCGAGGGCTTGAAGGTCGTTGCCGGCAAGATCCGTTGCCAAGAGACAGGTTGCCTCACGATTGCCATGCGCGCGATACCAGTCGAGAAGCCATTCACGCTGGTTGGTCTCCAGTGCAACGACATGAAGCAGGTCATTGCCGAAGATTTGACTATCAACACCCTTTTTGAGGAAGGGAATGTAGGGATCCACTCTCTCCGCCGCAAGGGCATCCGGGTGGGAGAGGGCCTTGGCACGATAAGCGCTGGCCTTGGCTTTATGGTCATCGAGAGCAGGGTGGGCGTCGTAGATTTGGGAGAGAACTACGTCGTAGATTGACTGGAGTACCACGTTGGTAGCCTGGCTTTCCTTCTCCTCCAAATCCGTTACCCATTTGGAGAGGGAGTCGGGGGAAATGTCATATTCCAAGCTGGCTCTGCGGAGTGTGGAAGCCAAGAGGTGACCATAAGCGTTCTCTTGAGCAGCACGCTCCTGAATTTGAGTAAGTATGCTGATCTGTGTACGCGGCTGGTCGTCCCGTTCCGCGTTATTGACCTTTTTCCATAGGTTGTCATAACCTTGGGACCATAGATTTGAGAGAAATGACATAAGCAGTATAATGATAGAAATAGTTCGTTTCATGCTGATTCTATTTTGCAAGTGATTCACTATGTCGAATATAACTTTGCAAAATAAACCAATTTCCATGAAATAGCAAAGCGTTTTTGGAAGAAAAATGGTTTATATTGGGATTTTTAACGAATACGCCGTGCTTTGGAATACAGAAACATATATTCTATCGTGTCATAGGAGAGGAAAAAGTCATTACTTTTTCCTCACCACCGCTTTTCATCCTAGTCTTATTTTTCTTATTATCTCATTTTTCCCATTTACTCCTCTTTCTCTGCCTTCAATTCATAGATACCACTAGGGGATTTGCGTTTCAGTACATCGAGTTGGAAATCTTTGCCAGGGATGATACCGTGAGAACGCAGAATAGTCTCTACTGTGAGTCGAGCTAATTCGGGATGATTGTTTTCATCGCTAAGATGGCAGAGCCAAACATGGCGAAGAGCGGGAGACGCATTTTCGACGAGGGCCTGTGCACATTCGTTATTGCTCAAATGCCCATTAGGTCCGCAGATGCGCTCCTTCAAATGGCGAGGATAAGCACCCTGCGCAAGTTTCTCGGGCTCATAGTTAGCTTCCAAGACAAGGTACTGAGACTGCGCAATACACTGCTTGACCTCATCGGTGATGTGACCACAGTCAGTGATCAAGCCAAAGCGCACACCTTCGCATACGATACTATAACCCGTACAGTCAGTACTATCATGGGGGACGGCGAAGGAGGTGACGGTAAACTCACCTATCTGCTGAGTTTCTCCTTTCTCCAAATAGAAGAGATTTTCCTTGTTGATCTTTCGGCGCACACACCAGTTGCTATGTACTCCACGGTGTACGTCCGTCGTGGCAAAGACGGGAATGTGGCAATCACCACTCAGAGACCCTACCGACTTGACATGGTCGGCGTGGTCATGGGTAAGGATGATATGCTTGACATGGTCGAGTTTGAGGCCATACTGGTTGAAATGCTTTTTAAGCGTACGAATACCCACGCCACAGTCTATCATCAGACAGTCTGTGTCGGTGAATAAAAGATAGCAGTTGCCACTGCTGCCGCTTCCGAAAGATATAAACCTAAGCATATTATGTTTGATTTTATAAATGGAGGACAAGGAAAGTAGAAGATAAATCGCGGATAGGCCTACGGCTTGACGCACTAAAAGCGGGTCTCATCGGGATTGTCGGGTAAACGCTTAAACTCATAACCCTGATCCTTTAGCCACTGTAAGGAACGAGGAAGGGCGGTCTTGAGTTTGTCGATACTCTTCAGAGAATCATGAAATGTGATGATAGAACCATTGCGGGCATATCGCTTCACATTATTATATACGTCGTCACCATTAAGCCATTTGGAGTAGTCGCGGGTCACAAGGTCCCACATCACCACACGGTAGTGGTGCTTCACCCACCAATAGACCGAGTGGCGGAGCCAACCGTGAGGCGGACGGAAGTAGGGCGAAGGTATCAATGCCTGTGCTTTCGTGACATCGACGGCATAGGTGAGCGTCCAATGCTTGAAAGAGCCAAGATGGTGAAACGTGTGATTGCCCACTTGATGGCCTCTGCTAACGACTTCGTCAAACAATGCCGGGTACTTTCTCACGTTGTCACCCACCATAAAGAAAGTGGCCTTGGCATCAAACGCGTCGAGCGTATCCAGGATGAAAGGCGTTGCCTCGGGGATGGGACCATCGTCGAAAGTGAGATAAACAGCACGTTCCTCCGCACTCATCCGCCACAGGGCGTGGGGATAGAGTAAGCGGAGGAACCGTGCAGGTTGCTCAATCAGCATTAGTTACCAAAGCCGCCTCCACGCAGCTGATAACTCTGGATGAGCGAGTTGAGTTCGTTCATGTGCTTCTGGCCCCATGCCTTGTCGTAGTGCTCGGCCATCTGCATGAGCGACATCAGAATCTGAATGTTGGTGTAGCAGCTCTGACGAGACATGTTGAAGCCCTTGGAGTTGAGCGATACATAGTAGCGTACATACTGGGCATTGTCCTTCCACATCGCATCGAGGAGGCGCTCGCCATCCTTCTTCTGTCCAAGCATAAGGTAAGCTTGTGCCATCTGGCCGCTGCCACCGAGGTAGTAGGGCTTCAGATTGTAGTCAGGCAACTCCTTGTCGGCTTTGCGGAGGAGGTTGAGAGCCTTCACCTTGTCGCCGTCCTGGATAAACTGGAGTGCCAGTTCGGCAAGCATTCGGCGATGGGTGTAGCACATGCGCTCCACAGTCTCGTCCATATAGAACCCCTTCATGCTGACATTGCCCCACTTGAAGCGAGTCATGATGTTATGATACATCTTCTCCTTGTCGAAGAGGATGTGGTCGTAGCTGATGTTAGACTCACGCTGGGTGTTGAACGGCGTGATACGATAGGCCAATCCCTCCTGTACGAAGTTATCGCTGAGGTTCATGAAGTTCTCCTTGCCCACGGTCGTGGCCACATAGAGCGGTCGCGTCCAGTTGCAGTTGGCAATCAGCTCGAGCATCATCAAGTCGCTCTTGGTGAGTCCGGTCTTGCCGGCAAGGGAAATAGCCATCCTGTCGGGGATGCTGTCGCCAGGGAGGATCATACCTGAGCGGCGAACGGCCTGCTTGTCAATGGTGACATAGACCGTATCGGTCGGTATGACATGGGCCTGCTCGTCACGAGAGCGTACCCAGTACTTCATGATGTTCTTCAACTCAAACGGGTCGTCACCATACTGTGCGCGTGCCTCCTCGGGATGAGTTTTATAGTAATCAAGCACCTGCGACTTGAAGTCGGGGTTGATACGAATATATTCGTTGGTGCCGCTGACATAGTCGATACGCGGCCAAGAGATAGGCAGCGCGGGCGACGAGTAGGCTGGGCGCGTCATCTGGTCGATGTACCAGTCGGTGGAAAGGTAGCTGAGGTTGCAGACGCGCGCGTCGGTACGTATGCCCTCCACCTCCTGGTTGTACCAGAGCGGGAAGGTATCGTTGTCACCGTTGGTGAAGATCACCGGGTTGCCCTTGTCCTGCAGTGTCATCAGATAGTTCTGTCCAAAGTCGCGGCAAGTGTAGCGACCTGATCGATCGTGGTCATCCCAAGTCTGCGAAGCCATCTGGATGGGGACCACCAAACCTACGACCGAGACCAAGGCGGCAGCGCCGACCGGACTGAGACGCAGTTTTTTGAACCATTCGTACATGGCGGCTACACCCATACCACACCAGATAGCATAGGCATAGAAGGAACCTGCGTAGGCATAGTCGCGCTCACGAGGTTGTCCCGGCGTCTGGTTGAGGTAGATGACGATGGCCAATCCCGTCATGAAGAACAGGAAGAAGACCGTCCAGAACTGCTGGATACCTCGCTTGCCACGGAAGGCCTGCCAGAAGAGGCCCAGAAGACCAAGCAGCAAAGGCATACAGTAGAAGACATTGTGGCCCTTATTTTCCTTGAGCGAGTCGGGCATGAGATTCTGGTCGCCCAGACCGAGGACGTTGTTGTCGAACCAATTGAAGCCCGTGAGCCAGTTGCCATGCTCGCGCTCGTTGTGTCCCTGGATATCATTCTGACGTCCTGCGAAGTTCCACATGAAGTAGCGCCAGTACATGAAGTTGCACTGATAGGAGAGGAAGAATTTGATGTTCTCCCACTGAGTCGGCATCTTGACGCCATCGACGGAGCGGCCCTGTATGCCTCCCATCCACGACTCATACATATCGGCGTGTCCCTCGTCCCACATTCTGGGGAAGAACATGTTCTGCTGGAACACCTGCGTGGCCTGACGGCGCACCAAGTAGTAGCTATCCTTCTCGTCAGCACTCTCCTTCTCCTTCGGCTCATAGATGGGTGCACCCTGCTTGAACTCATAGTGCATGCCATCCTCAGCAATAGCAGGCTCAGAAGTATAGGCCTGGCCGTAGAAGAGCGGGTACTGGCCGTACTGCTGACGGCTGAGATAGTTGCCCAAAGTGAAGATATCCTCTGGGGAGTTTTGGTCCATCGGGGGATTGGCTGTGGAGCGAATCACAATCAATGCGTAGCTGGAGAAGCCAATCAGAAGCATCAGCATACAGAGCAGCGCCGTGTTCTTGAGGCGTGTCGGTATCAAGGTGACACTGGACTTGCCCTTACCCTTCTTCATATTGAGGACGAAGAACAGCACGGCCAAGATGACCACACCCGTGAAGAAGGCTGACCAACCGTAGCCGACGAAGGGCACACCCAGAAGGGCGAAGGCGGTCAGGAAGGCAATGTTCTCGCGCTTGGTGTGGCTACTCTGATAAGTCTCCCAGAGTGCCCATACGAAGGAGGCAACGAGGAGGATGATATAGACTATGACACCCGTGTTGAACGGCATTCCCAGCGTATTGACGAAGAAGAGCTCAAACCAGCCACCCACGGTGATGATACCAGGGACGACACCGTAGAGTACAGCTCCGACGATAACGACGGAAAGCAGGAGAGCGAGAAGCGACCCCTTGGCATTGGCGTTAGGCACCTTGCGGTAATAATATACCAGCACGATGGCGGGAATGCACAACAAGTTGAGCAAGTGGACACCAATGGAAAGGCCGGTCATATAGAAGATGAGCACCAACCAACGGTCGCTATGAGGCTGGTCTGCACAGTTTTCCCACTTCAGGATCAGCCAGAACACGATGGCTGTGAAGGCCGAGGAGTAGGCATAGACCTCACCCTCGACAGCGGAGAACCAGAATGTGTCGGAGAATGTGTAAACCAAAGCGCCCACCAAGGCTGAGCCCTCTATGGCGATGGCCTCGGAGAGAGAGGGCATAGTGCCGTCCTTGACGATGAGGCGGCGCACCAGATGCGAGATGGTCCAGAAGAGGAACATGATACAAACCGCGGAGAGGAGCGCACTCATAATGTTGACCATACGCGCCACCTGCGTCACATCGCTGGCAAACTGGCTGAAAAGATTGGCCGTGAGGGCAAAGAATGGTGCCCCAGGTGGGTGGCCGATTTCGAGCTTGTAGCCCGTAGTGATAAACTCTGGACAGTCCCAGAAGCTGGCTGTCGGCTCAATGGTGGAGCAATAGACGAACGCGGCGATCGCAAAAACGACCCATCCGAGAACGATGTCCACCAGCTTAAACTGTTTCATGAGCGTTGTTGATTATACATTTAGTGACCAATCGGCGAAGCCTGTCGCCGCGGCCATGATGATTGAATTTACCCAATTAAGTTGCAAAGTTAGCAAAAAGGAATGAAAAGTCGCCATAAAGAGGGGAAAAAATTACAGGAAAGGTGCCAATAGATGGCCTGCCCAACCGACAAACTTCTTCCATGGCGTGCGCCATTGGTCCCATTTCTCCTCCGTGAGGAGGAAAGAATCCTGCTTCTGCTGCTCAAACAGTTGGTTCAACTGCCGTGTGACGTGGGGGTCGATGATAACGGCATTCTCCTCGCGGTCCCAGCGCAACGAACGAGCATTGAGGTTGGCAGATCCGACGGTACAAAACTGTCCATCGACCATGATGATCTTCGTATGATGGAACCCCGGCTGGTAGAGCCAGATGTCGCAACCTTTTTTCATCAACTGATGAGCGTTGTAGAAGCCCACATCGGGTGTGATGGGAATGTCGCTCCGCACGCTCAGCATGATTTCCACCTTCACCCCCCGCTTGACAGCTTTGGCCAAGGCACGCTTCAGCTTACGGTTAAGCGTGAAGTAGGGATTGATAAGCTTGATGCTTTCCTTCGCGTTGTTGATAGCATTGAGGTAGAAGAAGCGGATGATGTCCTTCGTCACATGAGGCTCACGGTTGATGATGCCCACCATCTGTTGGCCACAAGTCGGCGTAGTGTCAGGCTTGAGACCTTCCATGTAGTCGGCATTGGAGATTCCCCGGTAATATTTTGCACCATGAACGTCCTCTCCCGAGACCAGTTTCCACATTCTGAGGAAGATCTTCTGCAGCGTATTGACCTCATCGCCCTCAATACGGCAATGCATATCGTGCCAGCTGCCCACCTGCTTCGTTCCTTTGATATAATAGTCGGCAACATTCATTCCCCCCGTATAGGCCACCTTGCCGTCTATGACGACGATCTTTCGGTGGTCTCGGTTGAAGAAATCATGAATCCATGGGAAAGCCAAGGGCTTAAACTCATAGATCTCCACCCCTTTGGATCGGATGAGGCGGATGTCCGACTTGCGCATCGGCTGGTTGTTGCTGGAGTTGCCAAAACCATCGAAAACAGCTCTGACCTCTACGCCCTCCGCGGCTTTGCGCACAAGACGCGTCATCAACTCGCGATTGATGGAGTCGTTGCGGAAGTTGAAATACTCAAGATGGATGCTCGACCGGGCTTGTTCTACCGCCTTGAAGAGGTCGTCAAACTTCTCTTGTCCAGTCATGAGCAAGGTGACGGAGTTGTTGTGGGAAAATGTCACCCCTTTGCTCCGCAGTTGCTCCACCATCAAGCTATCTGCCCTCTGTGCCCGCCCGAGAGCGGACACAAAGAGCAGCGAGATCAATATGACAATTTTTCTATTCAATATCAACGGGATAGGTGGGATATAAATGCGCGATAGAGAGGGTTAGAACATGCAACTGTAGTGATCCACCACACCCAGGAGACGATTTTCAGAGTCGGTCACGAGGACGGTGTGTATCTTGTACTGGTTCATCTTGCGCTGCACGTCGGCGATCTTCGTCTCGGGAGCTACCGTCTTAGGAGTTCTCGTCATGATGTCGCTGACGGTATGGTCGAAGAACTCTGCCTGCCAGCGCTCCATAGCACGACGAATGTCGCCGTCGGTGATCAGTCCAATGACCTTGCCGTCCTCCAGAGCCACACCCAGTCCGAGTTTGCCCTTGCTCACGTGGATGATAGCCTCGCCGAGGTGCATTTCCTTCGGGATGATAGGCAGGTCGTCGCTCCGCATCACGTCCTGCGCGGTGGTGAGGAGTCGCTTACCCAATTCACCACCCGGATGGAACTGTGCAAAATCCTTGGGCTTGAAGTCGCGGACCTCCATCAATGCGATGGCAAGCGCGTCGCCCATGACGAGGGCAGCGGTCGTGGAACTGGTCGGCGCCAGGTTGAGCGGGCAAGCCTCCTTCTCGACCTTCACCAGCAGGTGGGCCGTAGCATACTTCGCCAACAGAGACTGTGGATTGCCACTCATGCCGATGATAGGCACGTTCATGTGGAGCACCATGGGGATGAAGCGCAGCAACTCGTCAGTCTGTCCCGAGTTGGACAAAGCGAGCACCACATCATCCTTGGTCATCACGCCGAGGTCGCCATGATAGACGTCGAGCGGATTGATAAAGAAGGCCGGCGTGCCCGTAGAGGAGAGCGTAGCGGCGATCTTGGCGCCAATGTTTCCACTCTTGCCTACACCCGTCACGATGATCTTACCCTTGCAATGGTACATCATCGACACGGCACGGTCGAAGTTGTCGTCCAACTGGTCGATGAGCTTCAACGTCGCGTCACA
>ULZH01054753.1_pt1 | contig 10424 bp, 9 predicted proteins | sample 1962951 | NCBI WGS metagenome assembly ULZH01 (sample SAMEA4835884, study PRJEB28245) | human gut metagenome | biome: gut microbiome; material: fecal sample | place: Denmark | collected 2008
ATCAGCGGCGCAATCAGAACGCGCACTTCTCCGCGATATAATTCTTCAGCTCGGCAATGGGGATACGCACCTGCTCCATGGTGTCCCGGTCGCGAACCGTGACGCAGTTGTCCGCAGGGGTGTTTTCGTCGCCCACGGTCTGGAAGTCCACGGTGACGCACAGCGGCGTGCCGATTTCGTCTTCCCGGCGGTAGCGCTTGCCGATGGAACCGGCGTCGTCAAAGTCCACCATGAAGTCCTTGCGCAGCTCCCGATAGATCTCCTCGGCCTTGGGGCTGAGCTTCTTGGACAGGGGCAGAATGGCCGCCTTGTAGGGCGCCAGCGCCGGATGCAGGCGCAGCACGGTGCGCACGTCGGCATTGCCCTTCTTGTCGGTGCCCACCACTTCCTCGTCGTAGGCTTCACACAGGAACGCCAGCGCAACACGGTCGCAGCCCAGAGACGGCTCGATGACGTAGGGAATGTAATGCTCGCCCTTCTCCTGATCGTAGTATTCCAGACTCTTGCCGGAGGCCTCCTGATGGCGGCCAAGGTCGTAATTGGTACGGTCGGCAATGCCCCACAGCTCGCCCCAGCCGTTGCCGAAGGGGAACTGATACTCGATATCGGTGGTGGCGCGGGAATAGAAGGCCAGCTCAGCAGGCTCGTGATCCCGCAGACGCAGGGAATCTTCCTTGATGCCAAGAGACATCAGCCAGTTCTTGCAGAAGTCCTTCCAGTAGGCGAACCACTCGAGGTCGGTGCCGGGCTGGCAGAAGAACTCACACTCCATCTGCTCAAATTCCCGGGTACGGAAGGTGAAATTGCCGGGGGTGATCTCGTTGCGGAAGGCCTTGCCCACCTGACAGACGCCGAAGGGCAGCTTGCGGCGGGTGGTGCGCTGGATGTTGGCGAAGTTCACAAAAATGCCCTGCGCCGTCTCGGGACGGAGATAGCAGGTGGAGGCGGTGTCCTCGGTGACGCCGATCTGGGTCTTGAACATCAGGTTGAACTTGCGGATGGCGGTAAAGTTGTGCTTGCCGCAGTTGGGGCAGACCACGTCCTCGTGGCTTGCGATGAAAGCGTCCATCTCGTCAAAGCTCATGGCATCCACATTGACGCCCTTGCCGGACCCGGCGGCCTCGATGAGCTTGTCCGCCCGCTGACGGGAGCCGCAGCCCTTGCAGTCAACCAGGGGGTCCGAGAAGTTGCCCACATGGCCGGTGGTGACCCAGGTCTGGGGGTTCATGATGATGGCGGCGTCCAGACCCACGTTATAGTCGGACTCCTGCACGAACTTTTTCAGCCATGCCTTTTTCACGTTGTTCTTGAATTCCACGCCGAGGGGGCCGTAGTCCCAGGAGTTGGCCAGACCGCCGTAGATTTCGGAACCGGCGTAGACATAGCCCCGGTTCTTGCAGAGGTTCACGATCATGTCCAGTGTTTTTTCGCTGTTTTTCATTGTATTTCCTCCAAAAATGGTTATTTATGGGGTGAAAACTCATTATACACGCTTCTTGCCCAAAGGTCAAGCTTCTTCCATGCGGAAAGATTCTCCCAGATCGCCGATCATCATTTCGTAGACCTGATTCCCGATATCCACGGTGGTCTTGCCCTTCAGGTTCTCCGCCGGGATCACGTCCACCAAATGCAGCTCCACGTCGGTGGGCTTCAGATGGGTGACGTTGCGGAAGATCTGCCGGGTGTTCTGGATGGTGCATACCACGATGGGGACATTCGCCTTCTGGGCGATCTTGAACACGCCGCTGCGGAAATGGTGGAGCTTGCCGTCCTTGCTGGTGTAGCCCTCGGGGAAGACGGCGACAGACGCTTCGTCGTCCTTCAGCAGCTGGATGCACTTGATAATGGTTTTCAGGGCGGCGCGGTCATTTTCACGGTCGATGGGCTGGCAGAGAATTTTGTGCATGACCTTGCCCACGATGAACAGCTTCTGATTCTCCTGCTTGGTGACAAAGGCCAGCTGGCTCTTCGGGAAGCAGTGCAGCAGCACACAGGGGTCGGCGATGAACAGGTGGTTGCACACCAGCACGAACCGCCCCTCGGTGGGAACCTTCTCCAAGCCCGTCGTATGGATGCGCACCCGAAGCAGGCTGACCAATGCGTCAATGTACACCTGCGTGACCCTGCGGTAAAAGGGGCTGTCGTGCTCCTGAGGCTTGTCCATGTCCACGAAGGCGCAGACCAGACACAGAAAACCAAAGGCTGCCAGCGTAAGAACCAGAAACGTCCCGACGAACAGCGCCGGAAGCCACCAGAATGCCACCCCGCCGCAAATACAGATCAAAACCGCCGCAACCGCGGACACGGCGGCAATTCCCTTCAACAACATGGTTTTCCTCCCCACCTGAATCTTAATCCCATTATACTCCGATTTTCCGTGTGAAACAAGAAGAAATTCTACACAAAGAGTTTTTTTACAAAGGGCTGGAAATTAGGGGAATAGACTGGTATAATAATGAAAAAAAGTGCCGGGGCGGCGTGCTGCCCCGCATTACCGGATATTTGTGTCCATGGAGGATTCCGCTATGAAACAAACATGCAAGCAAAACCGTCTGCCCATAGTCACCGTCGTGCTGGGCTGCTGCGCGCTGATTCTGCGGCGCGTGCTTTACGCCGTGGCCGTGGACGTGAAAAATCTGCTGCCGGTGAATCACCCGCTGGAAATCGTCCTGTGGGTTCTCACCGCGATTGCCGCCGCGTGGATCATCGCTTCCGTGTGGAAGCTGGACGGCTCGGCGAAATATGAGGATAATTTCCAGCCCTCCCTGATGGCCGCCGTTGGGCATTATATTGCCGCGGCGGGAATCCTGCTGACGGTGCTGCTGCCATGGTGGATGGAGGGTCGGCTGCTGCTTCTGCGCCGGGTGCTGGGCGCTGCGTCGGCGGTGGGGCTGATCGTGGCCGGACGCTGCCGCAGGGCGGGGAAATGTCCGCTGTTTCTGACACATCTGGCTGTGTGCGCCTTTTTCGTCGTCCATATGCTGGGCAATTACGGCATCTGGTGCAGCAATCCCCAGCTTCAGGACTGCTGGCTGGACCTGTCCGCCAGCGCGCTGATGGCGCTGTTTGCTTTCTACGAAGCCGCCTTTGACGTTGGTCTTGGCCGGCGGCGGATGCAGCTGGCCACGGGGCTGATGGCCGCCTATCTCGGCTGTGCAGCGCTGTCCGGCTCCGGCTATCTGATTCTGTATTTCGGGTGCGCGGTGTGGGCGCTGACCGACCTGTGCAGCCTGACGCCCAAGCCCAAACAGGAGAACGCCGCATGAAGCTCCCCTCGTATGTTTTGGAATGCCTGAACGCGCTGGAGGCTGCCGGATATCCTGCCTACGTGGTGGGCGGCTGCGTGCGGGACGCCTGCCTTGGCCTGCAACCCCACGACTATGACATCTGCACCGCCGCCGTCCCGCAGCAGACCGAGGCGGTCTTCGCCGGGAAAAAGCTGGTGCTGGCGGGAGAAAAGCACGGCACCGTAGGCGTGGTCACGGCGGGGGGCGTGGTGGAGATCACCACCTTCCGCACGGAGGGCGCGTACCGGGACAACCGGCACCCGGACTGGGTGAAATTTGTGGACAGCGTGGAAAGCGACCTTGCGCGGCGGGACTACACTGTGAACGCCATGGCCTATTCCCCCACCCGGGGCTTTGCCGACCCCTTCGACGGCCGGGTGGATTTGGAATCAAAAGTGCTGCGGGCGGTGGGCGATCCCGTGACCCGGTTTCAGGAGGACTCCCTGCGAATCCTGCGAGGAGTGCGGTTCGCCGTGAAATACGGCCTGAGCGTTGACCCGGCGACGGAGGACGCCATGGAGTCTCAGGCACAGTTGATGGACAATCTGGCGGAGGAACGGGTCTTCGACGAGTTATGTAAACTTCTCCCACTGGTCAGCGCGGAAGATTTATGCCGCTTTGCCCCGATTCTGGGGGCTGTAATTCCCGAATTGCAGCCCATGATCGGCTTCGACCAGCACAGCCCCCACCACGCCTACGACCTGTTCACCCACACTGCCCACGTGACGGCGGGCGTCAGCGCCGATCTGACGCTGCGCTGGGCAGCGCTGCTTCACGACACCGGCAAAGTCGCCACCTTTACCCGGGACGCCACCGGCCGGGGGCATTTTTACGGCCACGCCCAGAAGAGCGCGGAGATCGCCGACGGCGTTTTCCGGCGGCTGAAAGCCCCCACGGCTCTGCGGGAGCAGGCGGTGCTGCTCATCGGCCAGCACATGGCACTGCTGACCCCGGATAAGAAGCTGCTGCGCCGCCGGATCAGCCGTCTGGGCTGGGACACGCTGGACAAGCTGCTTCTCTTGCAGGAAGCGGACATGGGCGGCAAGGGTACCGGCGAAGGGGAGGAACTGGATGTGTTCCCGAAGATCCGGGCTGCTCTGGCGGAAATTCTGGCAGAGAACGCCTGCCTGACGGTGAAAGACCTTGCCGTCAACGGAAACGATCTTCTGGCGCTGGGATATCAGGGAAAAGCCATCGGTGAGACCCTGAACGCCCTGCTGGAAGGGGTGCTGGACGAGACGCTGCCAAACGAGCGTCAGGCGCTGCTGGACAGGGCAAAGCAGAGAGTTGCGAACGACGGTATTTCTTCGGAATAAACCAGAATTTCTGGAGGTACTGATATGGCAGAATCCTATTATAAGCCCTGCGCCGAATTTTACAGGTGCAATGAACTGATCGAAAAATATTGGGAAAGCAAACAATATGACAAGTGCTTCGCCGGTCACATGGAACTGGCGGAGAAAGGCTACCCCTTGGCGGAATGTCAGGTCGGATACTTCTATTTGGAAGGGCTTGGCGTCGAAAAAGATTTGCCAAAAGCCTTTTACTGGACGGAAAGAGCCGCCACGCACGGCGATTGGGACGGTCAGTACAATCTTGGTTCTTTCTATGAAGACGGTGTCGGCGTTGCACAGGATTTGGAAAAAGCGAAATACTGGTATAAAGCGGCGGCACAGCAGGGACACGATCTGGCTATCCAAAAGTGCAGAGAATACCGGATAAACTACGAAATATAACCACAGCTTAATTTACACACAAGGAGGCTGCAATCATATGAACATTGCCATTGTCACGGGAGCCAGCTCCGGCATGGGGCGGGAATTCGTCCGCCAGCTCAGCGGATACGTTTCCGTGGACGAGATCTGGGCGGTCGCCCGCCGGGCGTCGGCTCTGGAAACCCTGAAAGCCGAAGCAAGCGTCCCGGTTCGTCCCATCGTGCTGGACTTGCTGGAAGAATCCAGCTTTACAGAACTGGAAGCCCTGCTGGAATCCGAAAAGCCCAATGTCAGGCTGCTGGTCAACGCCGCGGGCTTCGGCAAATTCGGCGCTTACCAGAAGGTTCCCGCAGAGGACGACTGCCGCATGATCGACCTGAACTGCAAGGCGCTGCTGCTCATGACCCGGCTGTGTGTCCCCTACATGCAGCCCGGCAGCCACATTCTGGAGCTGGACAGCCTGTCTGCCTTCCAGCCAGTGCCGTACATCACCACCTACGCCGCCACCAAGGCTTTCGTCCTCAGCTACAGCCGCTCCATGAACCGGGAGCTGAAAGCCAAGGGCATCCGGGTCATGGCCATGAACCCCGGCTGGGTGAAAACAGAATTCTTCAATCATGCGTTCCAGACCAACGCCGACAACGAGGTGCGCTACTTTAACCGCCTGTACGAGGCGAAGGACGTGGTCAAAACCGGCCTTAACGACCTGTACCACTCGAAAAAGGACTGCTCCATCCACGGCTTCCCCGTCAAATTCCAGGTGTTCCTAGTGAAGCTGCTGCCCCACAGCCTGGTGATGAACACCTGGCTTAACCAGCAGAAAAAAGCAAAGAACAACAAGGGGCTTACGACGAAATGAGGAAGAGGATTCCTGCCCTCCTTCTGACTCTGTCGCTGCTGCTCTGCGGCTGCCGGCTTCTCCCGGAGCGGATCCCTCCTGCCGGCCTCACCGTCCACTTTATCGACGTGGGGCAGGCGGACTGCGCCCTGCTGGAAAGCGGCGGGGAGTATATGCTCATTGACGGCGGCAACCGGGAGGATGGCCGGCTGGTCGTTTCATATCTGGAACAGCAGGGCGTTGAGGAACTGGCCTACGTGGTGTGTACCCACGCCCACGAAGACCATGTGGGCGGTCTGCCCTCGGTTCTGGCGGTGTATCCCACCCACGCCGTGTACGCCCCCACAAGGACCTATGCTTCCAAGGTGTTCGACGATTTCGTCTATTACGCCGACCAGCAGCGGCTGGAGATCACCATTCCCTCCCCCGGCGACAGCTGGACGCTGGGAGAGACTTCTGTCACAGTCCTCGGCCCGGTGCAGTCCTACGCCGACCCCAATGACACCTCCATCATTTTGAGGGTGGAGTACGGCGGCACCTCTTTCCTGTTCACCGGGGACATGGAGACCACCGCAGAAAACGACATGCTGGACTACTGGGGCAGCCGGATGTCGTGGGAAACGGACGTGCTGAAGGTGGGGCATCACGGCTCCGACACCTCCACGGGCTACCGCTTTCTCAACGAGGTAAGCCCCGACTACGCCGTGATCTCCGTGGGCAAGGGCAACGCCTACGGTCACCCCCATGAGGAACCGCTGTCCCGGCTGAATCAGGCGGGCGTCACCATTCTGCGCACCGACGAGCTTGGCACCATCGTCGCCCGCACGGACGGCAAAGAGGTCACGTTCACATGGGACAACCAGTCGGCGAACCCGGAAAATGCGGAACCTGCCCAGCCGGTGCAGTTCATCGGCAACGTCAACTCCCACAAGTTCCACGCCCCCGACTGCGCGAACCTCCCGACGGAAAAAAACCGGATCATCTTCGACACCTACGAGGAAGCGGTCAATGCGGGCTATACGCCCTGCGGAAGCTGCCTCGGATGACGGACGCAAATACGCCCCTGACACAGGCATCATGACTGTGTCAGGGGCTTTCGCATGCAACAGTGGTAATTCTGCACGAAAAAGTATATTAAAATTTGTAAATATGCTATAAAAGCAGGATTTCTTTGCGTAAAATCAGTCTTTTAATTGTCAATTCACTTGACAAATTACCGGGTAAATGGTACAGTAAAACCAGAGCAAGACCGGGGTTCCCGGATTCATATTTATAAAGGAGAGAAAACCATGAAGCGTTCCGAAGTCAACAAAGCGCTGCGGGAGCTGGAGGCCATGTGCCAGAAATACCGCTGCTACCTGCCCCCCTTCTGCCATTTTACCCCGGAGGAATGGGAAAACAAAGGTCACGAATACGACGAAGTCCGGGACTGCTGTCTGGGCTGGGACATCACGGACTACGGTCAGGGGAATTTCGATAAGATCGGATTCTCCCTCATCACCATCCGCAACGGCAGCCAGACCATGCGGGAAAAATACCCCAAGGTCTACGCCGAGAAGCTGCTGTTCCTGAAAGAGGGACAGTATTCCCCCAACCACTTCCACTGGTACAAAACCGAAGACATCATCAACCGGGGCGGCGGAAACGTGCTGATCCGGGTGTACAATTCCCACTCCGACGAGTCCATCGACTATGAAAGCGATGTCACCGTCCATACTGACGGCAGGACTTATACCGTCCCCGCCGGAACCCAGATCCGCCTGACCCCCGGCGAGTCCATCTACATTCAGCAATACCTGTACCACGATTTCGAGGTGGAGCCGGGTACGGGCGACGTGCTGCTGGGCGAGGTCAGCCAGTGCAATGACGATGCCAAGGACAACCGCTTCAACCCGCCCATGGGCCGCTTCCCGGCCATTGAGGAGGACGAAGCGCCTTACCGTCTGCTCTGCACCGAGTACCCCGCGGCCATGGATTGAGGAGGACACGGGATGATCGACGTAGTAGCACTGGGCGAACTGCTCATTGATTTTGCGGCAAAGTCCACGGACAGCGCCGGATACCCCACCATGGCCGCCAACCCCGGCGGCGCCCCCGGCAATTTTCTGGCCGCGTTGAACGCCTACGGCAGAAAGACCGCGTTTCTGGGCAAGGTGGGAAACGACGCTTTCGGCAATCTGCTGCTGGGGACGCTGAACGCCGCCGGGATCGAAACAAAGGGCATTCTGGTGGACGACAGCGTGTTTACCACGCTGGCCTTTGTGACCTTCGATGAAAGCGGCGACCGCTCCTTCTCCTTCGCCCGGAAGCCCGGCGCGGATACCCAGCTGCGGTGGGAGGAAGTGGACAAGTCCCTCATTGACGAGGCCAAGGTGTTCCACTTCGGCACCCTGAGCCTGACGGACGAGCCTGTCCGCACGGCAACCCAAAAGGCGGTGGCCTACGCAAAGATGCAGGGTAAGCTTGTCAGCTGCGACCCCAATCTGCGGCTTCCCCTGTGGCCGGACGAGGACGCCGCAAAGGAGCAGATGCTTTGGAGCCTGCATCAGGCGGATGTGGTGAAAATCAGCGACAACGAGGTGGAATTCCTCTGGAACTGCACCCCGGAGGAGGGCGCGGACAAGCTGCTGACGGAGTTCGGTGTGTCCCTCGCCATGGTGACGCTGGGGCCTGATGGCTGCCTGCTGAAAACGAAGACGGCGACTTTCCGCGCCGTCTGCCCCAAGGTGCATCCCGTGGACACTACCGGCGCGGGGGACATCTTCGGCGGCAGCGCCATGGCAAGGCTGCTGGAGCTGGACAAGCCCGTCAGCGAGCTGACGGAAGACGACCTCAAATACATCGGCAGCTTCGCCGCCGCGGCGGCCAGCCTGTCCACAGAGCATTCCGGCGGCATTCCCAGCATCCGGGAAAAGGACGCGGTTCTGAAGGCAATGGGATAAAATCTTGACCCGGGGCGACACGTCCCGGGTCATTATAGCTATGAAATTGAGGGGATTCCAATGACGCAGAAGCCGCGCAATGCCGACTATACAAGAGAATACAACCGCAAGGCAGTTCTCCGCATTCTCCGCCGTCAGGCCATAAGCCGGGCAGAGCTGGCACGGGCTACGGGTCTGACACGGGCGGCGGCGTCGCTGATCGTGGAGGAGCTTCTGAACGCAGGCGTTGTGACGGAGCTTGCCCCCCAGTCCGCCGGACGGGGACGCAGTGCCACACCGTTGGCTCTGCTGGAGGACAGCTATTATGCCCTCGCGGTGGACTTGGCCAGAAAGGGCTGCACGGTGGGACTGTGCGATATCGGCGGCAACCTGCTGCAATGCCGGGAGCTGCCGGAGCAAAGCAACATGACGGACGCCATCGCCGGGGCGCTTGCGTCCCTGCTGGAATCCGTGGACAGGCGCAAGGTGCTGGGCATCGGCATCAGCGCCCCCGGCCCGCTGGACTGCGAAAACGGCCGCATTCTCAATCCGCCCCGGTTCGAGCGCTGGCACGGCATGGACATCGGCAAACGCCTGTCGGACGCGCTGGGGCTGCCCGCATATCTGGAACACGACGTCTGCGCCATGGCGCTGCATCAGCAAAGCACTGGGCAGAGCCGGAACTTTATGCTGCTGTTCATTGACATCGGCATCGGCGCGGCCATTGTGTCCGGCGGGGAGCTGCTGGGGAATTTTACCGGCGAGCTGGGTCACACCACCATCCGCTTCGACGGGCGGCTGTGTGCCTGCGGCAACCGGGGGTGTTTGGAAACCTACGCCTCGATCCCGGCGCTGCTGGAGGGTTCCGGCTTCCGGGACTGGTTCGACCTCATTGACCATGCAGACGACCCGGAAGCACAAAAACTTCTCGATCAGGAAGCGGTCTATCTGTCGGCAGGCTTAATTAACCTGTTGAATCTGATTCCCGTGGACAGCATTTATCTTGCGGGGGACATCTGCTGCCGGCACGAGCTTCTGATCGGGCGGCTCCAGCGGGAGATCAGCGCGAAAGCGCTGTACCGGGGCAGGAATGACACCCGCATTCTCCCGGTGGCGGACACTCCCAACATGGGCGTCCTGTCGGCGGCGGAAGTGGTTTTTTCGAGATTTTTTACGGTGTAATCAGGGATATGACCAGATTGACCGCTCCCGCCAGCAGCATCACCAGAATGGGACTGAGCTTTGTCCTCCGCAGGAGCAGAAACGCCGCGGCGAACAGGGCGACCATATTCCAGTTCGTGCCGGAAAGACGGATCGCGCCGCTCCAGAAGGCATTGCGCAGAATCAAAACGCCCGCCGAAGCGATCATGGCGACCACCACCGGACGCAGTGAGCCGAGGACGCTCTGCAATACCGCGATATTGCGGTACTTTAGGTAGAGCTTTGCAATCAGCGTCACCAGAATGCAGGCGGGGAGAATGCAGCCCGCGGTAGCCACCAGCGCCCCCGGAACACCGGCGATTTTCGTTCCCACGAAGGTTGCGGAGTTGACGGCGATGGGGCCGGGGGTCATTTCTGCGATGGTCACGAGATCGGTAAATTCGCTCATGGACAGCCACTGGTGCTCGGTGACGATCTGTGCCTGAATGAGCGGCATGGCGGC
>ULZH01035439.1_pt1 | contig 10385 bp, 6 predicted proteins | sample 1962951 | NCBI WGS metagenome assembly ULZH01 (sample SAMEA4835884, study PRJEB28245) | human gut metagenome | biome: gut microbiome; material: fecal sample | place: Denmark | collected 2008
GCAGAAAGCCATTGACATGGTAAAGAGTTCTCTTGTGGGTCACTATTCGCATAGTTCTCATTCTTCACACAGTTCTCACAGCTCGCATAGCTCACACTCGTCTCACTATTCAAGTCGTTACTAAGGATAGTGATTCGCAAGATCATTGCGAGTTGTAAAATAATTTGGGAGGGGCGTGTTCGAAATGCGCTCCTCCCTTAATATTTTATCTACTCAAGCCTTTCCTCTTCATAGGCTTCATCATCTTTGTTGCCTGTCGCAAACATCGTCTTATTCATTCTATCTCATCTTCGTCCTTCTCACGTCCCCAATACTTGGAATCGCTGCCGCCACCACCTTGGCTTTCAGCGAAGTTGGTAGCCTCGTTGACGTAGCCGATGTAGAGGTACATTGCACAATAGATAATTTTGTCGCCATAATTAATGAAGTCCATAGCAAAGCTATCGCCAAAGAGACAGCTGTCATGAGTACTCGTCATACGAGGGTAGATGTCTGCTTTCTCTGCCAACGCTTTCATACCAGCCTGCGCCCAAATCTTATTGATCATCTGTTGCTCCCTACTCCATCATCGTGTCTCCCCCAAAAATCTTCGTCGAAAAGTTTAGCTAATTTTATGATGTCTTGCCATCAGCATAGTTTGTGTATAAGCTCCTTGTTCAGCGACAGTATGCTTTCCCCTCCATCGCCTATTCCGCATGGATTTCACGGAAAGGCGCTACACGTCTAATCGCATACGGGGAGATCGAGGATGTGGCGCACAACGTCGGTGGCTTCGCGCACGGTCTTGATGCCGTCGATGCGCATCGACCTGCGGTTGTTGTGCTCATTGAGGTTAGCTATGCGCACATTCTGCTGCAGATAAGTCAGGATGCGTCCGAATGCCGGCGACTGATAGTAGGCCGCGTTTTCCGACGACACGAAAAACATTGTCATGTGCCCCTGCTTCAACACGATTTTCTCAATGCCGAGACGGCGGGCAAGCCTGCGCAACGTGACCACAAGAATCAACTCGCGCGCTTGGTCGGGAATCGCTCCGAAACGGTCTTCAAGCCGCTTGCAGAAGGCGTCGACATCCTCCTGCCGCTCCATGTTGTCGAGTTCCTGGTACAGGAGTATGCGCTCGCTCTCCTGAGGCACGTAGGATGCCGGAAAGAGGATTTCGAGGTCGCTCTCGATGGTGCAGTCGTTGGCATATTCGGCGTTGGCGGAGTCTTGATGCTCGTCGGCGAAGGTGTCGGCAAATTCCTCCGTCTTCAATTCAAGCACCGCTTCTTTGAGAATTTTCTGATACGTCTCATAGCCGAGGTCGGCAATAAAGCCGCTCTGCTCGGCTCCGAGCAGGTTTCCAGCGCCGCGGATGTCGAGGTCCTGCATGGCGATATGTATGCCGCTGCCGAGGTCGGAGAAGCTCTCGATGGCTTGCAGACGGCGACGCGCCACCGGTGTGAGCGCGGCTTCAGGCGGCACAAGCAGATAGCAGAACGCCTTGCGGTTGCTGCGCCCCACCCGTCCACGCAACTGATGCAGTTCCGACAAACCGAAATTCTGCGCATTGTTGATTATGATGGTGTTGACATTCGGCATATCGATGCCGCTTTCAATGATTGTGGTGGCAAGCAGCACGTCGTACTGATGCGCGGCGAAGTCGATGATTGTCTGCTCCAGCTTGTCGGACGCCATCTGCCCATGCCCCACCACCGTGCGGGCGTCGGGCACCAGACGGCGCACCCGGCTCTCAAGGTCGAACAGCTGCTCGATGCGGTTGTTTACAATAAACACTTGTCCGCCACGCGCAAGTTCAAAATTGATTGCCTCGCGCAGTATTTCGTCATCGAGGGCAGTGACATTGGTTATAATCGGATAGCGGTTGCGCGGCGGCGTGTTGATGGCGCTGAGGTCGCGCGCGCCCATCAATGAGAACTGCAGCGTGCGCGGAATCGGCGTAGCCGACATTGTAAGCGTGTCCACGTTCACCTTCAGCTGTTTCAGTTTTTCCTTCACACCGACGCCGAATTTCTGTTCCTCATCGACCACGAGCAGCCCCAAATCTTTGAACTGCACCGTTTTTCCGATAAGTTTGTGAGTGCCTATGATTATGTCTATTTTGCCTTCCTTCAATTCCTCAAGGATGCGCTTCACGTCTTTCGGCTTACGCGCACGGCTGAGATAGTCGACACGCACGGGAAAGTCCTTCAAGCGTTCTGAGAACGTGGTGAAATGCTGATAAGCCAGCACCGTGGTGGGCACAAGCACAGCGGTCTGCTTGCCGTCGGTGGCAGCCTTAAACGCAGCGCGTATCGCCACTTCCGTCTTGCCGAATCCCACATCGCCGCACACCAGGCGGTCCATCGGGCGTTCGCTCTCCATGTCGGCCTTCACCGCCTCCGTCGCCTTCAGCTGGTCGGGCGTGTCCTCATAGATAAACGAGACCTCAAGCTCATGCTGCAGATATCCGTCGGGCGAATATGCGAATCCCTTCTCCTTGCGGCGTGCGGCATAAAGCTGAATAAGGTCGCGCGCGATGTCTTTGAGTTTCGACTTCGTGCGTTCCTTCACCCTGTTCCACGCCCCCGACCCAAGTTTGTTGAGCTTCGGAGGCACACCCTCCTTGCCGCGGTATTTTGCCAGTTTGTGGAGCGAATGAATCGACACAAAAATCTTATCATCGTTGAGATACGTGAGCTTTATCATCTCCTGCATCTTTCCGTTGACGGCAGTGCGCACCAACCCGCCAAAGCGTCCCACTCCGTGGTCGACATGCACAATAAAGTCGCCCACCTCTATCTGCGACAACTCCTTCAGCGACAGCGCCAACTTGCCCGAACGCACACGGTCGCTCTTGAGCGTGTACTTATGGAAGCGTTCAAAAATCTGATGGTCGGTAAACGCGCAAATCTTACGCTCGTTGTCTACAAATCCCTCATGAAGCGTGCGCAGCACCGGCGTGAAGCGGATATCGTCCTTTCGGTCGTCGAAGATAGAGCGCAGACGTTCAAACTGAGGCTCGCTGTCGGAAAGTATGTATATTTTGTAGCCGTCCGACTCAAACTGACGGAACGTGGAACTGATGATGTCGAAATTTTTGTGGAACACGCCCTGCAACGATGTGTCAAAAGTCAGCGCCGCATCATAGTCGCCACGATTGTTAACCGCATAGTCGGCATATCGATGGCTGTCGATGTCGCAGCAGAACTGCTCTGCGTCGACCACATTGTCCATAGCATGCTTGTCGCCCTCATCGGCAATCAACGCACTTTCCGACAACGTTTCCTCCGCCACGGCACGCACACGCTGCCGCAACCATTCGCGGTCGTGAATCAGCAACACCGTGTCGGCTCCGGCAAACCGCAGCAACGACTCGCCGCCACCTGCGCCGGTAGACAAATTATTGACCACCGTAATCTCATCGACCGACCGCTCCGACAACTGCGTTTCTATATTGAACGTGCGAATACTTTCGATGTCGTCGCCAAAAAAGTCGATACGGTAGGGCTGCTCATTGGTGAATGAAAAAATATCAAGGATGGAGCCACGCACGGCAAACTGCCCCGGCTCGTACACGTAATCGACCGTCACAAAGCCAAAGTCGCGCAGACGCTGCGCCGTCGCCGTCAAGTCGGCTGTGCCGCCACGACGGAACGACAATGTGCTGTCGATCAATTGCTGACGCATAGCCACCTTTTCAGCAAGCGCCTCAGGATATGTGACCACAACGCGCAACTGAGGGTCGTCCCAACGGCTAAGCACCTCCGCACGCAGAATCTGCGACGGAGCGTCCTCCTGACCATATTTGATGTCGCGTTTATAGCCCGACGGGAAAAGCAAAGCCGCCTGTTCACCTAAAATCTGGCACAGGTCACTATATAAATATCCCGCCTCATCCATATCGTTGGCAACTGCAAGATAAGGCTGCTTCAATCGAGGCAACTGCGAGAACACGACTGATGGAGCCGAACCCACAAGCCCGTCAAGTTTGATTCTCTTTATCTTTTTATCTTTAAAGCATTTACCCAATGCCGCAACGCGGGCTGCCGGCATCAGCAGTCCGCAAAGTTCGGATATTTCCATATCTCAATATTTTTCAAGGACAAAGATAGTGCAAGGTAAGAGAAGAGCAAAACAAATTTATTTGATTTTGCCCTTCCGAACCGCAGCCTATATTATCAAATATTGCTGTCCGGTAAAACTTCAAGTAGCGGCAGCGATTCTAATGAAATAAGCGTGCATAGGATTCATCATAATTTGCTTCTTTAGACTATGTTTCTTGCAAATCCGCATCTGGCATAAAAACCTTTTTTATAACTTTGCACCGACATTATTTCACTAAATTCATACCTATGAATCGCTTGTTTATATTAGCGTTGTTGATATTGACCCTCAACTCGACGAAGGCCAACGCATTAGTGCGCGGCGCAGACATCAGCTGGTGCACCGAGATGGAAAACGACGGTGTGAAGTTTTACAACACAAACGGCCGTGAAACCGACATCTTCGCTCTAATGAAGGAAATCGGTATGTCTGCCATACGCCTGCGCGTGTGGGTCGACCCTGCCACTATCGGTTATGGCGCCTATTCCGACAAAGCCGATGTTGTGGCAAAGGCCAAAAGGGCACACAGCAACGGTCTTGACATCATGGTCGACTTCCACTACAGTGACTTTTTCGTGGACCCTGGCGTACAGACGACTCCGGCTCTTTGGAAAAATATGTCGCTCGACGAACTGAAAACGGCTGTTGCCAACCACACCGCCGATGTGCTCCAAGCACTCAAAGATGAGGGCATCGAACCTCGATGGGTGCAGGTGGGCAACGAGACCAACAACGGTATGCTATGGCCTACAGGCAAAATTGATTGGGACAAGAGCGGGACAGAACGATATGCCAATTACGTGGCGCTCAACAATGCCGGATACGACGCTGTCAAAAGCGTATTCCGCAACGCAAAGGTGATTCTGCACATCGCCAACGCCTATAATGCAGGCAGTTGGGACGGCTGGTTTTTCAAAGACATCACCGCCGCTGGAGCGAGATTCGACATAATCGGACTTTCACACTATCCCGACTATGAGCAGTGGGACAGCAGCACCGACAATGCCGTGAGCAATGCCAACGCAGCCAACAGCGTCGCCACCCTCGGCAAACTCTACAATGTACCCGTGATGATATGCGAGACCGGCTACAGCACCTACGACCCCGAACGGGCGCGCACCGTGATGCAGGATTTACTCAAGCGTATGGAGGCAATCCCGCAATGTGCCGGAATCTTCTATTGGGAGCCGGAAACCGACGGGAAATGGAAACCGGCGTATTACAACAACATAGGATGGGACGCATACTCTATGGGAGCTTTCTCCGAGGGACGTCCTACCGCAGCCCTCGACCCTTTCAGAGACGGCAACGGGGCAGTCTCCGAGATTGCCGCCGACAATGCCGCCGACGAATGGTTTGACCTGCAGGGCAGGAAAGTAATCCATCCGGAAAGAGGCGTCTACATCCGCAAGCAAGGCGCCGACACACAGAAGGTAGTGCTTCGGTAAGCAGCGTCATATGGAGCGTCTGCGCCATGAGCCTCGGCGCATGTACGCCCCGCAAAAGGCAAACATCAGCGACCCGTAGACAATCTCCGCCGTCCATGCCCACATCACGTCGACACGCATGATGTAGACAACCCATGTGTTATATATCATATAGAACACCAGCGCAGCCATCTCAAGCCAGAATGCCATACGGGTGTCGCCGGTGCCCGACACGCTGCTGAACAGCACGTTGGCTGGCACCAGCACCACATAGGCAGAACACATCACCCACACCGTAGGCACCGCAGCGTCGATAAGTTGCGGAATGTCGGTGTAGATGCGGATAAACATTTGAGGGAAAGCTGCCACAACCAGCAGCAACGGCGTCACACAAAGATAGGCAAGCCATATATGGCGGCGTATGGCAAGCGCCACCTTGTCGGTCTGACCAGCCCCTATCATATTGCTGACAATCGAGCTTGCCGCCGAGGCAAACGCTATCACCATCATAAACGGAAGTCCGCTGATGTTGCGTGCAAGGTTGGCTATGGCAAGCGACTCCTCGCCAAGATGCTCGATATAGACAAAGAAGATAAACCACGTGGACAGCGATACGAAACTTTGCACCATCACCCACATCGACACGCTGAGAATCGAGCGTTGGCGCTTGATGTCGAGCGCCGGGAAACGCGACAATCCGAAATGTCGGCAATCGATTTTCGCACGCGTATAGCAGACAAAAAACACCAGCGACACAAGTTCGGCAAGCGACGAGCCTATCGCCGCGCCGGCGATTCCGAGCGCGGGCAAGCCGCATTTGCCAAACACGAGCACATAGTTGAACACCACATTCGACAGCACCATTACAATGGAGTTGAGCGTGAGAGTCTTTGTCTGCGTCGTGCCAACATAGAACGACCTGAACATACCGCCGGCAAAGGCAAAGAAGAAGCCATAGACACGCCAATGGATATAGTCCTCCGCCTTGGCAAGAATGTTGGGCGAGGAAATCATCATCGACAGAATTTCATCGGCATACATCTGGCATGCGACAAACAGCACCGCGGCAAGCGCCATCAAGAAATACAAGCCCTGGTAGAACACCTGCCCCACCTCACCATAACGCCGTTCGCCATTGCGTCGCGCAATCAGAATCTGCGTACCCACGCAGAATCCGTGACCAGCCATAAAGATAACCATATAGAACACTCCAGCGATAGCCGCTGCGCCAAGTTCCACCTCGCCGACACGTCCCATGAAAGCCGTGTCGGTAAGCACTATCATCTGTTCCATCAAAAGGCTTACCAGAATAGGATAAGCCACTCGCCAAATCTGTTTATAACTATAATCGACCGTTGTTGCCATAGGGCGGCAAAGTTACTACAATTCGGCGAGAATCGAGCAATTCCGTTATAGAGAAATCACCCAGTCGTTAACCGGGGCTTCATTGCATACTAAAAAAGCGATGGAACGCGTCATCACATCCGCATTCCATCGCCACTTCTCTTTTTTTACCTATTGTCTAATTGTTCTTGTTGGCGCGCTTGCGTTCAAGCTCGTCAAGAATGATTTTGCGCATACGCATGTGGTTAGGTGTAACCTCGACATACTCGTCAGCCTTAATGTATTCAAGCGCCTCCTCGAGGCTGAACACAACCGGCGGGATGATGCGCGCCTTGTCGTCGGCACCCGACGCACGCATATTCGTAAGCTTCTTCGACTTGGTGACGTTCACCACGATATCGTTGTCCTTGGCATTCTCGCCAACCACCTGTCCGGCATACACCTCCTCCTGCGGGAAGATGAAGAAACGTCCGCGATCCTGCAACTTGTCGATGGCATAAGCATAGGCAGTGCCCGACTCCATTGCGATGAGCGAACCGTTGGTGCGGCGTTCGATTTCGCCCTTCCACGGCTGATATTCCAAGAACTGGTGGCTCATGATAGCCTCGCCCGCCGATGCCGTCAGCACGTTTGTGCGCAGACCGATAATGCCACGCGACGGGATGTGGAATTCCATCTGCAGGCGGTCGTTCTGCGTGGTCATCGACACGAGCTCGCCACGACGGCGTGTCACCATATCAATAATCTTGCTTGAGTACTCTTCAGGCACGTTGACAGTCATCAACTCCACCGGCTCGCATTTCTGACCGTCGATTTCCTTGATGATAACCTGAGGCTGTCCCACCTGCAGCTCGTAGCCCTCGCGACGCATTGTCTCGATAAGCACAGACAAGTGGAGCACGCCACGGCCGAACACCGTCCATACGTCCTCGTGTGGCTCTTTCTTCACCCGGAGAGCGAGGTTCTTGTCGAGCTCGCGCTCCAAACGCTCGGCAATGTGGCGCGATGTCACAAACTTGCCGTCTTTTCCGAAGAATGGAGAGTCGTTGATAGTGAACACCATCGACATTGTAGGCTCGTCGATTGCGATGCGCTCCAATGGTTCAGGGTTGACCGGATCGGTCACAGTGTCGCCGATTTCAAAGCCTTCGATACCGACAAGCGCACAGATGTCGCCACTCTTCACGCTTTCCACCTTGCGGCGGCCCATACCCTCGAATGTGTGAAGCTCCTTGATGCGCTGGCGCACCACCGAGCCGTCCTTCTTGCAAAGGCCAATCTCCATGCCCTCGCGCAGTTCGCCGCGATGCACACGGCCAATTGCGATACGTCCTACATACGACGAGTAGTCGAGCGACGTGATGAGCATTTGCGGAGTGCCCTCGAGCACTTGAGGTCCTGGAATATATTTGATGATGGCGTCGAGCAGCGGGATGATGTTGTCGGTCGGTTTTTTCCAATCGTCGCTCATCCAGTTCTGCTTTGCAGAGCCATAGATTGTCGGGAAGTCGAGTTGTTCTTCGGTTGCATTGAGGTTGAACATCAAGTCAAACACCATCTCGTTGACCTCGTCAGGACGGCAGTTCGGCTTGTCAACCTTATTGATTACGACAATCGGTTTCAGCCCCATCTGGATGGCTTTCTGAAGCACGAAACGCGTCTGCGGCATCGGGCCCTCGAAAGCGTCGACGAGCAGCAAGCATCCGTCAGCCATATTGAGCACGCGCTCCACCTCACCACCGAAGTCGGAGTGTCCCGGAGTGTCGATAATATTGATTTTGTAACCGTTGTAGTTGATTGAAACGTTTTTCGAGAGGATTGTGATGCCGCGCTCGCGTTCAAGGTCGTTGTTGTCGAGCATCAATTCTCCTGTGTTCTGATTGTCGCGGAAAAGGTTTCCCGCAAGCAGCATTTTGTCCACCAATGTCGTCTTTCCGTGGTCCACGTGAGCGATGATGGCAATGTTTCTGATATTCTGCATATAAACTATACCTATTTTGAGCGCAAAATTACGATATTTTTAGCATTCTCCATTATTATTGTCATATTATTTTCGCCAACAACGCCAAAAAAGATGCTTAACAACATATTTTCCACAAGCATTTCTATGATTCTTGCCAACCGCACCGCCTACAATGCGCCTACGGCATACAGCGGGATGTTGCGCATCCAATCCTGCCTACGGTATGGCGACATTGAGAATCTGACTCCCTCCAGACCCTTGTGACTGTCAACAAACGAGCGAAGCGACTTTGACCTCAAATTCTCCTCTGCCTTAACCTCTATCGGCACTATTTCGCCCTTATATTGCACAACAAAATCTATCTCCAGTCTGGAATCATCGCGGCTGTAATAATAACAATGGATGTCATTTAGACACATCAGCTGGCACAGCACATAGTTCTCCGTAAACGCACCTTTGCTTTCCGCCATTGAATTGCCTGGCATAAGCATGTCAATCGGCTCCATCTCGCCCATTGCTCCAAGGAGTCCACTGTCGACAACAAACAGCTTGAATGCATTGAAATCTTCATAAAATTTCAATGGTTTTCCAACTGCTTTCACACGCGGCACACGATAAACCAACCCGGCATCCACCAACCATTGTATTGCCAACTCGAAGTCCTTCGCCCTCGCACCGGCCTTGACAGCACCATAAACAAACTTCTTGTTCTCATGGGCGAGCTGCGTCGGAATCGACTGCCATACCATACTTATACGAGTTGCCACAGTTGGCGTCACATGCTTTGACATATCGCTGCGATAAACAAACAAAATGTCGTTTTGCACTTGCCTCACCGCATTTACATCATTTGTGTCGATAAACGTCTTCACAGCCTCCGGCATACCTCCGACAAAATAATATTCCCGGAGTAATTTAGTAAGCCTATCGTGAAGTATGTTAATCGACGCCCAATCTTTCTTGCCAAGCAGTCCACAAACCTGCGACTCTCCCCTTGCCATCAGATATTCTTCAAACGACATTGGAAACATCTGCATAACATTAACCTTCCCCACTGGCGCCGATTCACCTTGCCGCATCGCCACGCCAAGCAACGAGCCAGCCACCACGACATGGTATTCCGGAATTTCCTCACAAAAATATTTTAACGAAGAGAGGCCTCTCGGCAACTCTTGAATTTCATCAAGAATTATCAAGGTTTCGCCAGGGACAATAGGCTGCTTCGTAATCGCACCTATTATCATCAGCACCTTTTTCATATCATAATCCTCATCAAAAAGGCTTCGCACGTCAGGGTTATTGTCGCAGTTTACGTATGCAACATTTTTAAATTCCTTCTTGCCGAATTCTTTCAGCACATACGTCTTCCCAACCTGCCTTGCCCCTGTCAAAATCAAAGGTTTTCTGAACTGACTGTTTTTCCAATTTTTCAATTGCATCATTACCGTTCTTTCCATATCTTTCAGACATTAAGGATTATTTTTCTATATTTTAGACAATTACATTGCAAAGATACACTTTTTTACACGATCTTTTGCCTAAACACTACATTTTTCTGAGCG
>ULZH01034822.1_pt1 | contig 10338 bp, 10 predicted proteins | sample 1962951 | NCBI WGS metagenome assembly ULZH01 (sample SAMEA4835884, study PRJEB28245) | human gut metagenome | biome: gut microbiome; material: fecal sample | place: Denmark | collected 2008
TTGTAAAGAAAATTAGAGAACCGTCATTGACGGTGTAAACCACATTGGTTGATCGCCATTAAATTTGTCAACGCATTCCAGAGATAGTCAATGAGCATATATTTGCATTTAACAAAATTGTCATTAATGACAGTTTTATTAAATGGTATGATTATAAATCTCTGGAATTAAAGAAGAAGTTTTGTCGGTTCAAATGTGCTACATCAAAACAGGATGGTTGAGAAGACTGATTGAATCGGGGATGCGGCGATGTGTCTCCGATTTTTTGCTGCGAAATTTTTAAGGAGAGAATGAATTTGATGAGTAGCAGAACACGGTTAAAATCAGTATCCGACCGCGAGAGCGCCGCTGACATGGGCATGCGTAATGGCGAACCTCCAGGCACGCATCCGTTTCGCTCCGCGTATCGGGTACGGAAAAGTTCCGTCACTCCGCGACGATGTATGTGGCGATGGTTCTCGGCGTTTCTACAACCGCACTTCGGCGGTAGTTGCGCGTGCCACCGGTGTCACGGGGTAGGCGAGCCAACCCCGTGCTAACATATTAAACCGTACTTCGGCAGTTTTTTCTCGGTGAATGTCGCCTTTCAGCTACAAAGAATCCCGCGAGTAATTTTCGATTTTCGTGAAATAGTGATAAATATGCGAACAGAGACGGAGTATATGATATATATCATTTGTAGATATGCCCCTATGCTATATATTTGTGCCAAAATTGTCGATTGGAAGCGGGAGAATGGCGAAAATGGGGGAAAAAACGAATTTTTTGGAAAAAAGTTGCCGGAAAATTTGTGGATTCAAAAAATAGTCGTACCTTTGCAACGCTTTCGGAAACAAACGGGTGTTTAGCTCAGCTGGTTCAGAGCATCTGCCTTACAAGCAGAGGGTCGGCGGTTCGAATCCGTCAACACCCACCCAGAGGAATCGACAGAAAAGTCGGTTCCTTTTTTTGTTTATCTACTAAACTATTTTATACTCGCGATGAGACCCAACTCAATCAAGACAATCCTAATGGCGGCGTCAGTGGCTCTGGCGTCGACAGCCGTGGCTCAGACCACCACGCTGACCCTTGACGATGCTGTGCGTATAGCCCTATCCGACAACCCGACGGTGAAGGTTGCCGACAGTGAAATCACCAAGCAGGAGTATGCCAAGAAAGGCACGCTCGCCAACCTTATGCCAACCCTCGACTTCTCAGCTGGCTACAACCGCACGTTGAAGAAGCAAGTGATGTATATGGGCGACATGAAAGGATTCGGCGGCTCTTCGGAAGGCACGGAGGGAGCGGAAGGCACGGAAGCCGCGTCGGCGATGCGCGACGGCATCAAGGTGGGAATGGACAACACCTGGTCGGCAGGCTTCGCGCTCTCGTTGCCACTTGTCAACGCCCAACTGTGGAAACAGCTGAGCATCTCTGCCGACGATGTGGAGCTTGCGGTGGAAAAGTCGCGACAGTCGCGCATCTCCATGGTGTCGCAGGTGAAGCAGGCATACTATGCCGTGATGCTCGCCGAGGCAAGCCGCGACGCACTCAAGGAAAACTATGACAACGCAAAGAAGAAATATGACGACATCAACCAGAAATACCAGCAGGGACTGTCGTCGGAATACGACCTTATCCGCGCCGACGTCGCGGTGAAAAATGTGGAGCCAAGTCTGTTTGACGCCGAAAATTCCATTGTGCTTGCCAAATGGCGCCTGAAAGCGCTTATCGGAGTGGATCTCGACATGAGCATCGATTGCACGGGGTCGCTCAACGACTATACCGACCGCCTTTATGACGGCTATATGAAGGTTGACACCACGATGCTTGCCCAAAACTCATCGTTGCGGCAAATCGACCTGCAGCAGCGGCAGCTGCTCAAGTCGCGCGACGTGGCGAAGTTCGCTTATTATCCGACGCTCAACCTGTCGTTCGCATACCAATGGAACGCGATGGCAAACGATTTCCGCTTCAAGGACTATCGTTGGAATCCGTATTCAACGCTCGGACTGTCGCTCAACATCCCGATTTTTTCCGGCGGACGCCGCTACAACTCGTTGAAGCAGACAAAAGTGCAGATTGACCAACTTGCCCTCACGCGCCTCGACACCGAGCGCAACCTGATGGTGGGCGTGCGCCAGAGCGTCGACAAGATGCGCACAGGCATACGCCAGTATGAGTCGGCATGCAAAAGTGTCGACCAGGCGCGCAAGGGCTACGACATCGCCGTGAAGCGCTACGACACCGGCGCCGGCACGCTGCTCGAGGTCAACGACTCGCAGTTGGCGCTCACACAGTCGCAACTCAACCGCAGCCAGGCGGTCTACTCATATCTTGTGGCGCAGGCGCAGCTTGACGAGACCCTCGGCACGGAATACACTTACGAAAAATAAAACAGAACCCCAATGAATATCAAGACACTCAACAAGATTGCCATGACAATGGCTGTCGCCATCGCCGCTACGGCATGCTCCGGCGGCGACAAAGCCAAAGAGGAAAAGAAAGCCGCCGACGGCACAATGAATGTGGAGGTGGCAAAAACAGACTACCGCGAGGTGGACCAGGTCAATTCGTTCACAGGCACCGTGGAAGCCAACGTGACAAACAACATCGCCCCGCAGTCGCCTATGCGCATACGCAAGGTGTATGTGGAGGTGGGACAGCACGTGTCGGCAGGACAGAAACTTGCCGATATGGATCCGGCAAACCTCGACCAGGTGCGCCTGCAGATGGAAAACAACCATCTTGAGTTCAAGCGTGTGGACGAGCTGTTTAAAATCGGCGGATGCTCAAAGTCGGAATGGGACGCCAAAAAGATGGCATACGACATCTCGCGCCGCAACTATGATAACCTTGCCGAGAACACGCGTCTCATCAGCCCTATCAGCGGCGTCGTGTCGCAGCGCAACTACGACAGCGGCGACATGTACAGCGGAGCCAGCCCGATTTTTGTGGTGGAGAAAATCCGCCCTGTCAAGATGAAGGTCAACGTCTCGGAGTCGCTCTTCACCAAGATAAAGAAAGGCATGAACGTAGACTTCACCCTCGATGTCTACGGCGACGAGGTGTTTACCGGCAAGGTCAATATCGTTTATCCGACCATTGACCCGTCGACCCGCACATTCACCGTCGAGCTTCTGATTGCCAATGCCGACGAGCGTGTGCGCCCGGGAATGTATGCCCGTGTCACTATCAATCATGGACGCGCCAAACACGTTGTGGTGCCCGACCGCGCCGTGCAGAAACTTGTAGGCTCTGGCGACCGCTATGTGTATGTTGTCAAGGGCGACAAGGCAGAGTACCGCAAAGTGGAGCTCGGACAGCGTCTCGACACCGAATATGAAATCCTCAGCGGAGTGAATCCCGGCGAAACGGTTGTCGTGGCTGGGCAGTCGCGTCTGAAGAACGGCGCCAAAGTGAAGATTGTGAAGAAATAACAAAAGGATTGCCCTATGAGTATATATCAGACAGCCGTCAAGCGGCCAATCACAACAATCCTGATTTTCCTCGGCATCGCCATCTTCGGACTGTTTTCGTTGACGCGGTTGAGCATCGACCTCTATCCCGACATCGAGACCAACTCCATCATGGTGATGACCACCTATTCAGGTGCGAGCGCGGAGGACATAGAAACCAATGTCACGCGTCCGCTGGAAAATATGCTTAACGGCGTGAGCGACTTGAAGCACATCACGTCGCAGTCGAAGGAAAACATCTCCATCATCACGCTGACGTTTGAATACGGCATCGACATCGATGTGGCAACCAACGACGTGCGCGACAAGCTCGACCGCGTCACCACGCTCCCCGACGGAGCGCAGAAGCCTATTCTGTTCAAGTTCGGCACCGACGACATCCCTATCCTCATCCTTTCCGTGTCGGCAAAGGAGAGCATGACGGGATTGTATAAGATTCTCGACGACCAGGTGGCAACGCCGCTGGCACGCGTGTCGGGCGTTGGCTCGGTCTCGATTTCCGGTATCCCCGACCGTGAGATACAGGTGCTTTGCGACCCTTACAAACTCGATGCCTATGGCATTTCGATAGAGCAGATAAGCCAAGTGCTTGCCGCCGAGAATCTCAATGTGCCGGCGGGCACAATCGACATCGGCTCGAATGTCTACTCAATGCGTGTGCAGAAAGAGTTTGCCGACGTCAACGAGATGCTCGACCTCGTGGTGGGCACCTACAGCGGAACGCCGGTCTATCTGCGCGACGTGGCGCATATCGACGACGCGCCGCAGGAGCGCGCCCAGGAGGCGTATACCAACGGTGAACTTGGCGGCATGATTATCGTTCAGAAGCAGTCGGGAGCCAACTCTGTCGAGATTTCCAAGGCTGTTAAAGCCCGTCTGACACAGATAGCGAAAAACCTTCCGAGCGATGTGCATATCGGCTTGATTGTCGACACGTCCGACTATATCATCAACACGATAGAATCGCTGAAGCACACCATCCTCATCACGATGCTCATTGTCAGCTTTGTGGTGCTGCTGTTCCTCGGACGCTGGCGCGCCACGTTTGTGATTGTGCTCACAATCCCAATCTCGCTGCTTTCGGCGCTCATCTATCTGCTTGCCACCGGCAACACGATGAACATCATCTCGATGAGTGCGCTCTCGATAGCCATCGGTATGGTGGTCGACAACGCCATTGTGGTGCTTGAGAACATCACCACCCACATTGAGCGTGGCAGCCGTCCGCGCCAGGCGGCGATGTTTGCCACCAACGAGGTTGCAATCTCCGTAATCGCCTCCACGCTTACCACCATTGCCGTGTTCCTGCCGCTGACCATGATCAGCGGTATGGCAGGAATCATGTTCAAGCAGTTGGGATGGATGGTGACAATCATCCTGTCGGTATCGACCATCGGCGCCATCACACTGACACCGACGCTCTGCTCGTTGATGCTGCGTCTTGACAAGAAATACAACCTGTTCCAGAAAATGGTGTCAAACCCGTTTGACGCATTCCTGAAAAAGGTGACCGACGGCTATGCCGCGCTTCTCCGCACAGCCTTGCGCCATCGCTGGGCGACGCTTGCCATCATCGTAGGCTTGTTTGTCGCGTCGATAGTGGTGCTGATGCCGCAGATAAAGACGGAGTTCTTCCCGCAGCAGGACAACTCGCGAATCGGCATCACCGTGAAGCTGCCCGCCGGCACGCGTCAGGAAACGACGCGCGCTCTTGGTTTCCGCATCTATGAGCAGCTGAAAAGCAATTGCCCGGAGGTGACTACGGTAAGTTTCTCAGAGGGACAGGCCGGCGAGGACAACATCTTCGGCAGTATGCAGGACAACGGCAACAACATCCTGCAATACAACATCAGCACCGTGCGCTCGACGGAGCGCGAGCGGTCGCTCAGCGAGATTTGCGATGCTATCCGCCACGACCTGAACCAGTATCCTGAAATCCGCACGTTCAACGTTGCCGCTGGCGGCGGTGGCGGCGGAATCGGCGGCGAGGCGGCGGTGGAGATTGAAATCTATGGCTACGACTTCACTACGTCCGACCGCATTGCCTCCGATGTGTCGGCAAAGATGCTCAGCGAGGACTGCTGCTCGCAGGTGAGCATCAGCCGCGACGAGTATACTCCCGAATACCGCGTCGACTTCGACCGCCAGAAGCTCGCCCTCAACGGACTTAACATGCAGACAGCCGCTTCCTATCTCCGCAACCGCGTGACAGGCAGCACACTGACAAACTATCGCGAGGACGGCGACGAATATAAAATCCGTGTGCGCTACGACAAGAAGTTCCGCCAGTCGGTTGAGGACATCGAGAACATAACCATCTACAACAGTCAAGGCAAGGGCATCAAAATACGCGACCTTGGCAAGGTGGTCGAGTCGCAGACACCGCCAACCATCGAGCGTCGCGACCGAGAGCGCGTAATCACGGTGAAATGCATCGTGGCCAAAGGCTACGCTCTCTCTGATGTGGTCAAGGCAGCCAACAAGACGATGGGCGAGATAGACATGCCTGCCGACTTCACATGGCAGTTCGGCGGAACGTTTGAAGACCAGCAGGACACATTCACCGATATGATAATGCTCATGGCATTGATCATCGTACTCGTGTTCATCATCATGGCATCGCAGTTTGAGTCGTTGACCTATCCGTTTGTCATCATGTTCTCAATCCCGTTTGCGTTGACCGGCGTGCTGATGGGACTCTTTGTCACAGGCACACCGCTCAGCATCATGGCGATGCTCGGCTTGCTGATGCTTATCGGTATTGTGGTCAACAACGGTATTGTGCTTATCGACTATATCATGCTCTGCCGTGAGCGCGGCCTCGGTCTCGTCAACGCCGTCGTGACCTCCGGACGCTCGCGTCTGCGCCCGATTCTTATGACCACCCTCACCACCGTCATCGGTATGATTCCTATGGCAGTGGGCAAGGGCGAAGGTTCCGAGATGTGGCGCGCCCTCGGTATGTCGGTGGCATGGGGATTGTCGTTCTCCACACTCATCACCCTCATCATTATCCCGACGCTCTATAGCGTGTTTGCCCGCATCGGCATCAAGCGTGCACGCAAAAAAGAGTTGAAAACGTTAAAGAAATAAGACAATGAAAGCAGTATTTATAGCATACAACCAAGCGCACGAAGACGACGTGCTGACAGCGATGCGCGAACTCGACATCAAAGGATTCACCGGATGGCCGTCGCTCGTCGGGGCTGGACAGCGCGGCGGAGAGCCACACTTCGGCAGCCATGCGTGGCCAACGCTCAACGGGGCGTTGCTCACTGTGATTGACGACAGCAAGGTGGACACGTTGCTCAACCGGCTGCGCGACATCGACGCGGCAAGCCCGCAGCTTGGACTGCGTGCCTTCACCTGGGCGGTGGAGCAGGCAATCTAAACGATTCAGAAAACAGCGCGCTGAAAAGTGAGCCAAAAAAAACGGCATTCCGGACGTTAACGTCCAGAATGCCGTTCCGCTTTTACGTCACCGGAAAATGGCTATTGGTCACGGCATTGTTTTATATTTGTGCTGGCTAAGAGGGAATTGCCAAAAACAACGCAGATATGTTGCATAACATATCTTATTTATTTTACGTGTTCAAAAGATTACTTAATTTAGCAAAAAATAAGCAACTTTATGAGGCTGCAGAAAATATCTATTTTTTACCTTGTTGCCTTTTTCGCTTTGCTGTCTTCAATAGGCAATATTTGGTCTGGCGAGAACTCTCTCGACCTCTACGACAGCCACGCCCGCTTCTACGACTCTATGATCGGCCGGACAACATCCCAAGACCCCCTTGCTGAAAAATACAGCGGTGTCAGTCCTTACCTCTGGTGCGCAGCCAACCCAATACGAAATATAGATGAAGGTGGCGACAGTATTGCTGTGCTATATTTCCATGGGTTAGTGGGACACTTGGCTTTACTAATCCAAAACGATGATGGGAAATGGGCTTATTATTCCATGAATGGGGATTATAAATACAAAAATACTCACGGCAAAAAAGGCGGAAAACCATATCATGATATTGGAGAACAAACATTTAACAGCCCTTCTGATTTTCTAAATAGCGATTATAATAGAGAGGGAACCGATAAAGAAGTACAGCAAGACAACATTAATAATTATGGATATAAAGAAGCATTTGTGATTCCAACAACACGAAAGCAAGATAAAGAAATTAGGAAAAAATTCCTACAAGAAACTTGTCAATCATATAATTTAGTAAACAGACAATGTGCGCAAGTTGTTCAAAGAGCTCTAGAAGCAGGAGGTATTAAAACAACAAAATTGGAATATTTGTATTTTGATGATTCTACCCATACAGAAGCAGTCCCATATATACCGTTAAGCACATTTAGCGCAATTCGAAATAATTATCTAAATGGAAAAATCTTTAAGAGAAAAATAAAATGAAAACAAAAATAATCACATATTTTATACTGTTTTGGTTCGCTTCCCAAGCTGTGTTCATGTTCTATTGGCCTTTGTACTTATACTGTCAAAATGGTTTAAAGTTTTATGAAATGTTGGCTTTAGGCTGTATCATATTGCCCGCTTCTATTTTTATCATAGTAAATAATAACATAATCAAAAAAATAGCGACTTGCTTATTGTGGGTCTATTCTATAGCTTTTGCTATTATTGGCACATTAGGCAATTTGGTCGCCAGTCCAAAACCAATGCTCGCATTGGTGTCAACAGTTATCATGATTGTGAATATAGCTTTGTTAATAGTCAATTATTTCCTCGTTTTAAATGAAAACCAACATTGAATAATTATGACAAGCGACTTTAACAAGAAATGCCTAAATGCTCACAGCAAAGCCAAGCAGGCAGATCCCAGATTTGTTGAGCCGGATATTTCAGTTGACAAAAATACTGGAATTTTTTACATTAACGATAAAGAAAAAGAAAGTGTATTGAAATGAAATCATTACCATATATTGTAATCGTCTATATGTTAGCACAGTCCTCTTGTACCCCGAAATTATTAAAAGAATATGCTGGCTCGCCTCGTACCTTTTACGAAAAAGATACAGCAGAATTGAAATTAGATATTGACAGTGTGAAACAATATAGCCGTGTATTAAGTTTTTTGGGGTCAAGAACAATGAAAAATATTGTATTTTCATTGATAATGAAAAGTGTGGCCAAAACTTTAATAAGAGCCGATTTTATGGAATAGTGAGCGCTGTTCGGCGTGTTCATTTAAGCCCTATTGGTTATGGACATTATAAATATTATATGGTTTTCGGAGAAGACACAATTCCTGTAGATTTAAATATACAGTATTATGTTTGCCTAAAACAAAAATGATTGAATCAAACAAAAAGATAATTTTCAATATGGAGGGTTTAGAAAAGACTGGAGTAAAAAATAATAACGGCTTTTTCAGGTTTTTAGTGGCTGTTATAATGCTGTTAAGCATATTAGGGCTTAGGATGAGGGCTACCGCCCATGATACCGTAGACAGTTATAGCGAGACATTTTATGCTTTCTATGGCTTTTTCCCATATGAATTCTACTTTAGTGACAATAGAGCAAGGAGGTTAACCGTTAACTTTTATGGGAAAAACCGCTTAGTTATCGAGAACAATTCGTATGTGTTAGGCATAAAAATTGTGCGAGATAAAGATAGAGGTCTGTTCCCTTTTCGTGACACAATTTATTTTCATGTGATTGACCCTCCACAAAAAGAATTGAGTGTACGCCACAGGCAGATAATAGTTGACAGCGTTACTTCGACAAGGCATATTACTGCCTCTCAAACAGTCCCACCATACAGAGATATAAAATTTGAAGACACCAATATGGTTTTCCCGTTATTGCAAAGATCTGACACAATTTTTGTCAGCAGGAATAATCGACATTTGAGGATAAGAGATTTTGAATTTTCTGTTTACCAATACGTTACTCTGCCTAATGGAAAAGCATTAAAACAGGAGTCTGTGAAATTTCCTCCACAAGAAAGAATGCGTCCCATCATATATAAAAAGTTTTTAAAATGGGTTGAAGAAGAAAAAAGCAAGGACGATGGCTTAGTCCCTGATGAAACCATTCTGAAAATAATAGACAAATATTATGATTGGGATGCTAAATAACAGCATAAACGAGAGAATGACATTTCATAGGCAAATTCACGAATAGCTTTTGATTTATATGAAATGATTAGCAATCAACGAATAGGCGTCGAGGAAAAATCAACAATAAATGCTGAATTTTTGGGCTGGCAAGATGGAAACTCTGTGTGGATACAAAATTTTTCAAAAGGGCCAGTGCCAATTGATTAGTAAAATATAAAAAACGAATAAATGATGAAAAAAGGATGTATGTTTAACAAAAAAAACAAAGTAAGTGAGACCATGATATGCAGATATATATACATCACCCTCACCTTGATAGTTGGATTGAACGTTATTGCTTTTCCTTGCCTTTCGTTATTCCCATTCCAATGGGCGTTAATATTAGGAGCATTATTTATTAATACCTTTACAAACAAAATGCCACTAAAATGCATCACAGTGATAATCATACTACTATCGTCAGTGGCGGTGTTCTTTATGGATATAGTAGGAAGTCTGTTTTTCAATCAAAATGTTTGGTTATTATCTTCTTTATCTTTTTTTTCGATTCTGAATATGTTGGTTAGCGTGAAAATCTTGATTGATATGTTGACTATTTTGTCACTAAAATAACTAAAAGCCCTCAATATAAACGAAACGATTTTCAAGCCTTATGAAAAATCATGTCACAGATATGGCCCCTATCAAAGAAACCACTCCATATATGCCCAGAACCACATTTAGAGCTATTATTGATAACAATTCTAAAGGAATAAACATAAGAAAAAATGGAAAATAAAATGGAAAATAAAATGGAAAA
>ULZH01037449.1_pt1 | contig 10321 bp, 5 predicted proteins | sample 1962951 | NCBI WGS metagenome assembly ULZH01 (sample SAMEA4835884, study PRJEB28245) | human gut metagenome | biome: gut microbiome; material: fecal sample | place: Denmark | collected 2008
TTATTTTCAATTGCTGGTGTAAATAAATCATCGCATCCCACCAGTAAAAAAGCCGCGACAAAAACTGTCAATATTTTTTTCATAAGAATCTACTTTTATTTATCAATTTAGAAACCTATCTTGAAACCAATGTTGTAGAAACGAGTCTGAGGAGCTGCTCCTGTATTCAGTTCCAGCTTTTCACGTTCTTTCGATATTGTCAACAAGTTGCTTGCATAAGCATATACTGAGAAACTACGTACAAATGAATTTCCCAACCATTGTTTAGGCAAATCATAAGTCAACTGAAGACGAGACAGATTAAACCGATTAGTCTTATACATCCAGAAATCAGAATTACGATAGTTGTGATTATCCGTTTGTGTAGTCAAACGTGGATAAGTTGCGGTTTCTGCAGTTTCAGGAGTCCAGCGTCCACGTACCACTTCTGAATACTTCTTATCTCCATATACCCAATAATAATCACCACTCATGAAAGCAGAAGCACCCCAATAACCGGTACCTAAAGCAAACAAAGTAAAGTTCTTCCATTTCAATGTAAGGTTCAAACCTACTGTCAACGGAGTTCCTTGCGAGCCATAGCGTTCGCCCAAATAAACTTCATCCTTTTCATCGATAATCTTATCACCATTCTGATCTACATATTTCAAATCACCAGGTTTCAACTCACCGAAAGAAGAAGTGATTCCTGAATTCTGAATTTCCACTTCATTGTTGTAGAAACCTTCAGCCTGTAATCCCCACATACCATCAGTAGGTTTGCCCTTGAGATAACGATATGCATCTTCATACAGTTCATCTACCTTTGTATTCTCATTGGTATAGTAAGTAGCATTTACTCCCAAGTTAAAATCAACTTCACCCATCTTCTTATTGAAATTCAATGCTAAATCAAAACCTGTACGGGTACTATTGTTATAGTTCACATAAGGAAGCAAAGTACTTTCGGGCCAATAAGAGTCAAAATAATTCGGATAACTATTAGAAGGTTCAACCAACATTCCTTCAAGGCTATTCTTAAAGAATGATGCATCAAAAGTCAGCATCTTATTCCATAAAGAACCGCGTAATCCTACGCTAATCTCCTTACGCTTGATGAAAGACAGATCTGAATTATTACCGCGTCTAGCTTCTGTTGCATGGCTCTGGTTACCATCAGCCCAACCCCACCAAGCACCATTAGCCTGGTCGTAGCTACTTTGGTACATATAGTAATCATCAATTCCCAAGTCTGTATTTAATACCGAACCTGAAACACTCAGCATTAAATCATCCAGAACCGATGAATCTTCCAGGAAGCTTTCATTGCTTAAACGCCATCCCAAAGTAAGTGAAGGTGAGAAAGCATTACGATTATTTTCCGGAAGACGAGCAGAATGGATTAAAGCTCCTCCAAAACTCATATAATATTTGCTCAAATAATCATAATCAACCTGCAAACCTAAATTGACATTGCTAGTTTTATGATATACGGCACTTTCACCTTGCTGATATCCGGCAGCAATCAACATAGCAGAAATATTGTGACTATCTGCAAATTTATTGTTATAGTTCAACTGAGCCGAGAATGCCATAGTCTGACGATTCCAGCTATCGGCAATATGCTGAATACCATCGTGTACGTCATCACCATACTTTGTCAGACCCACAATCTGATCCTGGCCGTTCACATTAGCCCATTGAGGTTCATAAGTAGCATAAGTATCACCATAATAGCGATTGTAGGTTGTTGCATAATCTATCGCAAAACGAGTCTGAAAGGAAAGGCCTTTCAAAAGCATAGAAAGATCCACATCTACTCCCATGTCAAACTGATATTGACGACTTGTATAGGTATTGACACCAGCCGCATAAAGATTGGCAATTTCATTAGTCTGATCTACTTGTGTACCGCCTAACAGATATTTTCCATCAATTAAGTAACGACTATTATTTACAAGATTCCAGGCATCCGTATTATTCTGCATAATATAATCAACAGGAATCAGCGGAGAGATACGGTTGGGTCTCAGCGAAGCTGCAGCTCCCCAGAAATTACCACGGGCACTACGTCCATCATAGAAAGTAGCATTGGCATTCACGTAAGTCTTAACATATTGTCCCAGATTCACATCAATGTTACCACGTACACTAAAGCGAGTTGTACGGTCATCTTTCGCATTACCTACCTTTATCAATGAACCTGTATTATAAAGGTTGATATTGGTATAAAACCGTGCCTTTTCAGAACCACCTGAAATTTCAGCCGTTACATCCGACTGATTGTAAGCCTTTTTCAGATAATCATCAGAATAAAGATTTACATCCGGATAACGATAAGGGTTTATTCCAGAACCATGGTTATAAATATCCACATCACTATATAACGGATCCATGCCATCATTTACACGAGCTTCATTATACAATGTCATGTATTCAGCTGATCCTAAATATTTCGGATAACTTTTCGGAACGAAAAAACCGGTATTACCTCTTACATCAATACGAGTATCTCCTTCCTTTCCACGTTTAGTTGTGATATAAATAACACCTTTGGCAGCACGGCTACCATACAGAACCACAGCAGAAGCACCTTTCAGGAAAGTAATGTCTTTAATTTCAGAAGGCATTACGTTATTTGCATCACGAGGCACTCCATCTACCAATACCAGGTAAGAATCCATTCCCCACAAACTACTTCCGTTCCAGCCACTAACCATGTTCTCCATGCCGTCTAAACTGTATGTGAAGTAATCCTTTTTCATTAATTCTTCTACATTTACAGAAGAAACTCCTCCTAAAAGGTCTTTTTTGTTCACCTTTCTATAAGCAACCTGTACTAACTCCTCTTCAGCAACAGATAAAGAATCTGAACTGGCATCCAACAATTCTGACGGCAAATTTTGAGCGCCGACATACAATGAAGAAGTTGCAAGTGCCGCACATAAAACAGACTTTATTCGTATGTTTTTCATTTTAATTCCTTTTTAATTAGCATTCAAAATTCTCAAGAGCATTACCAACCGGGATTTTGATATAATTCCGGATAAATATTCACATCAGAAACCTTCAAAGGCAACCAATAATGTTTCTCAGAGAAATTACGAGTTACAATCACCTCTTCTCTGAAATTAGAAACACGACTTTGAGTCGGATCTTCCTTATCCAGTTCCACGCGATCAAATTCCTGAGAAGTTTTAATAGTATAAGGATACTCAGTTAATAGTAACCAACGACGCAAATCATTGAAGCGATGTCCTTCATAAGCTAATTCTACGGCACGTTCACGTCGTAACTCGCTCATAAATCCGTCTAATGAGCCGGCGTATTTACTAGCAACATCATCTACACCCGCACGTTCACGAATCTTATTTACAGCATCGACAGCGGTCAAAGAGCAACCGTCAGCTTTTGCAGATGGGCCTCCATAACCATTGGCCACAGCTTCGGCATACATTAAATAAATATCAGACAAACGCATCCAACTTACTTGAATAGTCAAAGCATCACCATAATCGCGAAAGCCTTCATCAAAACCATTCACTACAAGTGGAGTAAACTTATGCAGCAAGTATCCGGTACGACTTTCATTTTTTACATCACGATAATTACCTCCAGTATAAAGATTGGCATACTGAATTTGTTTATCCTTTTGCTCTGAAGTAAATTTAGCTGTATTCTGAATTACCTGCAGTCCATCATAAGTAATGTCGGCATAGAAACGGGGGTCACGATCACGCCAAGGATGTTCTTTATCAAAATGAGCATCCGGGTCATTCAACGGAAGACCGTTTTTCATACCATAATAATTTACATAATTAGCCGTCGGTGAGAAAACAACACCATTTGTCTCATTTGCCAAAGTAGAAGGAACATATTGAGGACCCAAACACCAGCCTGATCCCATCCACCAGTCGTACATCGGAGTCTGGAAAATAGCTTCAGTAGAACCCGGGTTCTTGCTATTCTGTTTAAATGTATAGAATATATCGGTATAATGTTCAAAGTCAACCAATGCATATTGGGTTTGTCCTTTTTCTACCAGATTCAACAATTCTGCAAAAGCATCAGCAGCCTTCTTGCAGTAATCCGCATTATAACTTCTGCTATTCTGAGACTCATAGTTCATCAATGGACTACCAGCCCACAAATAGTTCTTTCCTAAATAGCCCAGAGCCATAATCCTATTGATACGCTGCTGGTTATTTCCATATGTAGCCTTACCAGTAGTAGTATCATCCCAATCAATAGGTAACAGATCGGCTGCACGACGGAAATCTTCGGCTGCACGGTCGGCACATTCCTGATAGCTCAAACGTGGGTTACGCAATGGTTCAGAAGAAGATGGTACAGAATCAATATAAGGTAAACCACCGAAATACTGCATCAATTCAAAATGGAACCATCCGCGGAAGAAATAAAGCTGACCTAATATCAAGTCACGCTGCTCTTCTGTGGCTTCTACCAGTTTATCAATATTCTCAAGGCCTAAATTACATTTACGAATACCATACCATGCCAATGGCCATAAAGATTTTTGCAAACGGTCAGTAGAGTTAGCCACCGTATTGCTACGGTCCATCCAGCCACATTGCCAGCCATCATAGCTTGACTGCCAGCCCCAGAAATCTCCCATATCAACCTTGTATCCCATATGATAGTCGATACTAAAAGAGATAAGTTCATCTTCTCCCCAGTTGAATGAGTTGTTCCAGTAGCCATGTGCAAAATCAGGAATACAGTAATACAGTTCTTCCGTAAAACCCTGGAAATTCCGGAAATTTTTAAAAGCATCCTCAGGGTTCACACTACTTTCAGGTGCTTTGTCAAGATAATCTTCACAAGAAGTCATTCCTACACAGCACAATGAAAGAAGTCCCCCATAGAATAATGTACGTATATTGTTTCTTTTCATTTGACTTTTCATTTTATAATGTGAATTTTAAACCGAAATTAATACGTTTCACCGTAGGATAAGCACCCTGAGAAGCCCAACCTGTTCCTGCAAAATTTGATTCACGGTCATCAGGCATACGAGTCCATACCCAAAGGTTATTACCATTAACGTAAAGTTTCAAATTAGAAAGTCCTAAACTCTTGATCCAACCGCTAGTAAAGGTGTAAGACAATTCTATATTCTTCAAACGAATGTATGAACCATCATAGAAATAACGAGCTGCATCATAATAACTGTTAGTCGTAGAACCAAAACGTGCCATCGGTACATCTGGATTTGGATTATACTTGCTCCAACGTGAACCTTCATCATAGGCAATCAACTGTTTCTGACCAAATGTAGAGAATACTACCTGACGAGTTACGTTATTTACACCATAGAACTGAACGAAGAAGCTCCATCCCTTATAATCAAAACCTAATGAAGCACTGTATGTATTCTGAGGACTGCTAGAATATCCATAAGGAATCTGGTCGTAAGAATTAATAACTCCATCACCATTATAGTCAAGAATATAGTAAGTTCCAGGCAATTTCTGATCATCATTTGACTCAAATGCTGTACTTCCGTAAATATCATCCATAGTCTGTGTATAACCATGGTCTACATAAGTATGAGTCTGACCAATTGACTTTCCGGCATCCTTCTGGTAGTCGGGTAACAATTCAGGATCATCAGCTTCAATAATTTCATTCACGGCATGAGTCATATTCATATTAGCCCATAAATGCAAACTATTTCTCAGAGTCTTGTTAATACGAAGTTCCAGTTCATAACCACGGTTTTTAACTTTACCCATGTTTATCCAAGGTGCATTCACAATACCTCCAAAATAAGAAGGCATAGCACGATCCGAACCGCTGATAAGAATATCCGAACGTTTATCTCTAAAAATTTCAATATTACCAGCAAACAATCCGTCTAAGAATGAATAATCAATACCAAAGTTAAATTTACGAACAACTTCCCAATGAATATCCGCATAACCTACAGTCTTCTGACGATAAAAAGTATAAGGACTTGCTACATTATACAAACCAGTTGCAATGTTGCCTCCAGTTTCCCACTGATCCATATAAAGCCAACGACGGGTTGTATCCCATTCGTCACCGATTACGTCATTACCGATTTCACCGTAAGAAGCTCTCAGCTTCAACATATCAAGGAACTTGATTTTCTTCATGAACTTTTCTTCACTCAGCATCCAGCCAATGGCACCTGAATTAAAGAATACAAAACGATTATCAGCACTAAACTTATCAGAACCATTATATGCACCGTTATATTCCAAGAAATACTTATTGGCATAGTTATAGGTAACACGGAAAGCCCAGTCCTCACGATAATTAGGAACAATACTACCTTTCGCACGTTCCTGACGGCTGAATAATCCCATAGCACCTACCGTATGATTACCAAATGTATTGTTATAATCAATCTGGGCAGAATAATAGAGATGACGTTCCGTAGCATTATTATCAATAGCACCACCTTCAGCAATCCAGTTAACTTGTTCATGGAAATCAAAGTTATGACTACCCTGGCTTGGATTATAGCTGACTGCACCCGTTTCTGGATTAATGTATTTGTACAACGCCTGATCAGTTGAGTTTACACCACGGTTCTGTTCGTAAAATACATTGTCCCATGAAATAGAAGCTTTGGCACTTAAACCTTTTACAATAAAGTCCAGTTTCTGTTCCAATGTAAAGTCAGTTGTCAAACGAGTAGTTGTACGTGTATTCTGTCCGGCCAAAGCCAATTGAGCAACTGAGTTATTGGCATTATTTATCGGGTCATATCCCCATGTACCATCTGAATATTGAGGATAAAATACATTAGGAGGTGTACTATAAGCACTACCCCAGATATTATATTCATAATCAGTACGAGGTCCTTGTTTTACCCCATGTGAACCTGAAAGGTTTGTCTTTAACAATGTTGTCTTGGTAAGCTGGAAGTCAAGGTTACTACGCATATTCACACGGTTATAACCATAAGTAGTCTGATAACCACGTCCATTATCATATTCCTTAAACAAGTCACCTTCGTGCTGATAGTCAATGGCTGCATAATATTTTACAAAACGTGTACCACCACTCACACTGACATTGGCATTTTCAGAAAATGCATAATCCTTAAACATCCAATCTGCCCAGTCAATATTAGGATAGCGTTCTGCTTCTGCCTGATTTGCAGGATTACGATATTTATTCATTTGTTCCTGTGACATCATGTACATCCAAGAATCAGGAGTCAAACCTAATTCATATTCTACTGCATCATTACGCAATTGGAATGCATCGTATGAATCAAGTTTGTTAGGCAGTTTTGAAGGCATCTTTAATGCCATGCTACCACCTGCATTAATAGTCGCTTTACCTTCCTTACCACGTTTAGTAGTAATCAAGATTACACCGTTAGCACCCTTTACACCATAGACAGCAGTTGCTGACGCATCTTTCAACACTGAAATAGATTCTACAGAGTTTACATCGATACCTGACATCGGACGTTCAATTCCATCGACCAAAATCAACGGAGCGCTATTGTTCCATGAACTTGCACCACGAATGACAATTTGCGGATCTTCCTCACCCGGCATACCTGTTGAAGCTGTAGTAACAACACCTGGCAAGTTACCAGTCAACGCAGATCCCAAATCAGAAACTCCACCGGCACGTTCCAGTACTTTTGAAGAAGTCTGTGTAATAGCTCCAACGACAGATGCTTTTTTCTGTTGTCCATAACCTACTACTACAACCTCATCCAAAACTTCTGTATCTTCACGCAGCACGACTACAATCATCGTTCTTCCGTTAACCTTTACATCTTGTGGAGTCATTCCCAAATAAGAGACTGTCAAGACTGAATTTCTATCGGGAACTTCAAGGGTAAAATTACCATCAAAATCGGCAACTGTTCCTACATTCGTATTACCTTTTAATACGATTGCTGCACCAATCAAAGGTTCATCATTTGCATCAAGCACCTTTCCTTTCACTACAACACCATTCTGAGCCATTAAAGAAACGCTACAGAAAAAAAGAAGTAAAAAGAAAATACGGCTTCGCGTGAGAAATAGCTTCTGGTTAGAAGAACTATTCTCGAGAAACTTTTGTCTTATGTTTTTCATTATACCAAATAATTAAAAATAAAAAAATTACAAAGAGTTACCTAATAGTATCCTTTCGTTATCCTCCGTCTTTTTTATTAACAACCATACGCATTTCATTTAAGATTACACAATTATAAATCATTTAACACAATGCAAATGTAAATCTTAATTAATAAAAGGGAATTATACCATATTACCAACACCTATGTTACATGTTACATCATTATCCCGTGTGTAACATTTTCTTTATTCTACGATACATTTAGGCTGTACAACATAAAAAGAAGGGCCCCATCTTTTACACAATCTTAATTTCTATACACAAACGTAACTTTGTGTTACATATCAAACACAAAGGCGCTCGACTCCAAACGCAAGTACATTTCAATTAAAACGCCTTTGCGTTTCAACTAAAACGCAAGTGCATTTAAGACAAAACGCAAGTACGTTTTACATCAAACGTCCTTGCGTTTTGTTTATACCAAAAACCACCGTGGAAAACACTATTCCGCAAGTGTTTTTCCCTTCCTGCGAGAATAAGCCAAATGTTTCGGACTGCCAATCAGCTGAGCTGTATAAATGCCGGTATGACCGGAGAAAAGATAAGCCACCACACAAGCTATACCTAAATAGAGACCGGGCTCTGCTCCAAAAAGTTCAATTCCCATCAGTGTACAAGCAATGGGAGTGTTCGTTGCTCCAGCAAACACAGCCACAAAACCAATTCCAGCTAATAGCCCCATCGGAAGAGGTACCACTGCCGACAATGCGCTACCTAAAGTTGCTCCCACAAAGAACAGAGGAGTAACTTCACCTCCCTTGAATCCGACTCCGATAGTGAAAGTGGTAAACAAAATCTTCAGCAAGAAATCATACCACATCTGCTGTTCCGAGAACGAAGCTACAATAGTAGGTACACCCAAACCGATATACTTCGTCGTTCCCATCATCCAGACAGCTGCAGCAATCACAAGTCCTCCTATCAGCGGACGGAAAGGTGGATAACTGATGCGTTTGGCCATTCCTGACCAAAAACCGATGGAACGTGAAAACAACATGGCAGCCAGTCCGAACAGAATACCTGCACCAATGGTCCACAACAAATTGGACGCTTCCGGAAAAGGAACTTCAGAAACCACATAGTGCGTATGTTCCACTCCCCACGCATGGCAAACCATACTGGCCACAGCAGCCGAAAGAAAGCTCGGCAGGATAGCTTCATAGCGCATGCGTCCCACCACAATGACCTCCAAGCCAAAAACGGCTCCAGCCAATGGGGTACCAAATACAGAAGCAAAGCCTGCACTGATTCCGATAGCTACCATCAGACGATGATCTCTGCGACGCATACGGAACAGACGGGAAAACTGGTCGGCTATAGCTCCTCCCATCTGTACACCGGTTCCTTCTCGTCCGGCAGAACCACCAAACAAGTGTGTCAGTACAGTTCCAATATATACCAAAGGAGCCATACGGAAAGGAATAATATCATGAGGAGAACGGATTTCTTCAATCAGATAATTATTGCCGCGAGAAGCTGTTCCTGCCCAGTAATGATACATCAAGCCGATAAGCAAACCGGCCACTGGCAAAAGAGCAATTATCCAAAGATGGTGTTCGCGATACTGTGTAGCCCACTCCAGAGATACCAACAGCAAGGCAGAAGCCGACCCAATACAAGCCCCTGACACAACTGAAAGGAAAAGCCACTTACATAAATAAAGGAGTAACGGAAGCTGTTCAAACTTCCACCAGTAATTCTGATTTCTTAAAGTCTTCATATTTTTCTAAGTTTTCTTGTATCCATATCTCAAGTTTTCGCAAAAACCAAAGCCAGAACTCTTTCACATAGCATGGATACAGACATAGCCCTCCCTGCTGGTCTAAAAAGAGACCTGCTCCGGTAGGAACTATCAGCTACTTCATTAGCGGTTTATCACAGGGAAGTCCCATTCCCTTGATTCGAAAATCGGCTGCAAAGATATAATAAAATCCGTAAACATAAAAAAACTGTTCCCCGACTCTCGTCGGAGACCAGCCACAACACAAACACAAAATAAAACACGACAAAACTACTATGCAAAAATACAACTCCCTGCTTTCATTTCTGATGAAAATCAGCGGCCGTCCATTATCTATATCACATACACAAGAACCGCAAGAGCTGTATATTACATGTAACATTCATAAAATATCTTTAGTTCAGTATTTTTTATTTTATTAAGAATTCTATTTACATGATACCTTTTTCACGGAGGTGAACCTGC
>ULZH01066791.1_pt1 | contig 10319 bp, 7 predicted proteins | sample 1962951 | NCBI WGS metagenome assembly ULZH01 (sample SAMEA4835884, study PRJEB28245) | human gut metagenome | biome: gut microbiome; material: fecal sample | place: Denmark | collected 2008
GAATAAATGTCAGGGATGTGCTATTTGTAAATAAAATTAGTGTGACATGTTTTACGATGTACAAAAAATAAGAGAGGACTTTCCGATACTTTCACGGAGTGTGTACAATAAGCCGTTGATTTATCTTGATAACGGAGCGACTACCCAGAAGCCCCGTCAGGTAGTAGAGTCGATAACAGACGAATACTATTCGGTCAATGCGAATGTGCACCGTGGAGTACATTTCCTTTCGCAGCAGGCTACCAACTTGCACGAAGCTTCGCGTGAAACAGTACGTAAGTTTATTAATGCGCGCAGCATTTCGGAAATAGTCTTTACACGTGGTACTACCGAAAGCATCAATCTGGTAGCATCTACCTTTGCTGACAGCCAGATGAAGGAAGGCGATGAAGTGATTGTTTCTGTAATGGAGCACCACAGCAACATTGTTTCATGGCAGTTGCAGGCAGCGCGTAAAGGAATTGTCTTGAAAGTGATTCCGATGAACGACCGTGGGGAACTGTTGCTTGATGAATATGAAAAGCTCTTCTCTCCACGTACTCGTCTGGTTTCAGTAGCACATGTTTCGAATGTGCTTGGAACAATCAATCCTGTGAAGGAAATGATTGCCACTGCACATGCTCACGGAGTTCCTGTTCTGATAGACGGAGCACAGAGTATTCCTCATATGCCGATAGATGTACAGGATCTGGATGCCGATTTCTATGTGTTCAGCGGACATAAGGTGTATGGTCCTACGGGTATCGGTGTGCTTTATGGCAAGGAAACATGGCTTGACAAACTTCCGCCTTATCAGGGAGGAGGAGAAATGATAAAGAATGTCAGCTTCGAGCATACTACGTTCAACGAACTGCCGTTTAAGTTCGAGGCTGGAACTCCCGACTATATTGGAAGTACAGCACTGGCGAAAGCACTCGATTATGTTTCGGCAATTGGAATGGATAAGATTGCAGCCTATGAACATGAACTGACAGTATATGCCATGAACAGACTGAAGGAAATTCCGGGAATGCGTATTTTCGGAGAGGCTGAACATAAGGGAGGCGTTATTTCTTTCCTGGTGGGCAATATTCATCATTTTGATATGGGAACATTGCTCGACCGTCTGGGTATAGCTGTACGTACAGGACATCATTGTGCCGAGCCGTTAATGCACCGTATGGGAATTGAAGGAACGGTACGTGCTTCGTTGGGTTTGTATAATACGAAGGAAGAAATTGATGCACTGGCAGCAGGTATAGAACGGGTAAACCGGATGTTTTGATAACAGGACTTGCTGTCTGACAGTATCATAAAGAATAATCTCCTTATTCCAATCTTTACATTAAGTGCTCAAGATGGAATAAGGAGATTATTTATTGCTATACTATTGATTATAAATGTATTATATCTCTTTCTGAGTAGCTGTTTTTACAGTTTATAATCTCTTTGTAGCATATTAGTCAAATCATCAGCATAAACTTCTAAAAACTTCTCGATGTTTAAGAGAAAACATCGAGAAGTTTTTTTATTTTTTGTACGAAAAAATCGCGGGTGTTGCTGATGCTTTTTAGTAGTCTTTACGAATACTGTTTTGCTTATAGTTTTACTCTCCTGAATAGAGGCAAGCCTACTTGCTGCTATTCTTTTTCTAATGCGACTTTTAGCAATGGCTGGGCACCTACTGTAGCGGTTTTCATATTGCTGGAACTGACCTCCAGTGTGGCATCTTTCCTTGGAACGGTAAGTGTGAACCTGCCTTCGTTGTCGGATGTAGTTTGTGTTGTAGTACCTTTTATGGTAATACATGCTCCCGAAACTGGGTTTCCGGCAGCGTCTGTAACACGGCCTGTAACCAGCGACTCTCCTTGAGAAGTTGTAGAAGATCTTTTTGTCGTTATCAGTATTACCCCATCACGGGCTTTGGGCCCGAATATGGTTATGCCCGTTCCATCCTTAATAACATTTATGGAGCTGATCTGGTCGGGATTTATTTCATTCAGAGCTTTTGGCTCAACTTCTTTACCATCAATGATAAAGAGTGTTTTCTTTAATGTAAGCGAGCTGTCAGATATGTTTCCTGTTGGTGTATGTTCTTTCTGTTTGTCAGGAAGTGAGAAAGTAACCGGAATAGTAAATTTTACGTCAACAGGCTTTCCATGTTGGGTTCCGGGTTTCCATTTGGGGGTAGTTTTTATAACTCTTAGAGCTTCTGCATCTAATAACGGATTTACAGAACGCTTTATTTCGAAGTTGTCGAGTGAGCCGTCTGCCTTTACTACAAACTGGACAATAACCCTTCCCTGAATGCCTGCTTTCTGACATTCTGCCGGATATTGTATGTTTTCTGCGAGATAACCCATCAATGCTTTCATTCCCCCAGGATATTCCGGCATTTGTTCTACTACAGTAAATGTTTCTCCATTTTGTACAGTAGGTTTAGGTGCAGAAGGAGAAACTGTCAGATCTAATTCATTGGTAGCACTTGTTAGTCGAATTGTTTTATCCGTCTGCTTGATACAGTCTTTTACCGATATGTTTTTCGACTCCATGCCCACATACGAAATCCATAAACTCTGATCTTCGCCTACCTCCAGTGAAAAATGTCCGTCATCGTCTGTAAGTGTACCATTGGATGTATTGGTGATGACTACTGTAGCTTGTGGTACTGGCTGTCCGGTTTCGTCTACGACTTTCATGCTCAGACGTATTTTTTTATCCGGAGCAGACTGATTGTTTTGTTGATTTTTGTCGGTATACGTTTTCATAGCATCCGATAAATCACTAACTTTGACATTTGAAATCTCTTCTAATGGTTGAGATACTTCGGGACGGGCAAAAACGGTAACTGCAACAGTTGCTAGTGGAAGTACATACAAGTACTTGACTCGTGCCCACGGATTGGATTTTTTTCGAATCATCATAGTAATACGTTTTTTAAGTGAACTGTGATTAAAGCTGTTGGCAATAGAGTAGAGCCTTGCGCCAACGGCTTTTTTTATTAATAGCATTTGATATTGTCTGGCATCGATTCCTTGACGAAGGACTTCTTCGTCGGCTTCATATTCGTGAATATTTTGCAGTTCTTGTTTGAGTAGCCATATAGCGGGGTTGAACCATTGTAGCCAGCTACAAACCTCAACCAGCAGCAGATCCCACGAGTGATGATTACGGATATGTGCCTGTTCGTGTAGCAGAATGTCATGTCCGTTCTCTTTAAGGTCGGCTTGTGAAATAACAATATATTTCATCCAGCTAAAAGGGGCAAAGTTGCATGAGTGAATTATCAGAAGCGTTCCATCGGGGACTTGCTCGCGCTGATTGTGACGGATGAAATAGAGCATGCGCCCCAATGACCAGAGGTGGCAAAGAATGAAAAATATAGCTCCTGCCACATAACAGATTATTAATATTTCTTGCCAGGGAAAACCATATTCTGGCTGTAATCCTTGATTGGGAACCGCATGCTGCTCATACATTATCAGCAAGTCTTCTACAGTTGTTACAGCTGTACTGACCATAGTATGCTGACTGGTTGTGATTGCTGTCAGAGGTAGTATGTACGAAAGCAGTATGATACTCAGTAAGGCTATCCGGTTGCAGCGGTGAAATGTTTCCTTGCTTAACAGTAACCGGTAGAACAGGTAAAATACAGCCAGACAGAGCGATGATTTCAGTATGTAGACAAAAAATGCTCCCATAATCCAGAATTGTTTATTGTTTCTTTTCGTTTTCTCCTTCTTCCACCTGCCGTATCAGTTCCTTTAGTTCTTCGATGGAAATATCCTCTTCTTTTACGAGTGACGATACTGCTCCCAAAAAAGAATTATTAAAGTACTTGCTGATAACACTCTTCAACGTCCGGGTACGGAAGCTGTCTTCTGTTACTATGGCGAAATAGCGATATGTATTTCCGAATGCTTCGTGCGAGAGATAACCTTTTTCTTCTAATCCACGTACAATGGTAGAAAGTGTATTGAAGTGCGGTTTAGGATCATCGTAAAAAGTCAGCAGTTCTTTTACAAATAGAGGACCTTTCGTCCAGAAGAAACCCATAATTTCTTCTTCTTTTGCAGTGAGTCTTTTCATATATTTCTCTTGTTTTTTGCAAATAACTAAAATATATAGTTTATAAACTAATTTTTATAGTTAAATAAATAAAATGGGAGAAATGAGTGATTTATATGGGTGTAAAAAATAGGGAAGACTACCCGATAGACAAAGTAGCCTTCCCTTGTTGAAGTAAGATGAAGAGTTATGTTATTTTCCGTAATCTTCGTACATCATCAGCAGATGTGACGAGCTCCAGCTGAAGTGAGGAGCCTGTAGGCGCTCTCCGTTGTGTGTGCCATAGTTTTCATGTATAGGAGCATCTTCTTTCAGCCCTTGGCAGCGTTCGAATACTTGCTCCGTATATTGATCTGCAAGTTTTCCGTAGCCATAGTTACGCAATCCCTTGATAGCCTGATAGGTCTGGTCGAGCCATATCGGACCTCTCCAATATCCGTTCGGATCACATTTCGGATTATCGGCAGCAGCCGTAGGGAAGGGGATATAAGTTGAAAACTTAGTTGTATCAGTCAGCAGTGTAATGGCTTTATCCATTTGCTTCTTGCTGGCTATTTGTACCCAGAACGGAGTATATCCTTCGCATCCAGGTTCTTCAATGAAGCTGCCATCACTCAACCGGCGGTCACAGAACCATCCGATTTTTTCATCGAAGAAATAATCGGCGATTTTATCGCTGTAGTCGGGACCATCAAAGCTAATGCCGATCAACGAAGCAAATTTCTTCAGTAATTTACATTCGTAGGCTAGATATGCATTCAGGTCCACACTTTCCTGATCCATACTCCATGCATCGTCTGCATTTTTCAGCATCTTTGTGTTGTCGAAACGAATGGCATTGTCCATACCACTTTCCCATGCGGCAGCTTCCAGGGTGCCGTCGGTAGAACCAAACTCACAGATGCCGTTACGGTTGTGGTCGCGTTTTGCATACCACCATTTGTAATAGGCAAGCAGTTGCGGATACATCTCTTTTACGAAGGTGGTATCTTGGGTGTGAGTAAATATTTCATCTACAGCCCAGCAAACCAAAGGTGGCTTACTGTCGCGGGCATTATTATCTGCCGAATTGGTATAGATACAGTCGATAATCATACCGTCGGGCAACTGGTAGTCGAACATGGCACGAATATTGTTTTTCGCCAGTTCGGGAGCAAAGCTTGCCAGAGCTGCTGAGAAACGCCAACTGTCCCAGGCCCAGAATCCGACGAAATAGCCTACCGCATGGCTGGGAATAACTCCTTCATGTAACAGTCCTTCGCGGTGTGTACGCCAGTTGGAAATCAGTGTTACAGCAGACTTTACGGCAATACGGTCGTACTCAGGCTTCATGTCGTTGCGTAGAATCTTTTGTAAGTATCCGTTCCATCGGTCTGCATTTGCCTTCAGCTCTTGTGAAGGATTGTTCAGCAGAGCTTGTATGCGTTGTTCGCTTACTGGAAGTTCTTTTTCGGAAGCGAAGAACGAAATGGCAATATCAGTTTTCTTACATCCGGGTTTAGTCTGTGCAACATAATTTTTCCCGTCGCATGTCAACATGATGTCAGAATCGAACGTTAACGTTACAATCTCTCCGTTGGAGTGACGTGCTGTAACGATGTTGCGCTCAGCTTCCAGATGTACATTATTATTCCATTGTCTGGCTGTAAAGCAAAGTCCTTTTCCACTGTTGCTCTCTATTTGCAGTAGAGCTGTAGAAGCATTGATGAAATTCATGCGCTGGCTGATACTTTCTGTTCCGGAGGATGAGGAGATATATACTTCACCTGGAAAGTAAGATGCCGAGTCGGGAGTCATTGCTGTTGTTTCTCCTATAAGACTGGCTTCCACGATCGATTGGGCAAACCATATCCGGTTGTCAATGCTGAACGGACCGCAAAATCCGTTTACCCATTTATCTTGTTGCGGTATGGTAAATCCCATCCACGAACCTGCATCGGTAAAACATCCTGCGCGATGAACGGTTGAATCGGGTGTCAGCGCAATATTCAGGATATTGCTGAATTCATATCGGTTTCTTTCCTGAGCCATATTCTGTCTGGAGCCAGTGGTGCAGGCTGAAATGCCGGCAGCCAGTCCCAGAAGCAAAACCTTTATTGTATTTTTTTTCATTGTTGATTGATGTTTTTAAGTATGTAAACCAAAAACGCTTCTTTTAGAAGAATCTCTTATGAGCCTGTGAGGCTGCATCCATTTCCTTATCCAGAGGTTGAATGGTGAAGCTGTACTGCCATGCATGAGGAGTTATTGTATATTCAGGATGTACCTGTGCTCCCCAAGTGTTATCGCCACCTACTCCCATTTGCATGTGATCGATGTTCAGCCATACCAGATCTTGTTTTTCTATGCTTCCTCCATGATGACGCTCTACGCTGAATGGGCGATAGCCGATGTCTTCAAGTGGGAAGTTCCATGCACTGATACTCAAAGGTTCTTCTCCGGTGACAAGCAGACCTTCTCCTGACTGGTTACGTAATGCTACCCAGCGTACATCACATTTGTTTGCTGTTTCCTGTGCACGTACGTACGGATGATACTGTTCCCATACGCTAGCAGTGTAGACACCTATTGCAGCACTGTTCTTACGGTCGGCATAGTTTTCATGTGGGCCGCGTCCGAGCCATGTCATCATTTCATAATCGGCAGGCAAAATCATACGCATGCCCAGACGAGGCATTTCTGGTAATTGTTTTTGCCCAGGGATAAATGACATGGTAACTTTCACTGCACCGTCAGGGCGGATTATATAATTAATATTAAGGTCGGCATCTTGCTTTTCCATGCGGTATGTAGCAGTGACAATGGCCTGACGTTTGTCGCTCCTTTCATTTAATTTCAAGTCTTTCAGTTTCGCATCCTTACCTGCTTCTTTCCAGATTCTGCAACGTTCGGGAGTGCCATTGGCTACGTCATTATCTGTCAATCCACGCCAGAAGTTAGCTTGCAGACCTTCTTTTATGAGATTCTTTCCGTTATATTCTAAAGCCGTCATTTCTCCGTCGGCTGTGGAGAAGCTGATACGGAAGTTAGTTCCACTCAGACTGATGCTTTCCGGAGTACGTTCCGATCTTAGTGAACCGTCAATTGGCTCTATGTTTTGAGCTATCTGCTCTACAGGCAGTTGCCACTGTTCCATTGCAGCTATATGTCCTGCCGGAATCATAGGAGCATCCTGGCGGGTAATTGCTTCCAGTTTCAAGAAATATTCTTTTTCACTTGCGGCAATAGTCTGCATAGGAAGTACGATCTCCCGGCTTTGTCGTGCCGGTATCTGTGGGAAATCCATTACTCCCTGCTGAATGCTTTTACCGTCAGCTTCTATTGTCCAGCGCAACTGATAACCGGATAGGTCGATGAAATCATGCCAGTTGGTGATATTAATTCGATTGGCAGTAAAGGCTACAGGACGGAAGTGAATGTACTGATATACCTTCTTCACTTCATAAATATGAGGATGTAAAGAACGGTCGGCTGCAATCAGTCCATTGGCACAGAAGTTGGAGTCGTTGTGTACTCCTACATAGCCCATATCTCCTCCATACGCCCAGATGTCTTTCCCTTTTTCGTCTTTCTTTGCAAATGTCTGGTCTACCCAGTCCCAGATAAATCCACCTTGTAACTGGTCGTACTTATAGATTAAATCCCAATAATCTTGCAGGTTGCCGACACTGTTTCCCATTGCATGAGCATATTCGCACATAATCATCGGGCGTGCATCGCGCTGATTAATGTGACGACGGAGCGACCAGATGCGGGGATACATCGGGCAATAAATATCCGATTTAGCTTCGTAACCTCCACCTTCGTATTGTACCGGACGGGTAGGATCTGTTTTCTTGGTCCAGTCGTATATTGTTTCGAAATGTTTACCATAACCTGATTCGTTACCTAATGACCATGTAACAATAGCTGTACAGTTGCGGTCGCGCATAACCATACGGCTCATGCGTTGCATGAATGCAGGTTCCCATTCCGGATAATTGGCAAGTGTTCCATCTTTGTGACTCATCATTCCATGGCTTTCGATATTTGCTTCGCCAACCAGATATAGCCCGTACTTGTCGCACAATGCATACCATTGGTAGTGGTCTGGATAATGGCAGTTACGTACAGCGTTTATGTTGAATTGCTTCATCAGCCGGATATCCGTCAACATACTTGCGACATCGATGGAGCGTCCTTTATATGGATCGTGTTCGTGTCGGTTTACTCCTTTGAACAATACGGGTACACCATTAATAAGTTGTTGTCCGTTTTTCATTTCTACAGTGCGGAATCCGAATGGATGTGCAAATGATTCCATCGGTTTTCCTTGCTGGTCGAATGTGTTGACAACCAGTGTGTAAAGATTAGGTGTTTCGGCTGTCCATGCCAGAGCATCCTTAAGTAGTTTTTTGCCAGACAATAATGTGTCGGTGTTGTTTTTAATTTCTTTATCCTGAGTGTAAAGAGCATTACCTTTTGCATCCAGTAATTTGAACTCTACACGCTGACCTTGCTGAGGCTGATTCAGTGTGATATTTACATCAAAATCACCGTCTTTATATTGATTGATCAGTCCGGCCGTGAGTTTGAAGTCTTTTACTCGGCTTTGTGGACGCGCATACAAATAGACATCTCGTTCTATTCCACTATATTTCCAGTAGTCCTGATCTTCCATGTAAGATCCGTCACTGTATCTGAATACCTTGACAGCCAGCTTGTTTTTCCCTTTTTTTAATAACTTGGTTACATTAAAGTGAGCCGGCAGACGGCTGTCTTCGCTGTATCCGGCAAGTTCTCCGTTTACCCAGCAGTAATATGCAGATTCTACCCCTTCGAAGTCGAGGAAGATATCCATTCCGTCCCAGTCTTCGGGTACTGTGAATTCACGGACATAAGCTCCTACCGGATTATAGTCTGCTGGTACATACGGTGGATTGCAAGGGAATGGATAAGATACGTCGGTATAAATGGGGGCATCAAATCCTTGAAGTTCCCAACTGCCTGGTACTTCTATGTTTTTCCATTTGCGTGTGCTGTATCCCGGTTTATGAAAATCGGCAGGACAAGCATCATTATTCTTGGAGAAAAGAAATTTCCAAGTGCCGTTAAGTGAAACGCGTCGTTCGGTCTTTGAATTTATTTCGAAACGTTGTAAGTCAGGTAATGCCTGCTGTGCCAATGCTGCATCTTCATTGATGAATGGAATGAAGTGTGCATGCATTGCTTCACGGTTTATTTCGTTTATCTGTGGGTTTTGCCAGGGCACATTGTCGGCATTAGCCGGCAATGTAGCTGCAAGGGCAAACATGTATGTTAGATAAAAAAAGTGCTTCTTCATAGAATTTGGTATTTTTCTTAGATGGAACAAAAGAAGGTGACAAGAAATGGTACACTAAAATCGGTTACGAATCCGTGAAAAATGGAAACTACGACAAATTGCTGACCTGCATAACGGGTTATAATAGGTAGGGTAGTATCCATTGTCGTAGCTCCTCCTGCTGATATCGGTGCCAGATTTCCGAACCACCGAACCAGTAGAGGGGCACACAACAAAGTAATTATTTCACGGGTTATGTTAGAAAGTAAAGCAATGGTTCCTAGCTCCGGCCCTTTATATTGCGTAATGAAGATGCTGGATAGTGAATAATAACCAAAGCCCGAACCAACTGCCATACAGTCGGCGGCACTCCGGTGGGGAAGAATGAGGCTCACCAGTGCAGCTGCCGATATGGTTCCCAGTATAGTAGCAACAGGCAGGAAGATCAGCCTTGGATTCAGCGAACGGAAATTTCTCAAGGTCTGTGGATCGTTTCCGATACTTAGGCCTACACTGAACATCAATGCACATAAGGCATAGAAGCTGATATTGCTTTGTGCTACGTCGAAAGGGATGAGATGAAAAGCCCCGCATAATGTTCCAAGAACAAAAAATCCGACAATGATCAAACTGCCTTTCATGCTTTTCCTCCTTTCTTTTTATACAGGAGATACCATAGCCCCCAAGCGAAGATACAACTTCCCAATACGCATGCCAGCGTAATGGTAAAGGCTTCTACTCCTAAAGTTGCAAGTCCTTCTACTATCTGGCGATTTCCTCCTACTTCTACTCCTAATAAAAAAAGGAGTACCCAGATTAGTGATGTTATGACTTTATTTATCCACGAAAATTCTTGGCGACGGAGCAGGAAACCTATTGCCATACCTCCTAACATTAATCCGATAACAGTAAACATATTCTTTTTTTGTAATCTTTTTTGTGGGCAAAAGTAAAGAAAAGGGTTCGGAAG
>ULZH01013872.1_pt1 | contig 10110 bp, 7 predicted proteins | sample 1962951 | NCBI WGS metagenome assembly ULZH01 (sample SAMEA4835884, study PRJEB28245) | human gut metagenome | biome: gut microbiome; material: fecal sample | place: Denmark | collected 2008
TTGCTTTGTTGGTCTGTTTCACACGTACTACGTTTGCATGTGGCTCTAACTCCTAGCCAAGGCTGTTGGCGATAACTTCTTTAACTCCTCTAACTACTGAGAAACAAAATAGGAAGTAATCGGATCACAGATCCTTATATTTAATTCCGGCAGATTGCAAATCAGCCGGCACATTAGCAAACGTAGTGATTGTGACAACAATCAACAAGGCATGTGACTCTAACTCCTAGCCAACTCCGTTGGCGATAACTCCTATAACTACTTTAACTCCTGACATAGACATCATAGAATCTTCCGTTGGCGATAACTCCTATAACTATTTTAACTCCTGACAAGAAGCTCATGGAGCACAGATCCGCCGGCACAATACAATTGGCGAAACAAAAGCCTCCCCACGGGGGAGGTTTGGAGGGGCTCTTATTTTTCCCTCTCTACCACCATATACATCCGTCCGCGACTGGTTGTTTTCTGTTTAAAGCCAAGTTTTTTCATGGCTACGCCCACTTTGATGGTCGAGAGGGCACGTTTGATGAAGATGTTGATATGCTCAATGATATTCGTGGCGTTCACCAGCTTATACGGCTCGTTCTCCAGCGGCAGCCTGTAGTAGGTCACTATCAGCTCCTCTTCAACGTTAGGCACCTCGAACGACTTTATGTGGCGCGCCATGGTGTTAATCTCCGACCCGTTAAACCAGTAAGCCATGCCGCTGCGCCATAGTGCCAGCGCCTGACTGTATATGCCCTGGTAGTCATACCTCACGGTGCGCGGGTCGTCTATATAGTCAGCCTCAAAGGGCAGCCAGCGGCGGTTGCCCGTCTGATCCGTCAGAAACTGCATGTTGTTGCCCGTGCCGCAGAACGAGGCTATGTGCGCCCTGTTCTCCTTATACCTGCTGTAAGCCGCCCTCTCGTTTATCGTCTTCGTCGTTACGAGAGCCTTCAGCTGGTTCAGTTCCGGCGTGCGCATCGAGTCGATCTCTTCAAGACAGATGATAGCATATTCCGCCAGCGACAGCCTGTCGTCCTTCGTCATCGTGTCGCTGTTGGTCTTAGTATAAAAATACGGCCGCAGCTCTTCCGGCAGCAGATAGTTGAAAAACGTGGTCTTGTATATGCCCTGACGGCCTATCAGCACCATTATCACGTTGTTCACCACCTCCTTGTCGAGCAGCGACGCCACCATGGCCACGAGCCATTTTCTGAAACACATGTCAAACAGGCCCTGCGGGTCTTCGGTGTCATCCCATAAGTCGCCCTTCCTGACGTGCACCATAGCCGTCAGCGTGCCTATATGGTCAGTGGTGCCGTCCCATTCGGGCAGATTGTCAAAATACTCTTTAAACGGATTCCATTCAGCCACGTAGTCAGACAGAATCACGTTGTGCAGGTCGATGCTCCTTACGTGCAGTCCTGCCTTGTTCATGGCCGACCACAGCGAGTTCTCCAGCCTGTCGGTTACTTCCAGCCATCTGTCGCTGCCGTCTGTCTTATATTCGGTCTTGCGTGTAATCACGTTAAACCTGAACGCTGCGTGCTCATCCAGAAACTTCTCGATAGCAGTTATGTCCACGCCCTTGGCGCGGTCGTTGGCATCGCTTTTCTCAATCTTCTGCACCCTCATCGAGGCGTGTTCGGCAGTGTGGGCAAAGCACGACTTCATTATCGCCCTCACGCTTGTGCTGTCATAGTCGCTGAAGCGCTCCACGGCCCATTGCGTAGCTTCGTCCTCGTTCACGCCGAGTCTGTTGAGATAATATCCCGCCTTCGACACATATCTGTTGTATGACCCTTTGCAGTATTTCACGCCCTCGCGTTCCAGCTGCTTCCCTACAGCCCTCACGGCACGCTCAAGCGCAGTGTGATACTTTCTGTCGGTGCCCTTCTTTGCGGCAGCTTTCTTTTCTGGCAGTTCAATCGCTATAGGCACGCTGTCTGTGTTCAGCGTCGCCTCTGCGTCATGACATATCACCGACAGCCGTCCAAGGTTCTTACACTGTCCGTCGGTCTCGCATCCCAGCAGGCGTGCGAAGTATTCGTTGCCCGTCCTGAATGCTGCGCCGTATATGGTGCTCATCTCGTTGGCGGTCATCTTGTCGGTCAGTCTGGTGCCCTTCACCTCATATCTGAACAGCACCCTCAGTCCGTTGCCAGATATCGTCTTATACACCATCATGGCATGTCCGTCGTCTGTCAGCGTCTTTCTGGCGCTCTCTACGTCTGCCACATGGTCAAAGTCGCACATACCCACGCCTGTCAGACAAACAAAGTTCTCCGGCCTTCTGCCGCCGTCGCATATCACGGCAGGCGTAAATGCCGGCATATGTTTCTTTATCTTCTGGGCGTCATCCTCCAGTTTGCAGCTTTTATAGTATCTGTATTTCTCGGTGTTCTCTGCCAGTGTGCCTGTGGTAACGATGTTAAATATCTCTTGCCATTCAATGCTCCGGCATTCCTGGCTGTACATGTTTTTGAAGATAGTAGATTGCATATTTTTCTTTTAGATTTAGTTTTTTGCCACGCAGACTGTCTGCGATGGCCACAAATATATAACAACATTTTGTAGCATTAACGAAATTGTCCCCACGGGGACAAAAAGTTTTAAAAAAATAGGAGATTTATAAATAAAGACACAAAGGAGAAGTTCTAAAAGGCTATTGTGCCGGCTGATTTGCACGAGTTGTTGAGCATAGCGAAAAATCCGACGGTAGATATTATCAGAACCGAAGGTCAGCGTAGCTAATTTTCAATCCGCTTAAAATACCGCATATTTAAGTGAAGAGTGAAGAACGAAGAGTGAAAAATCCAAATGTCTTGCTATGAAAAGAATCAACGAAGCATTTGACTCTAACTCCTAGCCAACTTGTTGGCGATAACTTCTTTAACTCCTTTAACTCCCGACTCGAAAGCACATATCCGCCGGAACAAAGGTTAATACAAACTTATAGCCCGAAGGGCTACACTTCAGTAACCGTGGGTGTGGCACCCACTGCCTGTAACAAAGCCAACTATGAGCACCCGAAGTTGTGCTATATTGTAGCAACTACCGGACATAAGAGCAAACAAGGAAGCAGGCTTGCGCAATTAAAAATTAAGAAAGTTAGTCCTGCAGCAGACGCGAAGCAATAAAGGCACATGGCTTCCTGTGCTATTGTCATTGGGAGTTAAAGTAGTTATTGCTCACTAAGATGAGCTAGGAGTTAGAGTCAATAGCAAACGCAGTACTTGCGAAAAGATCCAGCAAAGTATTTGGATTTTTCACTCTAAATTCCGCCAGGCATTTTTCACTTTTAATTTTTCATTTTTAATTCACGCAGTGACAGGGTGGTAACCTTCTCTATAAACTCCTTACGCGCGCGCCCGAGGAATATAAGTGTTAATATCCATTTTGGATGACCCAAAACACAAATATTATATAAAAGTTACGAAACCTACTTACCACCCTATCACACTCTGGTGCCTGTTTTGTTGCGATTTCAGAACTTGTGCCGAGTATAAGGTGTTGATAATAAATAATATAAAGTGCTTCGTGATGATGAGGCGTATACCACTGCAACCTTACAGGCAAGGTTGTCACTTTTATGCGAAAATATGCCGAAAAAAGCGAGTAAAAAAACGTTAACAATGTTAATATCCAAATTTTGGATGACAAAAAATTAACATTCATTATATGTTGAAAATCGACTAAATGCGCAAAAACGTGATAAGGTTACAGTAAGGTGATTATGTTCTAGATATGTAAATATAAATTACTAAGAATAGAGGTGAAAAAAGAAAGACAGATGCAGAATCCGGATAGGGAGTAGTTATAGAAGTTATCGCCAACAAGTTGGCTAGAAGTTAGAGTCAATAGCAAACGCAGTGCTTGCGAAAAGATCCAACAAAGCGATTGGATTTTTCACTCTTACTTACGCCAGGCGTTTTTCACTTTTAATTTTTCATTTTTAATTAGCTAACGCTGAACTTCGTTTGCGCTTTTGCGCCTGCTCTTCATTTAGAAAATACTACTCAAACTACCGAGAAGCAAACGCCTCCCCACGGGGGAGGTTTGGTGGGGCTCTTATAACTCATTTGTTTTTCTAACATAAACCGCTGAGTTTCGCAACAGAAAACAATGGATTTTAAATTAAAAATCAGTTGAAAAACTATATTTATTTTGACATAACAGATTTCTTTAAATCCGAATTAAAAAGTATAAAATAAACTCATGGACGTAATAAAGACAGAGATTGATGGCGTGGTGATAATAGAGCCGCGTCTGTTTAAGGATGACCGTGGCTACTTCTTCGAGAGCTTCTCTCAGAGAGAGTTTGACGAGAAAGTGGGCCATGTAGAGTTTGTACAGGATAACGAGAGCATGTCAAGCTACGGCGTTATGCGCGGACTTCATTTCCAGCGTCCGCCATACACACAGAGTAAGCTGGTGCGCTGCGTGCGCGGTGCGGTGCTCGATGTAGCAGTAGACATACGCAAGGGCAGTCCGACATACGGCAAGCACGTAGCCGTTGAACTGACAGAGGACAACCACCGCCAGTTCTTCATCCCGAAGGGCTTCGCTCATGGCTTCGCCGTACTCAGCGACACAGCCGTATTCCAATATAAGTGCGACAACTTCTATCATCCAGAAGCCGACGGCGGCATAAGCATCCTCGACGACTCACTGGGCATAGACTGGCGCATACCTACAGACCGCGCCATACTGAGCGAAAAGGACACAAAACACCCGCTGCTCAAAGACTTTGAAACGCCGTTTGTTTAATTGAGAATGGATAATTGAGAATGGAGAAATTATGATTACTCTTGTGGGTTATTTACCACAAAGCACATGGATTTTTCACTCTTCGTTCTTCACTTAAAGATGCTCCTAGCCAACTATGTTGGCGATAACTTCTTTAACTACAGATAAAGAGCGACAAGGCATTTGTCTTAACTCCTTAACTACATAACTCCTTAACTCCTAAAATATGAAAATTCTAGTTACCGGCGCAAACGGCCAGTTAGGCAATGAGATGCGCATAATAAGCAAAGATACAGACTATAAATATATATTTACAGATGTGGTGGCTCCCGAAGGCGTGGAGACAACCATACTCGACATTACTGACGCGGAGGCTGTGCGCCGTATCGTAAAGGACAACGGTGTTGGCTGCATCGTCAACTGTGCTGCATATACTAACGTTGACAAGGCAGAGAGCGACGAGGCGCTGTGCCGTAAGCTCAATGCCGATGCACCAAAGATATTGGCTGAAGCCATTAAGGAAGTCGGAGGATTGCTCATTCAGATCTCTACCGACTATGTCTTCGGCGGTGATCCTTACAACACTCCGTGCCGTGAGGATCAGAAAGGCACTCCTACTGGTGTGTATGGCGCAACAAAACTTGAAGGCGAGAAGAACATCATGGGCGTTGGCTGCGACTATGTAATCATCCGCACTGCATGGCTCTACTCTGAGTTCGGCAAGAACTTCGTCAAGACGATGCTTAGCCTCACTGCCACAAAGCCGCAACTTAATGTGGTGTTCGACCAGGCAGGCACTCCTACTTACGCCTACGACCTGGCAGAAGCCATCAAGGCAGTGCTCGACGACTATGTTGCTGAAGCACCTGCGTCAGGCTACAGCAAGGCAGGCATCTATCACTTCAGCAACGAGGGCGTCTGCTCATGGTACGACTTCACGAAGAAGATAGCCGAGCTGGCAGGCAACACGTCATGCGACATACAGCCCTGCCACAGCAACGAGTTCCCCAGCCCCGTCACCCGTCCTGCCTACTCAGTACTTGACAAGACCAAAATTAAGCAGACCTTCGGCATCACCATTCCGTACTGGACTGACTCACTGAAAGTGTGCATGAAGAACATGGACGCTATAAAACATTAATATCCACAAGAGTAATGTTCTGGCTGATTTGCAATCTGCCGGAATAAAATATAAGGATTTTCAATCCGCTTAAAATACCGCTTATTTGAGTGAAAAGTTAACAGCGAAAAGTAAAAAATCCAAATACCAAGTTAGCGTAAAATTGTGATATAATGCAAAATAGGAAGTTATCGGATTGCAAATTAGCTAACGCTGAACTTTGTTTCTTATACTTCTTACCGGCGGAGCGCAGATCCGCCGGCACAATAGCTAACGTAGTGCTTGCGACAAGAAAATCCAATAGTCTTGTAGTTATCAATCTTTGGACAAGAATCCTCAAAGCATTTGGATTTTTCACTCTTCACTCTTCGTTCTTCACTTAAATATGCTTCTTAACTCCTACATAAACATTTACTCCAAAAATAAAAATTATGACTTTCAAACGCAACATAATAATCACCGGCGGAGCCGGATTCATTGGCAGTCATGTAGTAAGACTGTTCGTAAACAAATATCCCGAGTATCACATCATCAACCTCGACAAGCTGACTTATGCCGGCAACTTGGCTAACCTCAAGGACATTGAGGACAAGCCTAACTACACATTCGTGAAGGCCGACATCTGCGACTTCGACACTATACAGCAGCTCATGGAGAAATACCATGTTGACGGTATAATCCATCTGGCAGCTGAGAGCCATGTAGACCGCTCTATCAAAGATCCGTTCACCTTTGCACGTACCAATGTGATGGGCACTCTCAGTCTCTTGCAGGCTGCAAAGCTTTATTGGGAAAGTCTGCCTGAAGGCTATGAGGGCAAGCGCTTCTATCACATATCTACCGACGAGGTGTATGGCGCACTGGAGCTGACACATCCTGAAGGCATTGAGCCTCCGTTCACAACAAAGGCATCGTCAGGCAAGCATCATCTGGCATACGGTGAGAAGTTCTTCCTGGAGACAACAAAGTATAACCCTCACAGCCCGTACAGCGCAAGCAAGGCAAGCTCAGACCACTTTGTACGTGCTTTCCACGACACTTATGGTATGCCTACCATTGTGACCAACTGCTCTAACAACTACGGCCCTTATCAGTTCCCCGAGAAGTTGATACCTCTGTTTATCAACAACATACGTCATCGTAAGCCGCTGCCGGTATATGGCAAGGGCGAGAACGTGCGCGACTGGCTCTATGTTGAAGACCACGCCCGTGCCATCGACCTTATATTCCATAAAGGAAACGTGGCAGAGACATACAACATCGGAGGATTTAACGAGTGGAAGAACATCGACATCATAAAGGTTGTTATCAACACTGTTGACCGCCTGCTTGGACGTAAAGAAGGTGAAGACATGGACCTTATCACATACGTTACCGACCGAAAGGGCCACGACATGCGCTATGCCATAGACAGCAGCAAGCTGCAGCGTGAGCTTGGTTGGGAGCCGAGCCTGCAGTTTGAGGAAGGCATAGAGAAGACAGTTCGCTGGTATCTCGATAATCAGGAGTGGATGGATAACGTTACTTCGGGAGATTACCAGAAGTATTATGAGAGTATGTATAAAGAGAGATAAATATGGAAAGGTTAAATATAATTATATCCAATGCGCCAATGCAAAATGGTAATAGAGGCTGCGTTGCATTAAGTATATCTTCAATGTATATAATAGATGAAATACTTTCTAAAAAGAATATACATTATACATTCTACTTACCTCAAAGTGGGCATACTGAATATAAAGAATATGAAGTAAATATTGCAGGAAAAATATTAAAATATACAGCCATTCCTGATATTTCAGAAACGACAATAAAATCTAAAGTAAAAAATTTAATTAAATATAAAGAATATTGTTGTACAAAAGAAATATATGAAAAAGCTGATTATATATTTGATATTGGTCAAGGTGATAGTTTTGCTGACATATACGGCAAAAGCAGATTTGACTGGATTTTTTCTCAATATAAATTAGGAAGAAAATATAATAAGCCATATTGCATATTACCTCAAACTATTGGTCCGTTTGATAATTCACAAATAAGAGAACTAGCAGTAAAAGGTATTAAGTGGGCGAAATGTGTTATGGTTAGAGATAAACAGAGTGCTGATTTTGTAAAAGGACTTATTCCTTCATGTAAATTGAGTGAAGTAATTGATATGGCATTCTTTTTACCATATAAGAAGAAAATATTTGATTCGTCTTTCATACATGTAGGATTAAATGTTTCTGCGTTATTGTGGTATGGCGGATATACAAAGAATAATCAGTTTGGGCTTAAATGTAAATATCAGGAATTAATAAGAGAAATTATAAAATATTTCCTTAGCATCGATAGGGTAAAGGTGCATTTGATTCCTCATGTTGTAAGTGGTGAAAGAGGTGTTGAAAACGATTATGCGGTATCTTATGATTTGTACGAAGAATTCAATAATCCAAACTTGATTCTTGCTCCTCTATTTCTTGATCCTATAATCGCAAAAAGTTATATAGCTGGCATGAACTTCTTTATGGGGGCACGTATGCATTCTACAATAGCTGCTTTCTCATCTGGAGTACCTGTAGTACCAATGGCATATAGTAGAAAGTTTAATGGCTTGTTTTGCGATACTTTGAAATACAAAAACATTATTGACTTAAAAACTATAGACAATGCAGAAGCGCTAAAAAATATAAAATTGCATTATCTGCAAAAAAATATAAATAAAAATATCATTAATGATATTATGAATACAATAGTTTTTAAGAAAAAGAAAATATTGATTGCAAAACTGGAATTATTCTTTAAAGAATAAATATTAATTCAAATATGGATTTTTACAAATTAAATATTTATTCAATATTTTAAATATTAAAAATAAAAGATATTTATGAAAAGTGTGATAAAATTTTTGAGATATTATGTAAACGATTATTTATATATGGTGAAACATTCTCTTTCATGTCCTTGGGATTCAAAAGATAGAATGTTAGCCAAAATAATGTTACTAATGCATGCTTTGGAGAAAGGAATGTCTTTCCCAAAAGATAGAATTTTTGGTAAAGAAAAAGCTAACTCATTAGTAATTATACTTGAACAATATTTAATTAAATATGAATGTAATAATATTTGTATTATAGCCTTAAATGTTCTTTCTGAATATCTTAAACAGACAAATTCAACAGACAATCAAAAGATACGTAAAAAAATATCAACTTTATTACAGAAATACAAAGACAATATAGTTGAAAATTATGCAGGTGTTAAAAAAGTAATGGGGCCATTTGTTTTCAATAAAGAATATATAGAATCTTTTTATAAATCAAGAGCAAGTGTAAGAGATTTTTCTAATGTAAAAGTTAGTGATGAAGAAATAAAATCAGCTTTGAAAATAGCGACGACAACACCAACGGCATGTAATCGTCAAACTTGTAGAATTCATGCTTATAGAGACAAAGTATTAATTGATAAGATATTAGATAACCAATTAGGAAATCAAGGTTGGGCAAATAAAGCAACAATATTGTTTATAATAACATCAAATGTTTCATATTTTAATTGTGGTTATGAACGTTATCAAGCTTTTATCGACGGTGGCCTTTTTGCTATGAATTTTGACATGGGTTTACATCTAAATAATATTGCGTCATGTTTTAAAATGTATGTTAGAACACCACAAATTGATAAGAAATTTAGGAAAATAAGCAATATACCAGAAAATGAAGTTCCTATATTGCTAATTTTGGCAGGACATTATCCCTCGTATGAAATAACTTCTCCTAAAAGTGTTAGAATTTCAGAAGATAATCCTTTTGAGATTCTGACTATACATTAATTTTGATTTTCAATAAAATATTATTACATATTTTAAATTAAGTATATAACAAAATTAGATAATTTTAAAATGTAAAGAATAGGTATAAATGGGTAGTGAACAAAAAATAGTAAAAGGCGTCATTTGGAGTACTCTTACCAATATTGTTAATGCCATATATGGGTTTATTTCTGTTCCAATATTAATTAATTATTTTGGTAAGGCCGAATATGGATTGATAGGGTTAGCCATGTCTGTTAACGTATATATGAATCTGATGGACATGGGCTTTAATTCTACTAATGTAAGATTCTTCTCAAATTGGTTAGCACAAAAGAATTATGACAGACTTTTAAAAGGATTTCAAACCAGTTTATCTTTTTATGGAATAATAGGATTTATAAATGTTATAGTATTATTGATTGTGGCGAATTCAAGCAGCAAGTGCAAATTTATAGTA
>ULZH01053370.1_pt1 | contig 9971 bp, 11 predicted proteins | sample 1962951 | NCBI WGS metagenome assembly ULZH01 (sample SAMEA4835884, study PRJEB28245) | human gut metagenome | biome: gut microbiome; material: fecal sample | place: Denmark | collected 2008
TTTCAAATTGCTTATGCAGTTTCAATTCATAAATCACAAGGTCTAGAATTTAAAAATGTTAAAGTTGTAATTAGTAATGATGTTGACAAAGAAATAACTCATAATATTTTTTATACAGCAGTAACACGTTCTTCTAAAAATCTCACTATCTATTGGAGTAAAGATACAGAAAATGCTATAATGCAACAAATCTTTGTGAAACAAGATGAACGTGACATTGGAATTTTTTCTACTAAATTAAAGTATAAGATTAAAGAAAGACAAATTTTAAAATAAAATGTTAAAAAGAAATTTACCCATAATTTTTTAATTTTATTCGGTACAACTTTTTTGTTAATCTCAGTTATGAAAGTACATTTTATCTTTGATATAATTTTCTCTTATATCTAAATATGTAGATTTCTTCTTGTGTTGAAATAGAAGATTATATACAACTTATATTATTTTGGTGTTGCGCATATATTGAAGTAATATCAATGACTAAAATTAGTAAATCTACTTAAAAATAGTTAATTCTAAAAGCTAAAATATGATATTGTATAACAGCAAGCGAATTAAGTGCTTATTAATTTCTTAATTGTTCATTTATAATTAGATTTTAAATATAGATAATCTTTTATCTAAAAATACCATAAAATAAATTAAGAATTACACAAATTTGTTAATCATTATAACTTTTTTGTAAATTAATTTTTAAGCCTTAATTCTTTCTTTTTTGTGCTTTTTCAATTTGATTAATAAGTTCATTAATATCATTAAAGTGATTATGTTTATTCCATGTCTCAACAACATATTTTAAATCAATTAAAAATGCATGAATTATCTCATGGTCTTCTAATCCTTTTCGATAATCAGTTTTCGAATAACCAATGTATTCTATTTTCTTTTTAAATCCATATTTATTATATTTACTATTTTTATTATATGGTAAAATGAATGCATTTCTTACCTTTTGTATTTCATCACCCATTTTATTCGTTTTTATAAAATCACCATATGTAATTTGTTTTTGGATAGATGTTGTTTCAGGTAAATCTTTCTTATCAAATGTATATCCAAAGCGATAAAATTTTGAATCTAATACATAAGCAATATTATCACGTATTAAAATAGTATCTGGTCTTAAATCACTACTTGCAAAAGCCTTATAATTATCAATTGTCAAATACCAATCTGCACTAGGATTAAACTTAGTAGCATCTCTATTACCAAATATTGAATTAATCATTCTTTCAAAGATGTAAGCGTATGAATCAACTCCATACACAATTTCATTTGCATTTTGATCATCACTTAATCCTTCAATAATTGAAAGCATATGACCTAACATTATCTTTTTTTCATCATCAAATGTGCTACTTAATTCTTTCCTTAATGCATCGATATATAAAGGTTTTAATTCAACGTGAAATGGTGGTATTTCAATAAATGATGAGCCATTTATGCCAAACAACCATCCGAAAATATCAAAACTCCTTTTAATACAGTATTTATGAATTTGGACAACAATATTATCCAATTCACTTTTTACTGATACTACGATGTTACTATAAATAATATTTCCTTTAGAAATAATTGGTTGTTCATTTAAAGTTCTCTTCCAATCAACTTTTCCTCTTTGATTCTTTTTAAAAATTTTTTCTTTATTAATATATAATCCATTTTGTAAATAATCTCTAATCATCCATAAATATGACAATAAAGGAATAGCCTTATTATTAGAAAAAGTAGATTCGATTTTAATATTGGAATTAGAGTTTGTCTTAGCAATTGATATAGTTTGTAAAATAGAAATAACATCATTACGAGCAGTCTCTAAAGAAGAATCATCAAAATTATAAGATTCAGGATAATAAAAATCGATTTTATTATTTTTAATCTTTATTCCAATAAATGAATCATCAATTTTATTAGTAACCTTATGATAAACTATTTCTAGTTTTTCATTTCCATCATTACTTGTTGAAGATGTCATCGTTGAATACCTTTAAGCCGATATTTGCATCAGCATATTCCTTTATTAATTCATCTAATGATTTTATATCACTATTAAACCATTTTGAACGTTGAAATTTAGCAACGTCATCCCACAAATATTCCATGATTTTATAAGAAAATTCTTCAAGAGCCTTTGGATTTGTAGGGTCAACTTTTTCTTTACGCATACAATTTTTGTCAACAAAATAAACGCCTAATTGTTTATCTTCGCTATTTAAGCCGTCAGAGACAGTTAAAATATAATCGTTAATTGCAGTAACTAATTCCTTCCAAGTAATATCAGCTCCAGGAATATACCAATCTTTAAACTCATGGTCATTTTTAAATTCATTAATTAATTTTTTGAATCTCCATCTTCTCTTAAATGCAGTATCTAAAGTAAATACATTTTGGTCGGAAGTATTCATTGTTGCAAAAATATATAAATTGCTAGGTAATCTAATATTACTAAAAGTATATTCATCTTTAAATTGATCATTTAAATAATTTATTATATTTACATTAGTAATTGAATACTCACTTACTCCATCTTTTCTGTCTAGTAATTGGAATATATCGCCAAATATACTAGCTGCACTACCTCTATTTAATTCTTCGATTACAAGAGCTACTTTTTCATTTGGATTTTTAATAGCCATTTCTAATGCTAATGTAAATGGGCCAGGATTAAATTTATAAGTTACTTTTTCTCCATCAACAATTGGCAAAATTTGACCAACGAAGTCAGTGTTTGTATAATCAGGATAAAAAGTTGTTCTAATATAGTTTTCCTTAGAATAGCCTTTAAGCAATTTATGCTCAACATAATATGATTTGCCACATCTAGGAGTACCATAAACAATCAAGTTATAACCATCTTTAATTGGAGAAGATGAAAAATCAAATTCAGCGACATCATTTTCTTCAATATCTTTATCAATATTTTGTCCGCTAATAATTTCTTCTACTAGGGGCTTAAAAGTATTTAGCCTAAATATTGATTTTTGTGTCATAGCACTTTTTCTATATTCAAGGGGTAAATCTTTATATTCAATGTCTTTAATCCATTCAACCTTACGATTATTTACATAATCAATATCTTGTTCATTTGGATTTTCAATAAATTCATAATCGCCAATAACTTTTCCAAAATGAGCTATTTTATTATTAAAATACACAACATAATCATTAATTTTAATCTCATCCTTAAACATCCAAATTTGGCTTATATTTGCACCAACTGTTTGATTTGAATCTTCAGGACGAACTTTTCTATATAAATCCTTTAGTTCATCCTTAGTATTTATATTAGAAAGGTCCCCTAAATTACTCCATCCTATGCAAACGTGTGGATTATTTGTATCTAATGATGAATTTTTAAATTGAATGTGCATTCCATAAACATTAAATTCATTTTTTTGTATGCTATCATCAAAACTAAAGAAAAAATGTCTTTCTTTTTCATCAAATGCACTTGTCAAATATTTCGTTAATGGTGTGCTTGAGTTAAATATCTCAAGACTATAATTTGAGCCATTTTTCCAAATGACCATTAAATCACCGACATTCATACCACCTTCATCATTAATTAAGCGTTTAATATCTCCACCTAATCGATAATCAGTTGCGTATAAAATAGTTACATTTCCCCTTTTTTTTGATTTAACTCCTGTAAAATTTAGTGGAATATTATTTCCAATATTATCAAAAAAATTTTTTAACACATCTGTAGGAATGCTAATTTGATGTGTTACACATTGTAAATCAATTTTTCTTATATATGCATATGTTGATGATTTCATTTATTTTTACCTTTTTCTTTCTTTTGAGTTTCAGTTAATAGTAAGGCCCCCCATTGTTCAGCAATAGCTTTTGCAAAGCCAGGAAAAGTTTTACTTCTCCATGTTCGTCTTTCTTCTGGAGATTTTGTTTTTGTTAAGCCATCAGAGTACCATTTAGGAATTCTTTTACCACTTTTAAATTGAATATACTCACCTGCATCTACAACATCTGTTTCTTTTAATTTAGGCAAATTTTTTAACCATAAACACGTTTTTTTTGAAAATGGATCGCCAAATTGATATGGTTGTACTGTTTGATCAGGCTTTCTCCAACGAGTATTCATAATTCCAACAGGGTTTTCTATAGCAATTTTGTTAATTTTAGCATTCGCTAAAGCCATAAAGAAATTAGCACCATTTTCTCTATCTTGTTTTCTATTTGGAAATTTAGGATGAGGACGTCTTTCTTTAATTGGCAAATCTTTATCTTTTGGATTATAATACCATCTAGCTCCACTAACAGCTAAAAATGTGCAAGGTGGATGTGCAACCATTAAATCCCATTTTCCTTTAATAAAATATTGTTTACCGTTTTCTAAAACCCCTCCTCTGTTTTTTATAACCTCTAAAACATCTTGTTTAAAATGCCATTCAGGATGACCTCCACTACAGGGTAGCAAATCGCAACTAAAAGCATTGAAGCCTAATTTTCTAAACTCCACACACACCCTTTGACTTTCTTCACAAGCGATTAATATATTTATATCTTTTGGCTCTTTCATAATTTTCCTCCAATAACTTTAATTATTGAATTAGCAATTGCTTTTGCAAATAACACTGGAACTGCATTTCCAATCATTTTGTAACAATATGCTGTTGATCCAATAAATTCAAAATCTAATGGGAAACTTTGTAATAAAGCTGCCTCTCTAATAGTTATCGAACGGAGCTGTTCAATATCTGGATGTATAAACATTAAACCATCTTTATATAAATGAGCTACTATAGTAGGTGACGGCTTATCCCATTCAATATTTCTATATTTATTATGATTTGTGCTATGACCTGTTATTTTTTTATAAAATTTTAATTTCTGCTCATTTGGATAACTATTCATATTATTTTCTAACCACTCTTTGAAAGCAGAAATATCACGAGCGTTATGATATCTAGCATCATGTTGTGTTATGCTTTCATCATGATTTAATTCATGAGACACGTTTTTATTACCATATTTATATGATTTTTTAAGTGGATGAAGTTTCGGTAAAAATTCAATTGCATCTCTTACTGTAACTTTTGGACCAATAATTTTATATGAATCTAAGCTTTTGTAAAATTCTTCTATTGTATGATTATAATTTTTATTTACTCCAATAATGATAACTCTTCTTCTTTCTTGTGGAACTCCATAATCAGCTGCAGAATATATTGATTCATTCATTTTGTTTGGCATTCTTATTTCATAACCAATCTCTTCAAATGCTTCATAAATTCGCTCAATGACTAATTTGTCTCCAGGCATAGCACTTAATATCCCAGGTACATTTTCAAAAACAAATAATTTAGGTTTATAATTGTTAACAACTTTTACAAAGCTTTCAAATAAATAATTTCTATAATCATTTTTCATAGAATTTGGGTCTTGAGCGCGTCCTGCAATAGAATATGCTTGGCAAGGAGGGCCACCTATAATAATGTCAACTTGTTTGTTTTTGATAATACCATCTAATCCTTTTTTGATAACTATAGCATGATTTCTATTGCCAAAATTTTTAATTGTTTCTTCAGTCCAATTACCATGCATTAATTCATCTGTTTTTTGTATGTCAAATTGTATAACTCTTTTAAGAGATTCTTCATTAGAATATCCCCATCTCTTAATTAAATTATTTCTTAATGTATCAACCATAGGGGTTTCCCATTCAATATGTGCTAAAAAATTAAATTTTTTAGTTTCTAAAAAACCTTCCGATAATCCTCCTGCACCACTAAACAAATCTATAGCATTTAATTTTTTCATTATTTTTTTTCACCTTTGATTGCACTTTTCCCGCTTTTTATCCAATCATCCAATTCGTTTATTTTGAATTTCCATTGCTTCCCTATTTTATAAGCAGGAATATCTGACTCTCTTTTTATCCAATCTAAAATCGTTGTTGCTTTAACGCCTAAATAATCAGCTGCTTCTTCAACACTTATCCATTTATTCTCAAGAATTTTTGTCATAGTTCAATCCTTTCTAATTTTTAAAATTATATCAAATACAAGTGATACTTTCAATTATTTAAATCATTTTAGCTAGGTTTATCTTATTTTGACATGGTTTTCAATAATAAAATATATATACTATATTCAAAAATTAAAGGTTGATAGTATTTATCATAAGTTTGTCACTTCGAAGTAAGAAATAGAAAAAAACAAGTAATTATTGTGCTACTATAAATGTATTTTGCTTTTCTTTCCATAAAAAAACTCCAAAGTAGATTCACAATAATTTGGAGGCCGAATCCCATAGGGGATTGTTCATATCTCTTTAATTATTTTATTTGTCTACTTTGGAAGTATCATATCAAATTGAGTATTTGATTTTATTTTTATTGTAATTATTTAGTTGTTGAAGTAATATAGCTTCTTTTGATAACCATAAAAAATAGCATAATCATATTTATAGCAAGTGCAATAATTATTGCACTTAGTGTTTGGAAAAGAATTTGAGATGATATTTTCTCTAATAGAATTATATATACTATCATTATTATTAGAGAGATAAGAGAAGTTATCATTGAAAATGCAACAGCTGTAAATGCTTCATTTGATATTTTCTTTTTTATTGTGTCTTTAGAATTCAAAGTAGATGTTAATAAAGATAACACGCCGAATAATAAAGTGAATAGAATTGAAAAAATAGCAAGTAACGAATTGGATACATCTAATGAAAAGAAATAATCAAACCCAACAACAATTGATATTCCTATTAAAATAGGACAAATAAAGAAGGAAAACAAATCAAAAAACGAAATTTTATTTTTTCTGTTATTGTAAAAAATGTGAAATAAGTCTATCAAAAGCTTTTTGCATCTTATTTTTTTGTTTATTATTATGAAAAATAAAGCTAAGGAAAGAATAATAATACATATCAATAATTTAGTGCTCATAACTGCTATCCTTTAAAAGAGAAAAAATAAATTCATCAGAACATTTTTCCAACTCTTTGAGAAAGGCATTTCCTTTTAGTTTAGATACTCTTTCTGTAATATCAAAACCATCAATTAAATTTTCAAAATTTTCCCATGAAACTCTCTTTTTTAAATTTCCAATTTTAACTATTAACGATGCATTGTTATATTGATCATCATTTACTTCATTCTTAATTTCTTTAAAAGTTTCTTCTTTAGAAATTTCTTTTAATTTCCAACTTTTAATCAAATTAGTAATTTTACTAAATCTTCCAGTTTTTAAAGAAAGCGTTAATTCTTTTATGTGAACTTTTTTTCTTTTTCTTGTAGGTTCATCTGCTATGTCAGATGATTTCTTTTCTTCATAAATTAAAGAAATTTTATCTACGTCAAAATCAGAAATTGAATCATTAATTTCTGGCAAAATCAAATTCATTTCAACCTTAATGCCCTTTTCTTTAAGAATTTTATTAAGTGCTGAATATAAAATGGTTTTACATCCTGAGCCACCATTTCGATGACATACAATATAATATTGATTATTAATCTCATAAATAAAAATATAATGTCGATAAGCTGAAGTCCAATCTTCATTAAAATTATATGTTTTATATTTGTTTTTAAGGTTTATCATTTGAACTGGCATATCAACTTTCCCTACTTTAGGAATTATAAACATTCTATTTTTATTAGTATCGATATTTACTTCATTTTCAATTTCATCTAATAAAATTATTTTGTCGCTGTTAATTAAGTAATAAAATTGTCTGTTTTCTGTACGTTTAATAAGTTCTTTTAGTGCTTGCTTAAAAGTTAATTTTGGTTCTGCACCACTTTTAATTTCATCACTTAATTCTTCACGAAGTGGATTGTTTCTTTTCATATAAGAAAAAATTACATGGTATGCTGTTAATGTATGCACAAAATCACTCATATTATTGCCTAACCTTTCTACAAATAATAAATCTTAAATCATAATAAGTAATTTTTATTTTGTTTTAATCTTAAACTGGTGCCGACAGGGAGAATCGAACTCTCGACCTACTGATTACGAATCAGTTGCTCTACCATCTGAGCTATGTCGGCAGTATCATAATTTTACTTTAGACAATAGTAAAAATCAATAAATAAAGATAAAAGAAAAGTTATATATAGGCGTATTAAATATACTTTCTTATTTGCAGTCGAATAACATAGGTTTAAGGAGAAAAATATGTTTAATTCAAACCCGTTATATTTTATTATTTCTACTCCGGACTATAGTGAGGAGAGAAAAAAAGAAGAAGATATTAATAAGACTCAAAAATCGTTTTTATTTGCCCCTATCGACGCTTTAATGTTAGGTAACTCTTTTAAAAACGAATATAGAGGATATAAAAACTATAAACCAGGAGTAACTACACCTAAAACTGAAAAAGAAAAAATTATGTTAGAACTTATGGCTTATGATATAGTAGCACACGATTTAGGTTTATATTTAGATATATATCCAAACGATAAAGAAGCTGCTTTAGAATTTGAAAAGTATTCTAAATTAGCTAGCGATAAAAAGAAAGAGTATGTAGATAAATATGGTCCACTAACTCAAGCTGAAGGTAAGTACAAAGATGGATATATGGATTATGTTACAAAACCATCTGCATGGTTAGGAGATTAGTTATGTATAAATATGAGAAAAGATTACAATATCCTATCGATATAAAAAGAAAAGACTTAAAGATGGCTAAGTTTATCATAGCTCAATATGGTGGCCCACATGGTGAAATGGGAGCCTCGACAAGATACTTAGCTCAAAGATACACTATGCCTGATGAACGTGGTCGAACTTTGTTAACTGAAATTGGTACTGAAGAAATAGGCCATGAAGAAATGATTTGCACTATTGTTTATCAGTTAACTAAAGGTGCAAGTTTAAAAGAACTAGAAGATGCTGGTTTAGCACCATACTATGTCGATCACGGTGTTGGTTTATATCCGTGCGATGCAAACGGCAATCCTTTCACTGCTGCTAGTTTATCGAGTTCAGGTGATTTTATAACTGATTTAACAGAAGATCTAGCTGCTGAAGAAAAGGCTAGATCTACTTATGAACACTTAATAGATTTAGCCTCTGATCAAGATGTAATAGAACCATTACTTTTCTTAAGACAAAGAGAAGTTGTTCACTATGCTAGGTTTAAAAATTTATTAGATATCTATAAGAAAGAACTTAAATTAAATTACTAAGCATTATATTTGAATAAATATTTATAAATTTGTTAACATTAGGGTAAGAAAAGGAGAACCTTATATGTTGAAATTTTATAGAAATTTAAATGGAAAAGTTATTCCAATGGATGAATCGTCCGTTAATGATCCTAGTTTAATTGAAGTTATACCTAATACGACAGATGCTGCAGTTGAAAAACACGTACCAGTTGTTGAAATAAACGATAATAAAGTTACTGTCACAGTTGGTAGTGTTTTACACCCAATGTTAGACGTTCACTATATTGAGTGGATTATTCTTGAAACAGATCGTGGCTTCTTTAAAATAGAGTTAAAACCTGGTCAAGAACCAAAAGCTACTTTCACTATTGAAGATGAAAAAGTAATTGCTGCATATGAACTTTGCAACTTACATGGTCTTTGGAAAAAAGAACTTTAATTAGATAAAAACACCCTATAAGATAGCTTTATGAGCTTAAACTTATAGGGTTTTATTGTGCTTATTTTAATTTGTTATAAACTTCTTGATTAAAGTAAGAATTGCTTAAAGGTTGGATTGAAACGATATGATGGTCAATTAAATAACAATCAGATTCTTCATCAGTAATATCTTTTTCTTCATATCTTTTAGCTATGTATCTTCCTTCTTCGTCTATATCAAAGTAGTTATAGTCTTTTCGGTAGTAAAGAGTAGCCATCTTTATATCGTCAATAGTTTGTCCACGTGGAAAGTTAACGTTTAAGAAATACTCTGTACTTAATAAATTTTTATCTAAAATATATTTCATGACTTTATCAAAGTTGTTTTCAAGTATTTCAAAGTTGT
>ULZH01044995.1_pt1 | contig 9952 bp, 18 predicted proteins | sample 1962951 | NCBI WGS metagenome assembly ULZH01 (sample SAMEA4835884, study PRJEB28245) | human gut metagenome | biome: gut microbiome; material: fecal sample | place: Denmark | collected 2008
TTTTCGGGGATTTCTTTATATTCCGATAAATCTATCAGACACCACAAAAACACACGAAATTTCAACGGTAACTAACACATAACTAACAGGTAACTAACACGGAAAACACTGTCTTGTGTAAGACATTGCAAGTCTTGTGTAAGACACATTTTCGCAATAAAAAAGGACGAATCAATCGCCCTTTTCGTTGCAGTATTCAATGATACATGACCGGACATCCTTTTTCGTCCTGCAATGGCAGGAATGACCGTCCTTGAAAATGATGTCATATCCGTCGTGCATGTTTCCGGTGATTCCGGAAATCATGTCTCTGTTCTTTTCTGCAATCTGCATTGTATCAAATAAACCGCATTGGTCTTTTCTGACAAGGTCTTGCATGTACGCATTGACCGACATTCCTTTACTGGATGCAAGAGCCTTGATGATGTCTTTCATGCCTTTAGGTACAACGAGATTGATTCGTTCGTAATGCTCACGCCCGAAATTGTTTTTGTATTCAATTCATGGCACACCTCTATATTTTGTTGATAGCGTCAATCAGTTCCTCAATTTCAAAATGTGTATATACGACCTCTGTCACGTCCTGCCCTTTATGACCGACAATTTTCTTGATGACCTTGTCTGACACTCCGGCAACCGTCAACATGGAAATACATGTGTGACGGGTATCGTGAGGACGGTGTTTCATTCCGAGGGTCTCAATAAGTGGCGACCAGTACGAATCATAATAATTCCGGTATTTGAAATGTTCACCCTCCGGAGTAGAGAGGAGATATTCACAATCATTGAGGTTGTACCAGTATTCAAAGAACGGATAAACCTTTTCAGAGATTGGAGCGGTACGGATTCCGGCAGCAGTTTTCGAGGCGACAATCTTGAAATATCTTTCCTCAAGGTTCACATTTTCTTTCTTGAGGTCGAGGAGTTCGCCGATTCTGCATCCGGTATATATCAGCATGAGGATGACAGTATAATATATATTTGAATCCTTGACATCCCATATCTTTTTGACCTCTGTCTTTAAAAAAGGTTTCCGGTTGTATGCGTTCGGGTTTCCTGCCTTTTTGATGTCGAGGTATTCAACGAGATTCCGTTCTTTTGGAATAATCTCATGAATCACGGCGTATTTATACATCAGACCGAGTAGGACTTTCAATTTCCGGAGTGTTGGATAATTTTTGCCGGATTCATCGACAATCATTTGCAGGTGGTCGAGTTTGACATCGACAAACCGCATCCGTGCAAGTTTATCACACAACGCCCATGCTGCACGATAACCCTTGACGTTGGAATCACTGACGGTCGGAAAATGTTCATCAGACCATCGCTCATATACATCCTCGAATGTGACTTTTGCAGCATCCACATCATAAGGATTTGCATTGAACTCCGCAAGTGCGGTCAATGCCTCTTTACGGGTCGAGTAATATCCAACGACCGTATATAATTGTTTTGATTTACCTGTTTTCGGGTCGTTTTCCCATCCTTTTGTCTTTTTGGCGACATAAGGATTCCGGCGATTTCCCGATAATTTGTAAACCGTTCCGAATCCGTTCGGTAGTTTCATAAAATCACCATCCTAAAAAAGAGTATAAAAAATAAAACCAATGCAAAAAGCACGGTTTTATGATAGAATGGTGTTTGCAGGAACATTCTGTCGGTGCTTTTTGCAGGAGCATGAGACGGAGGTTTCACAAAGGCGATTCACGTTGCAGCGTGGGTCGTCTTTTTTGTTGTGCATTATTCATTTGCACGGCGTTCTTTTGCGACTTTTCTATACTTGCGACCAATGACGACACATGCGACACCGACCACAACAGCAATTATTCCGGCAACCGGAACAGCAAGCAATAGAATCAATCCTAAAAGTGCAAGGACAGCACCGAGAACAATCATGAGGATTCCGCAAACACTGTATGTATTTGCAGAGTATTCCTTTTTCTGCGGTGCATTTGTGGAACTGGATGCAGCAGGATTTCCGTTTGCAGCCGTCAATCCTTTTGCGATGTCGGACACGCCGACGGTAGTTCTGTTATACACTGCGTTATATGCTGCCTTTTTCGGGTCGTTGACGATTCCCATTCCCTTTTTACCATAAAGGGGATTGACCGCCTTTTTGACCTGCCGTTTGATTTTTCCTGTTGTTCTTGCCTTAATGCTTTTTTTGACGTTTGGTTTTCTGACACCGTATTTCATGAACACACCTCCATTTCTATAAAATCAACATTCTGTAAACTTTCCTCAAGAGAGGAGGTGAGCAGAATGAAAATCCTTGTGTGGGAAGTGAGAACCTCAAAAGGTTTCACATTGATGGAGTTATCGAAGAAATCCGGAATCGGAAAATCTACGATAAACAACATCGAAAACGGTAAGGTGTCGCCGACATTATTTCAACTTGAAATGATAGCGATTGCATTAGGCGTGAACATCACCGACCTGTTTGAATCCGAATACAAATAATTGTACCATAATGCAGCGGGATTCCGGCAGCAGGAGGAACGATTTCCATGATTATGGAAATCAACCTCGATATTTCCACAATCATGGAAATATATGATACAATGCAATTCGGAAAGGGGGTGGTGTCTCCCTTGAATTACAAAGAGGCTATTGTCGAAATAGTCGGAAAGATACGAAACGAACGCATCCTCAAGAGGATATACAAATTCGTGTTGTATCTCTACACCCATGAGACTGGCAGTTGAAAGACTGTCAGTCTTTTTTTGATGCAAATAAATCTATGATTCTTTGAAATGCTGCGATGTCCTCGTCACTTGCCTCAAGTAATGCCTTGAAAAGATTCTTGCGGGCATCGTCCTCACCTACCATGATGCGGTCAATTCTTTCGATGAAATCGTCGTCAGTATCAACGAACATCTCACCGCCACCAGTAGTCAACCATATATAATCAACATTAAATTCACGGCAGATTGATTTGACCATGTGTTCGGTGGCGTTCCGATTCCCGTTCTCAATATTAGAGATAGTGGATTTCGTAACACCTATTTTCTCGCCGAACTGTTCCATCGTCATTTTCAAAGTTTTTCGCAATTCTCTGATTCGTTCGCCTTGCGTCATTTGGAATCACCTCCTCTGTTTTCTAAAGCATACCACCGAAAAAGACAAAAATCAATAAAAAAGTTTTCAAACGCAACAAAAAAGAGTTGACAAAGTATTCAAACGGAATTACAATGTATTCAAACGAAACGGACAGGAGGTACAAAACAATGATGAAATCCGAATTTGAAAACCTTGCAGGTAGAGAAGTAACAGACGAACAGTACAGAGCAATCGAAACATTATACATGAGCAGCAACCTTGAAAAAACAGAATTTGTGAAAAGCATGAAACCAATACTCAAGAACATCCCGCAGCCGGAAAAGAAGAAAGACATCAAAAGAATGGTAGTGAGAGACCGGAGCGGTTACAGAAAAACACCGAACGGATGCTATTACCATATCGAATATGTTGAATTGGTAGACATCGACATCAAAACGGGAAAATACATCATCAAGCCACTTGAGGAAAAAGATTTTGAGAAACTGGCAAAAGACGGACACGATTTGAATTTAGACACATGGTTTGATTTCGATTATGAGGATTGCATCGACGAAAAGAAAAAGCCGATTGAATTGAATTATTAAAGCCGAAACGGGGCAGCAGTCGCCCCGTCAGTGTCCGGATGGCAACCGACACTCTGACGATGGCAAGCCGAAAGACATCGTGCAGCGATACCGTGGGAAACATGGCAGCGGTCGCACCTGCTACAAAGTGCGTGGATGGTCAACAGGTTTTTCTTGATTTTTTAAGGTGAAAAATCAAAACACGGTGTACATTGCCGGAAAAGAGGTGGACGGGATGAAAAGACCGAGAGAACCACCAACAGGAGGAAACAGGATGAATATAGGACGAATATTGCCGACAGAGGCAGCAGCAATCCTCAATGTGTCACCGCAATTCGTGAGGGTAGCAATGCAGCAGGGAAAACTCCCGATAGGAACGGCGGTGCAGATGTCCTCAATTTGGACGTATCACATTTCGGAAAAACTGCTTGCAGATTATTCCGGAAAGAACATAGAAAAAGAGATTGAGCGAATCCGAGGAGGTGTTGAAAAATGACGAGAAATGAGAAAAAGGCAGTGATTGAGAGCATGGCAGAAAAATTCATGAACATCGACGACCTTGAGGGAAAGTCAATGACCATTATGGTGATGTCTGCGTATGCCGAGGGTAAGGCAGCGGGAAAAGCAGAGGAGCGTCGCAGATGGGAACAGAAAGAGGCGGTTGCAGCCGTTTAATGAAAACGCCCCGTCATAACGGCGGGGCAGTACATAGCAGGAGCATGAGAGCAAAGAAAAAGGACAACCATTGCAGTGGTCGTCCTTGTATCGACTGATTGTGTCAGTCGCTAACTGATAGAAATATTATAGCAAATCTGACACAAAAAAGCAACTTGAAAAGAGACCAAAAAGGTCTATAAAATCAAGGGTTTTCGGAACTTTTATCGTCCTTGTAATAGATAATAACAAGTCTACGAAAACATAACAGGAGGCATGTGTCAGATGGCAAGAAAAAGAGGGATGCAATATATCCCGTATGACTATGAGGCAGCATATAACAAAGCGATGGAGGATATGCATGAGTGGTTCATTGAGAACCTGTTCCAACATCGAAAGAAAGTTATATATGCACTGAAAGAGATAACAGCAGGAGACCAGTTTGAAATTGAGATATATCCGCAGTTCCGGAGCATGGATGAAGTACCTCCGGAGGGGAGGACAATCAAGAAAGACAACAACAAGGCTCAAAAGAATCTGAATGATAAGAATGCACGGAAATATGTTGAGAGGCTAATCAATGAGAATTTCAGCGACCGTGATATTTGGATGACATTGACCTATGATGACGAGCATCTCCCACCGGACGGGGATGTGGATGCAGCAATCAAGAATGTGCAAAAGTACATCCGACGCATCAACTATCAGAGGAAAAAGAGAGGTCTCCCGAATGCAAAATATGTCTATGTGACCGCATACAATCCGGATGCGGAAATCAGATGGCATCATCACATTGTCATGGATGGGGCGTTAGACATGGAGACGGTTGAATCCTGTTGGAAACAGTCAAGCAGGAATGAGGTTCGCCGATTACAGACAGACGAAAACGGTTTGTCCGGTATGGCAAATTACATCGTCGAGGAAAAGAACCGTGTTCCGTCGGAAAAGAGGTGGAACAGTTCACAGGGATTGAGAGACCCACGAATCAAGGTCGTTCATTCCAAACGTCCGGCAGCAGGAGGCAGTTATAAAAAAATAGGCTCATTCGTTGACAAGATGGTCAAGGACAGGGATTCCATTCCGGAGATACTGAAAAAGTGGTATCCGGACATGGATTTCACGAATGCAAAAGTGTACTACAACGATTTTAATTGCATGTTTTACATACATGCACGAATGCGGAAAAGGAGGTCGACAGGTGAAAAGACGGATAAGACGGATAAGACGGGCGTTGAAAAGAGCAGGTTTGTATAATGCGTTTCACATCACATTGATTGCGGTATTACTGACAGGATTTTGCGTGATATTGTTCAATGTCAAAGAACCGGAGCGGGAGAAAGAACCGGAGGAGATACAAGCGGAAGTGATGCAGAATCCGGAAACAATGACACAGACAGCAGAGAACATTGAGGATAAATACAAGGTTTTTGACACCATGTCCGAGGACTGGGGGAGTGATGACCTTGAGGGATTCGTGTTCTATGACCTGCCGGAGCAGTATGCAGACAAAGGCTATTTTCCGGAGAAAATGCAGATATACACAAGATGTCTATGCAAGCAAAATGATGTTCCGTATGCCCTTGTATTGGCAATCATAGAGCATGAATCCGGATATGAGTTCGACAAGACCGGAGACAACGGGAACTCAAAAGGATATATGCAGATATATGAGAAATGGCACACCGACCGGATGCAGAAATTGAACTGCACCGACCTCATGAACCCGTATCAGAATGTGAAAGTCGGGATTGATTTCCTCTCGTATCTCCTCAAGAAATACGGAACGGTGCAGGATGCACTTGCAGCGTACAACTACGGTGAAAAAGGTGCAAGGGAACACTTGTGGAGCAATGGCGTGTATATCTATTCATACAACACGGCAATCATGCAGAGAATGAAAGAAATTGAGGAGGTGGTCGGGGAATGAGGTTTGACTGGAAACCGGAATCGAAAGAGAGGTATTTCCGAAAAGCAGAGGCAGCAGTCAAGGCAGCGGGATTCGATGACATCCTACAAATAGACAAAGACCAGTTTTCCATCATCAAGGGAACGGTCAAGGTGTTTTTCAAGCCGATTTTGAGAGACGGGAAAACACGCCGATGGTGGGAGGCAAAGAGAACGATTGAGAACATGCATGAAGTGCCTCCGGCAAAAGACCAGTTCGGCAGGAAACACAAGAGCATTTTCATTCACACCTACATGATTTTAGAAATGGAGGAGCAGGACAAATGAAAACATACAGACAGAAACATCCGTACATTGCACAAATCGCCTATATTCTGCGATACAAGCTGCAACGGTTCACATGGATGTTCAAGGTCAAGGATTGCAGACACGTTTGTTTGTTCTGCGAATATTATGACACATGCAGACAGGAGGGCAAAGGAAAATGAACATGAAATATGCAATGAGAAGTGAGGACACAGAGCAAATCAACGTCGTGTCGTGGGCGAATTGGAACATGAACCGTTATCCGGAATTGAGATGGTTGTTCCATGTACCGAACGGAGGCAGCAGAAACAAGCAGGAGGCAGTCAAATTCAAACAGATGGGTGTCAAGGCGGGTGTTTCTGATTTGTGTCTCCCATATCCGAAAGGGATTTACTGCGGATTGTTTATCGAAATGAAATACGGCAACAACAGGCAGCAGGACACACAAAAAGAGTTCCTTGCAGACATGGCAGCAGCAGGACATTTCGTCGCAACATGCTATTCGGCAGAGGAGGCGGTCAAGGTTATTGAGGAATACTGCAAATTGATGAATCACAAAATGGGAGATATTGAAATTGTCATACCATTGGAAAACAGAGAGGCATTAAGAAATATAACAATGAGCATCCCGAACAACAGCATCCTCAAGGATGGGAAAGTCAAGGGAGGCAGGTCATGACGCTTGCGGATTTACTCAACACATTAGAGAGTGCGAACATGCTGCGAATCATCAAGGGAGACGAGGAGATGTTCGTCGGTTATCTTGCATTATTCGCACCGGAGGTCGGTCACACGAACTGCACACTCTATGAGCAGCACAAAAACGACACGGTCGTGAAATTCAGAGCAGTTCCGGAGATTACTCACAGGAAATGGAAAGAATTGAACCTCATGTCACCATTACGACCGGACGAAACACCGGACTATAAGTTTCAAGAATTGCAAATGAAACTGTATTACACAATTTATTTATAACAGGACAATAACAGGAAAACAGGAGGAAAAGACATGAAAATTATTGCAGTAATGTCACCAAAAGGAGGAATCGGGAAAACAACGACATCCGATTCAATCGCCTACATGTTGGGCGAGGAGCAGGAGAAAAGAGTGCTTGTGTTAGATGGAGACCCACAGGGAGACACATCAAAGACGTTCGGAGTATATGAACCGGACGGAATCGGCATGAGTGAACTGCTTGAGAAACATGAATGTGTCGGAGGTACATATAAAACAGGCGATTTGATTCGACCGACCGACTATTCGCACATTGACATCATTCCGGCGAATGGCTATCTCATGAAAACCGACATGAATCTACTACTCAAGTCAGAGGATAACCAAGTCACAAGGATGCGTGAGGCGTTGGAGGAAGTATCTGACGCATACGATTATTGCATTTGTGATTGTGGTCGCTTGCTTGACATGGTAGTCATCAATATTCTGATTGCAGCAGAACTCGTCATCGCTCCGGTAAAGGTCGGAGGATATGAAATCGAGGCATTGCAGAACCTTGAGGAACAGATTGAGGATTTGAGAGACATCAATCCGGATTTGAGAATCAAGGCACTCATGACAATGCGACAGAAAAACAAGACCTCTCTTGAGGTGGAGGAATGGTTGAAAACAGAATCCGGATTTGACATGTTCGTCACACCGATTCGTCGCTCTATCATTGCAGAGAAATCAACAACGGCGATGATTCCGCTCCCGAAATTTTCAAAGAGAGGAATTGTGTCACAGGATTACAGATGCGTTGTGCATGAGTTGCTCAAGGAAATGGAGGAATAGGCATGGAAAACGACACAATACAAATCCTTGAGTTATTCGGAGGGATTGGGTCGCCTCGATGTGCCTTGAGAAATTTGAACATTCCAACAAAAGCGATTGATTATGTGGAAATCAATGAAAAAGCAGTACAGTCATACAATTCGATGTTCCGTGAGGAATTAGCATATAAAACACAAACGGTCGTCGGATGGAACTTGAAACCGGACATTCTGATTCATGGTTCGCCTTGTCAAGATATGAGCATCGCAGGGCATCAAGGGAAAGCGACCGGAGAGGGCAGAATCAACAGAGGAAAAGGTTCAGACGAGGGCAGCGGAACACGTTCCTCCCTTATGTGGGAGACAATACATATCATCGAGAACATGGGAGAATGGCGACCTCGATATGTGATATGGGAAAATGTGAAAAACGTGAAATCGAAATACATGAGACCGAATTTTGACAGGTACATGGTTGAAATGGAGCGGTTAGGATATACGAATAATTTTGAGGTACTGGATGCAAGAGAGTTCGGATTGCCACAGGCGAGAGAGCGAGTGTTCACGGTTTCTGTTCTAAACGGAGAGAGATTTGAGTTTAACGACCTTATAAGAACACCGATGCGGAACTTGCAGGAGTTTCTTGAGGATGATGCAAGCGTTCCGGACATTTACGATGTGACACAACCGTCTGTCCTTGCGTGTATCGGAGAAAAAGGCATCCGCAGGGCAACGGTTATCACAGATTGTGCATATACCATCACGACAAGGCAAGACCGGACACCTGCACAAGTCATCGACCGAGGCGATGGACGTTATCGGTATTTGACAGAGCGGGAATGTTGGCGATTGATGGGATATACCGACGAGGATTTCGACAGGGCGAAAGCAGTTCAGCAGAGGAACGGGAAATATTACAAAGCATTATACGACCAAGCGGGAAACAGCATCGCCGTTCCGATATTCGAGAGCATATTCAGAAAAATAATTTTGCATGAGGTCGCATGAGACCGGAAAGAGAGGAATAAACATGGGAGACATTATCAAAACAGCACAATGCAGGTTTTGCGGTCAGATGGTACAGATTGAGACCGACAAGGAACTAACACAGCCACAGGCAGAGGAACAGGCAACAATGACATGTAACTGCACGGAGGCGGTCGAGTATCAGAAAGAGAAACAGAGGAAAGAAAAAGCAATGATGAATGTATCTGCCCTGTTTGGAGAGAACGCAGCACCGGACAAGAGATGCGGTGAGGGCATCGTAAACATCTTAAAGGCAGCAGTTGAGGAGATTTACACTGGAGGACTTGCAAAAGTCACATTGAACCTCCGAGGGGGGGTCAAAGCATCAATTTCACAGAATGCAAAGGGTGAAATCAACGTCGAGCGTACAGAAACAAAGAAACAGAAACTCACAGAGTAATGACAGGAGGTTGAACAGATGGCAGCAGGATTCAGCGTGAAAGACGCACTCAACAAGAACAGCAAAGCGGGGATTGACGAATCTCCGAGAGCAAGATTCCGGACAAAAGACATCTCAATTTTCAAGATGTACCGGAATGATATGAATTTTTACAGTGTAGAGCAGATTGAGGAACTGGCAGGAGACATCCTCATGTATGGCTTGAAACAGAATCTCGAACTCGTATATGCACCGTGCGAAAAGGGCGAATATAGAATCGTGGCAGGTGAAAG
>ULZH01013527.1_pt1 | contig 9783 bp, 6 predicted proteins | sample 1962951 | NCBI WGS metagenome assembly ULZH01 (sample SAMEA4835884, study PRJEB28245) | human gut metagenome | biome: gut microbiome; material: fecal sample | place: Denmark | collected 2008
TGGAGGAAGGCGACGTGCTGCGACGTGCGAAGCTGTTCCACCAGCGTAACCTCACGCTCGACTCACACTGCGACACGCCGATGTTCTTCCCACAAGGCGTGTGCTTCGAGCAGCGCGACCCTAAAGTGCTCTACGACTTGCACAAGATGAACGAGGGCAGAACGGACGCTGTGACAATGGTGGCGTATCTGCCGCAACCGAAGCCAGAGCAGACTTTCGCGGACGTGGCACCGTTCCCCGTGGACACGCCGAAGGCTTATGCTGACCTTATCTTCGACAAGATTGATGAGATTGTGCTTAGCGATTCGCGCTACATCGCCCTTGCCCGCAACCGTGAGGACTTGCTACGCAACAAGCGCGAAGGACGAAAATCGCTGATGATCGGTATAGAAAACGGTCTGGCGATAGAGAACGACTTGCATAACGTGCAGCACTTTGCCGACCGTGGCATCGTCTACATTACTCTGTGTCACAATGGTGACAATCAGATATGCGACTCGGCACGCCGCACGCTCAACACTCACGGCGGTGTATCGCCATTCGGTGCGGAGGTGATACGCGAGATGAACCGCCTGGGAGTGATGGTGGATATGAGTCATGCCGGCGAGAAGTCGTTCTACGATGCGCTCGACATTTCGACAAAGCCTATAGTGTGCTCTCATAGCAACGGCAAGGCGTTGTGTGATGTGCCACGCAACCTGACTGACGACCAAATGCGTGCGCTTGCTGCAAAGGGTGGTGTGTGCCAGATAACGCTATACAATGGTTTCCTGCGTACTGATGGCAGGGCTTGCATCACTGACGCTATGGAGCATCTTGAGCACGCTATAAGCGTAATGGGTATCGACCACGTTGGACTTGGAACTGACTTCGATGGTGACGGCGGCGTGCCCGGACTTGCCGATGCTTCTGAACTGATAAACTTCACTAAGGAGTTGCTGCGCCGACGCTACTCGGAAGAGGATATGGCGAAGATATGGGGCGGCAACTGGCTCAGAGTGTTGGAGGCAAATAGAAAATTATAGCAACTATAAATCCCAATCGGTCATTAGAAAAATGACAAGAAACTTTTTCTAATGCCCGATTGGGGTAAATAAAGTAGGTATTGGAAAGACAATGCCTTTATCCAAAGGGATCTCACGGGCGCATGGTGAAGATGGTGTATTCGATGTGCCATGATGAAGTAAAGCTTGTCGTGAGAAGTCAGCAGAGGTCATAGTACCCAAGGTACGAGCTACCTATTTGGGAGGGCAGATTTGTGCAGTGCAATAGTAAATAACTGCAACCTTGAGCAGACGGCAATATTTATTTTTCAATATTCCAAGGGTATATATATTTAGCCCCATTGATGTCTATAATAACATCCATAGTATCACCCTTACTGCGCTTTATATTGATATATCCTGATATGGCTTGTCCTGGATATATCGTTGTTTTCTTTAAATACCCTTCTTGTTTAATTTCTCTTTCTTGTAAAAGAGCATTTTCATAGTTTGCCATGCGATTGCTTGCTATGACTTGTGCTTGATATGCTGCTGCTCCATCATATGTTATGGTGTGTGAAGTTGTAGAAGAATTACCATGATATGAGCTATTTCCATTGTAACTACCATATGCATATCCTCCAGAACCATAAGCATAAGCGTTACCATATGAATTTGAATAGCCATTATAAGAAGTTTCTGTTTGTGTTGTAGAACTTGAATATCCTGCGCCTGCAGCAGCTAATCCTTCTGCAATGCCTGCAAGTGCCATATTCCAATTCTGAGTTCTTCTTACTTTTCGCATGTATTTGTCTGCAGAATACACTTCTAATGCAACCTCTTGGCCATCAGCTTTTTTGAGTGTTGAAGTTATCCCAGCTGGGTCAAAATCAATAGGAACAATAGAGTTATTTGATACAACTATTGATATTCGATACCATTTTCCATAATCTTTTACTATAGTATTTGCCATAGCAACCATTAGACCATTTTTAATATAGTATTGCCATGCTGCTCCATCCATGTATTCTGTCTTCTTCTCATATTGAGACGGAGATTCCCATATAGGGGTGTTATCACTTATGCGGAATTTACCTCCAAATCCGTCTTTGTTTGAAAGAATATAGTAATCATAGCGAGGTTTCCCATCTAACATTTCAGTTTGTGAACAGATATCCCCCTTTTCGTCAAATAGGGTAAGAATGCCATTGAACTTCCCATTTTTCATCATGCAATGGAGTCTTATGAGTCCATTTTGATAATATATAGTTTTTTCTCCATTTTCATGACCATTAAGCATATTGCGCTTCACCTCTATTTTTCCTGATTTATAATAGGTTACACACTCACCATCCATTACAGATTTTGCATCATCATATTTATCAATACTAATATAGCCACCTTCAGCTTGCAATTCTCCTGTTACATAATAATCACGAAATCTCTTACCAAAATTAGAATTCTTATTACCGCTAAGGATGCGATAATAAGAAGCAAATGCTTTTGACTCAACACCTTTCCAATTTTTGTCATAGAAAAGGGTATCCTGTTTAGATTGTGCAAATAGAGAACTTGCACCTAATAAACAAATGGAAAAAACAAGTAACTTCTTCATTTTTAATCTCTTTTTTTGCTGCGGAATCCTACAACAAGGTTAGTAAAAATGATTATACATACGAAAAAGCGTGAATTCCATCTGACACCAAGTCCACGTGTAAGTCTAACATTACCAAAATTGTCGAAATGAGCAGTGCCGACCCCATCCTGTATAAGTATATAGAACACTATATTGATAACAATCGATGAAGCGATTGAATCGCCAATGAAACCTATATACAAGATACCTCAAGATGTGTTTTGCATTGCTTTGTTTTAAACAAATAGCATGTAATCCACAAAATACATAAACATTAAAACCAAAGTGTTCAAAAACGCCATTATAGAAATGTATGTCTGTCCAACTTCTGCCCATCGGGGCTTTTAGTATAGAAATAGACGCTACAAATTTAGATAAAATTTCTGAATTATAAGCCAGTTGGGATAAAAAACATGAATGAATATCTCCGAGTGCTCTCTGCTTGAGTTAAAATGTCAAGACTGACATACCTAAAATCTTGCATCAACGTACTCTAAGTCACAAATTATATTTATTTTTATTGCTGTCCGCTAAAACTTTTTGAGCATAAAAATTAGGGCTGGATTCCTCGCTTGGTATTCAGCCCTTTTAGTGTACGCTCGGCATGAGCATTGTATAATGGGTACAAGTCCCGAATAGGTCTTAATAGTGGAAATTACATAGCCAAGAGCAAGGGTGGTCATCGTGAGGTGAAATCATAAGGAAGTAGGCGGTAAACATCTGACCTAACGGATAGAAACTTCATACAAGGTATATGACTAGATATAAGATTCAACAATAAATCAAAGTCCTATAGTTATTCGGAATGGCCGGTGTAAATGAAGTAGGTATAAGATGCAAAGTAATGCCCTTATCCGAGGGGGCACGGATGTATGATGAAGATCATGTGTTCGATCTACCATGACGGAATAAAGCTTGTCGTGGGAAGTCTGCAGAGGTCATAGTATCAAGGCATGGGCTACCTATAAGGGAGAGCAGAATAGTGCAGTGCAACAGTAAATGACTGCTTATATAACCCTTTCACCACCTTAACTTAACATCTTCTCGCTATCAATGTTTACATGATTGACATTTACGTCTTCATGCAGGAATATGCGTGCTGTTTCGCGGAAGCGCTCTTCGCTTTCGGTTGTGAAATAGCGGCATGTTCCGCCTTTCGTTAGTTTCTGTTCCATCTCGGGATGGCGATTGAGATAATCGGCTAAGGAGTCGGCTACGTAGGTGCCTTGCGCCATTATGCGCACACCGTCGGGCACGTTCTTCACCACCGAACTCATAAGCAGTGGGTAGTGAGTGCATCCGAGTATGACAGTATCGATGAGCGAGTCTTTGCGCATGAGCTGATCGATGCGCTTCTTTACGAAGTAGTCGGCACCTGGCGAGTCTGCCTCGCCTGCCTCTACTATCGCTGCCCAAAGCGGACATGCTACTCCCGTAACCTCTACATCGGGGAATAGCTTCTGTATTTCTATCTTATACGAATTGCTTTTGATTGTGCCTTCTGTGGCGAGGATGCCCACGTGGCGCGTCTTTGTGAGGTTGCCAACCTCTTCTGCCGTGGGACGTATAACGCCAAGTACGCGGCGGTCTGGGTCGAGCATGGGCAGGTCGCGCTGTTGAATGCTGCGTAGTGCCTTAGCCGAAGCTGTGTTGCAGCCCAATATGACGAGGTGGCAGCCCATGCTGAAGAGCTTCAGCACGGCTTGACGCGTGAACTGATAGACCACTTCAAACGAACGCGAACCGTAGGGAGCACGCGCATTGTCGCCAAGATACATATAGTCGTACTGTGGGAGGAGCTGACGGATGCCGTGTAGGATGGTGAGTCCACCGTAGCCAGAGTCGAAAACACCGATAGGACCAGGAGAAGAGGGAAATGGCATATTAATCATTTATTAAGAATTGATTGTAGATAATTGGCTTATAAACAGAAGATTGATAATTGAAACGTATGACCATCATTTGGTTTATGATTGTCTGCATTTTCAATTATCAATCTTCTGTCTTTCTAATATGTAGCAGCTTCTACTACTTTGTGTTTTATGTAGTAGCTCTTACTATTTTGCGTTCAGTGCTTCTTTGACAAATTCTGTTGCGTTCTCGCCCATTTCCGGGTTTACGTAAGGGCAAGCGTTGCCGTCGGTGTTGAGGATGAAGGCATAGCCTTGTACCTGACCAACCTTTGTGAGTGCCTCGTTGAGCTTCTTCTTAACGGGAGCAAAGGCATCAGTTTCTGCTTGCTGCAACAGACGCTGCGACTCGTTCTTGAAGTTGATGTTCTTCTGCATCATCTCCTGGAGCTCTGCCTGACGCTTGCGCAGGATGGCAGGTACGAGGTCTTTCTGTACTTCGAGGAACTCCTCGTATTTACTGTTGAACTCCTCTTCGGCGCGCTTCAATTCAGCGTCGTACTTCACTCGCAAATCGTCGATGCTACGCTGTGCTAATACATAGTCGGGCATTGATTTGAGAACTTCTTCATAGCTGAAATAGCCGAAGCGTGTCTGAGCGCCTGCTGTGAGCGACAGTACGCCGAGGACGATGAGAAAGAACAATTTCTTCATGTTTATTGCTGCTTTATGTTGTTGTTAATTAATGGTATAAATCATAGTAGGCATCGTTAGTAATGGCTACTATGATTTATTGTAACGTCTTACTTTGTCTTGTTGAGCTCTGCCTTAACTTCAGCTGTAACGTCCTTGCTAAGTGTCTCGCTGATGTAAGGGATGCCGCTTGTTGTGTCCATGATGTAGACATAGCCACCTGCTTTGCCTACTGCCTTGATTGCTTCAACGAGCTTGTTTGTGATAGGACCAATCTTGTCCTGCTGGAGCTTACCGAGAGCCTGCTGGTTGTCCTGAGCCGACTGCTGTATCTTCTGATACATCTGAGAGAGGCTATCCTCGGTCTCTTTGCGCTTTGTCTCGTTCATTGTAGACTTGTTCTTCTCGTAATCTTCGTACTTGCGCTGCATTTCTTCCTGCATTGCCTTGAGGTCGTTGTCGTACTGCTTAGCCTGTGCTTCTACCTCGCCACGAGCCTTGATAAACTCTGGCATTGAAGCCATGACTTCCTGTGCGTTTACATGACCGAACTTCTGTGCGAATGTTGCCATTGGCATGAACAACATAAGCATTAAAATCAATTTCTTCATTTTTGCTTTTATTTTTTTTTGTTATTAATTATTCTCTTTAAGCCGAACTAAGCCTTTCTAAGCCTCTTTAAGCCTTCTAAACCTTTGAAAACTCAAAAACTCTTTAGTTGGCGTAGCCTAACTTCTGAAGTACTTCGTTGCTGATGTCAGCCTTCGGTGAGCCGTAGATAACGCCGGTGTCGCTTGAGCGGTCGAGTACGAGCGAGTAGCCGCGTAGCTCTGCTATCTCCTTGACGGCGGTGTATATCTCCTCCTGAATAGGCGACATAAGACTTTCGCGCTTTTTGAAGAGTTCGCCCTCTGGTCCGAAGTACTTGCGTTTGAGGTCGCTGGCATCCTTCTCCTTCTTCATGATTGCCTCCTGGCGAGCTTTCTTTTGCTCCTGCGAGAGGAACACCATCTCGTTCTGATAGTTCTTGTACATTGTGGAAGCCTCGGTGTTGAGAGCTTCCACTTCTGCCTGCCACTTCTTCGACACCTGATTGAGCTGCTCGTTGGCACGCTCGTAGGCTGGGATGTTCTTCAGAATGTACTCCATGTCGAGGAGTGCGTACTTCTGTGCGCTTGCCGTCATTGCTGCTGTGAGCGTGATGAGGCATATTAATAAGAACTTCTTCATTTGTTTTCTGTTTTGTTTTTAGAATTCCTGACCGAGTATGAAGTGGAACTGCGATCCTCCCTTTGTTCCGAATACCTTGTCGAAACCGTAAGCCCAGTCGATACCCATGAGACCAACCATCGGCAGGTAGATACGCAGACCGACACCGGCAGAGCGTTTCATGTCGAATGGGTTGAACTTGCGTGTCTCTGTCCATGCGTTACCGCCTTCGATAAATCCGAGACCGTAGATGGTGGTGTTGCCGAGCAGGAACGGGTAGCGCAGCTCGAGTGTCATGCGGTCGTAGGCGTAGCCTTCCTGGCCGTAAGGAGTGAGCGATCCGTTCTCGTAACCGCGCAGACCGATAGTCTCTTCGGCGTATGATGTAGAGTAGCCGGTCATGCCGTCACCACCCATGTAGTAGGTTTCGAACGGCGACTTCTTCCACTTGTTGAATGAGCCGAGCAAGCCGAACTCGAGTCGAGCCATGAGCACTAAGCACTTCTGTCCGCTTGTGAGGGCGGTGAACATGCGTCCTTTGAACTTCCACTTGTGGTATTCTACCCAACGATACTTCTCCTGCTGCTCACGGTTGTAGTTAGCCGACTTCGAGTCGTTGGCGAGGTTCTTGTAGTCCTTGCCGTCCCATGCCGACCATGGCGGAGTGATTGTGAGCGATGCAGCGAACTCCGATCCGCGACGTGGGAAGAGCTGGTTGTCGGTAGAGTTGCGCGAGAGCTGTATGCTGAGGTTGAGGTTGTTAGAGTTACCGTTGGTCATGAGGAAGTAGCTCCAGTTCTTCAGCATGTAGCGTGTGTACTGCAGCGAGAGCGACAACTGGAAGAAGTCGTCTGGCCAGCGCAGCTGCTTGCCCCATCCGAGCGAGAAGCCGAATAGCTTCACGTACTTGTCGGGGTCGTAGAAGTTCTCGTAGTTGTTGTAGCCGTTATAGTTGCCGTAGCCGTACATATAGTTATAGTAGTTGTTGAAGTAACCACTATTATAGTAGTTGCTCGACACGTCGGTCTGCTTCGAGAAGTAGGCACCTACGGAGAACTGTATCGGTCGTTTGCCTCCGAACCAGTTGGTAGAGTACGACATGTTGTACGACTGGTAGTATGTACCGTTGGTCTGTGCACCGATAGAGAGCACCTCGCCGTCGCCTACGGGCAGGAATCCGCGGCGCTCCTTGTTCTTGCCGAAGAGGTTGCGCATAGAGAAGTTGTTGAGCTTCAAGCCGATGCGTCCGATTACGCCGGTCTGTCCCCATCCGAGCGAGAACTCAATCTGGTCGTTCGACTTCTGTACGAGATCCCAGTTGATGTCTACGGTTCCGTTCTCAGGGTCGGGCTTCACGTCGTGGTTTACTTTCTCTGGGTCGAAGTGTCCCATTGATGCAATCTCTCGAGCCGAACGCTGCAGGGCTTCCTTCGAGAAGAGGTCGCCCGGCTTTGTACGCAGTTCGCGACGGACCACGTTCTCGTACAGACGGTCGTTACCGTTGATGCGTACGTGGTTGATGTGTGCCTGCGGACCCTCGAAGATACGCATCTCGAGGTCGATAGAGTCGCCCACGATGTTTACCTCTGTCGGGTGGAGCGAGTAGAAGAGGTAGCCGTTGTTCCAGTAGTTGTTGCCCACAGCGTCCTCGTCTTCGGTGAGTCGCTTGTTCATAAGCTTCTGGTTGTAGACGTCGCCCTTCTTCATGCCGAGCACGGTAGCGAGGTAGTCGGTGTTGTACACGGTGTTGCCCACCCATGTGATGTTGCGCACGTAGTACTTCTTGCCTTCGTCCACCTTCACACGCATACTCACGTGCTTCTCGTCCACGTTCCACACTGTGTCGCTAACGATGTATGCGTCGCGGTAGCCCAGCTCGTTGTACTTCTCGATGAGCTTCTGCTTGTCGTTCTTCCAACGTTCGGGCGTGTATTTCTTTTTGAACTTCAGGAGTGTAGACATCTTGCCAGCCTCGTGAGTCTCCTTGAACACACCTTTCTTTATGATGTTACCCTTTATCTTGCTTGTGGCGAGCGCCTTGTTGCCCTCGATGATGATGTCGCGCACCTTCATCTTCTGCTTCTTATCGATGATAACATCGAGTATCACCTGGTTTTTGTTAGCCACGTCGTCGCGTTGCACGATTTGTATGTCGGCGTTCTTGAAGCCTTTCTCGTCGAAATAGCGTTTAGCGAGAATCTTCGCACGGTCGATCATGTTAGGTGTTATCTGTGCGCCCTTGAGCAGTCCGAGTTTCTCCTCCATGTCTGTACGCTCCGACTTCTTCAGTCCGACGTAGTTGATGGTAGACACGCGTGGGCGCATCTGCAGGTGTATGTGCAGATAAGCCTTGTCGTTCACGAGCGAGTCGACGGATATAGATACCTCTGAGAAGAGTCCATACTTCCAGTAGTGCTTCACAGCATCTGTGATAGCCTCGCCAGGCAGTTCGATTTTTTGTCCGACGGTGAGTCCGGAGATACCCGTGAGCATGTAGTCCTCGTAGCCTTCGGCTCCTGAAACGGCGAGTCCGCCGAGTGTTACAGTGCGCGGGTTTCCTGCATACGAGATGTCGGGGTATGTAATCTTGTCCTGCGCTTGGGCTGCGAAGCTGCTTACAAGGATGCAGGCTGTTGTCAACACCTTTATTATATTCATCGTTTTTCTCTTGATTGTTCTTTTTCTGATTATTGAGGGGCTTATTTTTGTTCAGCCTCTACTTGCGCTTCTGTTTTGCCGAAGCGTCGCTGGCGTCGCTGATAGTCGGCGATGGCTTTGTGTAAGCCTTCCTCGTCGAAGTCGGGCCAGAAGGTGTCGCAGAAGTAGAGTTCTGAGTATGCAATCTGCCAGAGCAGGTAGTTGCTGATGCGCTGTTCGCCACCGGTGCGTATGAGCAGGTCGGGGTCGGGCATGAAGCTTGTGGTCATGTGCTCCGAGATGAGTTGCTCGTTGATGTCCGTAGCGGCAATCTTGCCCGCAGCGAGGTCGGCTGCAATCTCTTGCGTAGCTTTCACAATCTCCCAGCGCGACGAGTAGCTGAGTGCTACAACCATCGTCATCGCAGAGTTGTTTGCCGTATGCTCCATTGTCTCCTGCAACTTCTGCTGCACTTCCTTCGGCAGGCGTTCGATGTCGCCGATTACTTGAAAGCGCACATTGTTCTTCATGAATATCTCGTCCTCAAGCGATGTTAGCACGAGTCCCATGAGTGCAGCCACTTCTGTTGCGGGGCGGTTCCAGTTCTCGGTAGAGAAGGTGTAGAGCGTGAGGTACTTCACGCCGAGACGCGTACACTCCGATGTGATGCGTCGCACAGCGTCTACTCCAGCCTGGTGGCCGTAGCTGCGCGGTTTGCCTTGCTCTGCAGCCCAGCGTCCGTTGCCGTCCATGATGATGGCGATGTGCTGGGGTA
>ULZH01000691.1_pt1 | contig 9770 bp, 9 predicted proteins | sample 1962951 | NCBI WGS metagenome assembly ULZH01 (sample SAMEA4835884, study PRJEB28245) | human gut metagenome | biome: gut microbiome; material: fecal sample | place: Denmark | collected 2008
CGCTGCTTGCACATTGTCGCGCCAAATGGGTGCGACCACGCTGCATGATTTCCGACCATAGCTGGTCTTTTCCGCAAGCAGGGGATTTCGCCTCTGCGGAGGCGACAAGGGGCAATAGAAACAGACGAAGTCTGCGGTCGCCCCCTTGACCCCTTCGGCGCCGCCACTTTTTGGGGTTATCTTCGGCTTGGCTTTGATTGTTTTGGGAACATTTGCGTTAAGTTAGTCTCCCTTAACTTTTTTTCGCATCAAGCAGGAATTTTCGCCTGCAACCGCGAAATATCATTCTCGACCCCATGATTTCAGCACAAGGAGGAATTTTCCCATGTACGAAAAAGTATTTGCTTATCTGGATGCGCACGCGGAGGACTATGCCGCGCAGCTGTGCCGCTGGGTGGAAGTGCCGTCGGTGAAGGGCGAAGCCACGCCTGGTGCGCCGTTTGGCAAGGATGTGCGCCGGATGCTGGATGTGGCCATGGCGGACGCAAAGGCGTTCGGCTATGAAACCCGCAATTTCGACGGCTATGCGTGCGACATCACTCTGCCGGGCGAATCGGAAGAAGCCATCGCCGTGCTGGGACACCTCGACGTTGTTCCGGCGGGCGACAACTGGGCGACCCCGCCGTTCACCGCGACGCGCGTGGGCGACCAGATTTTCGCGCGCGGCACGAGCGATGACAAGGGGCCAGCGCTGGCGGCGCTGTATGCCATGAACGCCATCAAGGCGGCGGGGATTCCGCTGAAGAAGTCCATCCGCCTGATTCTCGGCTGTGACGAGGAATCCGACTGGGAAGACATGGCGTATTACTGCGCGCACACGGAAATGCCGGAAGTCGGCTTCTCCCCGGACGCTTCCTTCCCTATCATCAACACCGAAAAGGGCATGATTCACGGCTTCTTCACGGGCAAACTCGCGGAGGACGGTCTGCAGGTCAAGCAGCTGTGGACGGGTGAGCGCGTGAATGTCATCCCCGGCGAATCCAAGGCGCTTATCGCGGGCGGTCAGGAGGTTGCCGACAAGGTGGCGGCCTATGCCGAAAAGACCGGGCTTCCCTACACGGCGGAGGTGACCGCGGATGGCGTGTGGGTGACGGCGGAGGGCATCCCCGGCCACAGCGCGTATCCCGAAGGACGCCGCAACGCCATCGGCATGATGCTGGTACTCCTGCGCGAGATGGGCGTGACCGGCGCGCTGAAGACGCTGGCGGATGCGGTCGGCATGGAGCACGACGGCGCGTCGCTGGGCTGCGCGTGCTCGGACGAGATTTCCGGCGCGCTGACGTGCAACATGGGCATCCTGCATATCAAGGACGGCAAGGTGACGGCGTCGCTCGACCTGCGCTGCCCCATTGCGGCGGATTTGTCCGCGCTGACGAACGCGATTCGCGCGCACCTGCCCGGCTTTAGCGTCGATTCGCTGGAAATCAAGGAACCGCATCACGTTCCGGCAGACAGCAAGTTGGTGCGCTCGCTGCTGGACTCCTACACCGAGGTGACGGGCGAACCCGCCGCGCCGCACGCCACTGGCGGCGGAACGTACGCGAAGGTGCTCAAGCAGGGCGTTGCATACGGCGCAGCATTCCCGGAGGATGAGGACTTGGCGCATCAGGCGAACGAGTACATCCGCGTGTCGCAGATGGTCAAGGCGATGAAGATTTATGCCGCGGCGCTGATGAAGCTGGCAGCGGAATAAGGGGCACAGGCAAAACAGGCTATGGCGAATGGGTCATAGCCTGTTTTTTTATTGCGCTTGGTATTTGAAAAGCGCCGGGCAAGTCTTTCGACCTGCTCGGCGTTTGATTTGTTCTTGGCTGATTACTTGACTTCGTCCCAGTCCACGATTTCGCCCGTGAAGATGTCGCGAATCTGCGCAAGCGTCAGCCCTTCGACCGCGTTGTCGTTATTCACGATGACCGCAATGCCGTCCATGCAGATGGTCACAGGGGTCAGACCCGCTTCCAGCTCGGACGCCTTGACTTCGCGGGAAGCCATGCCGATGTCGAACGAGCCGTCCGCAGCGCCGCGCATACCGGTGGAGGAGTCAGAAATCTGCACTTCGATGTCCACTTCCGGGTGGAGTGCTTCGTAGGCTTCTTCGAGCTTCTGCATCAGCGGTCCGACGGAGGAAGAACCGCCGATGACAATCTTGCCTGCCACGGGCGCCGCCTGATATTCAGCCGGCTCTTTGGCGACGTACTTCTGCGCGGTCACAATCGCCTGACCTTCGGCAGAGAGAATCCAGTTGATGAAATCCTGCGCAGTCGCGGAGAGGTTGTCCGCCTTGTAAGCGATGTTGAACGGACGCGCGATGGCGTAATCACCGCTGGCGACGTTTTCGGGGGTCGCTTCGACGTAGACGGCTTCCGCACCATCTTCGGGGTTGCGCGCCACCTTCAGCGCCTTCACGGACGCATCCATCGAGCCGAGGGAGATGTAGCCGATGGCAGCAACGTCCTGCGAAACCGTGGTCTTGACTTCGGACGTGCCGGAGTACACAGCCGCTTCGACGGTGGTCATATCAACCTTGTTGCCGTCAGCGTCCTTCTGTTCAACGCCCGTCAGTTCGATGAACGCGGCGCGCGTGCCGGAGCCGTCCTCACGGGAAACAACGTAGATGGAGTCCGCCAGCGCGACGGTGAGCGTCAGCACGAGCGAGAGCAGGATGGCAGCAAACTTCTTCATTGCAGAAAACCTTCCTTTCTGTCCGGGACACCTTCCTGATGTCCTGTTGCCCTTGTCTTTTTCCTTGGGTACGCCTGTATGATACCGCGGGAATGTAAAGGCAGAAAGGCAGGTTAGGTTAAGATTGTGTTAATTCGGGGTGCTGTACGGCAGCATGGGCGGTTTGCTTCCTTTTTATACTATTTCCAAATGAGAATGCGCCAAGATGCGAAGCGAATTTTTCGCGCTGGCTAACGCGAATGGAACGCAGCGTAGCAGCGCTACGCTAAGTGGAATGAGCGGACGCAAGCGCGGAAAAGGCGCAAGCAGATGGCGCGGGTGAATTTGGAAATAGTATTAATAACGCCGGAAGTTTTCGCCGCATCTTCTGCACTTTTTTCATGCCACGCGTCCCCATTCCCCCTTTCTTCACCTTCTTCTCACGATTTTACACGCTCTTTACATTCCCCCGCCCGCGCACTTTACATTCCCGTGCTATCCTAAATAGCGGGAAAGCATGAAGAAAGAAGGAATCAATCGACATGAAAGTCAAGGAGCAGGTCATGCGCTGGGTCTTTGCGGCGACAGCGGCGTTCTCCATCGCGGCCGTCGCGCTGATCTGCGTTTTTCTGTTTCTGAACGGACTGCCGTTCTTTACGAAATATGATTTGGGCGCGTTCCTGTCCGGGACGACGTGGAAGCCCGCCAACAATATTTTCGGCATTCTGCCGATGATTGTCGGCTCGCTCTACGTCACGGGCGGCGCATTGCTCTTCGGCGCGCCGGTCGGCATCCTCGCGGGGATTTATCTGGCGCGCTTCTGCCCGGTTCGCCTGCGGAAAATCATCGAACCGATGATTGGGCTGATGGCGGGCGTGCCGTCGATTGTCTACGGCTTCTTTGGGCTGACGACGCTCGTGCCGCTCATCCGCGAAATGTTCGGTGGACGCGGGCGCGGGCAGTGCATCCTGACAGCGTCGCTGCTGCTGGGCATCATGATTCTGCCGACCATCATCCAGCTGACCTCCGCCGCCGTCAAAGCCGTGCCGAACTCCTACTACGAGGGTTCGCTGGCGCTGGGCGCGACGGATGAACGCAGTGTGTTCCGCGCGACTGTCCCGGCGGCGAAATCCGGCATTCTGGCGTCGGTTGTGCTGGCGATTGGCCGCGCCATCGGCGAGGCAATGGCGGTCAAGATGGTCATCGGCAATCAGCCGCGCCTGACCTCCGATTTGCTCAGCGGCATCCGCACGCTTACCTCCGGCATCGTCATCGAAATGGGCTACGCCGAAGGGCTGCACCGCGAAGCGCTGATTGCCGCCGGCATCGTGCTGTTCGTCTTTATCCTGCTGATCAACGCTTCCTTCTCCGTGCTGAAAAGGAGGGAACAGCAATGATGACCGCCCCCGCGTACCGCGCGCATCCCATCAGGAATTTCTTCCGCAATGAAGGCAACCGCTGGCGGCGTCATCCAGCCAGCGCGCTGCTGCGGCTGCTGTGCCGCCTGTCGGTGCTGATTACGATTTTCGCCCTGCTTGCCATCGTCATTGACCTGCTTGTCAAGGGCATTCCGCACCTGACGCCGGAGCTGTTCAGCCTGAAATACACGACGGAAAATCAGTCGATGCTGCCTGCCATCATCAACACGCTGCTGATTGCGCTGGTTGCGCTGCTTGTCGCCATCCCAATTGGCGTGGGCGGGGCGATTTATCTGGCAGAGTACGCCAAACGCAACTCGCCGCTGGTGCGCACCATCCGCCTGACCGCCGAAACCCTGCAGGGCATTCCCTCCATCATCTACGGCCTGTTCGGCATGGTGTTTTTCACCGCCCTGCGCATCAACCTGACTTTGCTCTCCGGTGCGCTGACGCTTTCCCTCATGGTGCTGCCGCTGATACTGCGCACGACCGAAGAAGCGCTTCTCTCCATCCCGGACAGCTACCGCGAGGGCAGCTTCGGCTTAGGCGCGGGCAAGCTGCGCACGGTCATCAAAATCGTGCTGCCGCCCGCCATGCCGGGCATTCTCTCCGGCGTGGTGCTGGCGATTGGCCGCATCGTGGGTGAAACCGCCGCCCTGCTGTTTACCGCCGGCACGGTCGCGGACATGCCCAAGCATTTTCTGCTCTCGTCCGGGCGCACGCTGGCGGTTCATATGTATCAGCTGTCGCTGGAGGGGCTGCATTACGACCAAGCGTACGCCACGGGCGTGGTGCTGCTGCTGCTCGTGCTGGGGCTGAACAGCCTGTCCAGCCTGATTTCCCGCAAAATCGGAGGAAAAGCATCATGATTATCGACATGCAGAAAGCCATCAAAAACAAAACCGCACATCCGGATGATACGCCCGCGGACGTAAAGATTGCCATCAAGGATTTGAACCTCTACTACGGCGCGTTCCACGCCCTGCACGGCATCAACCTCGACATTGAGCGCGGCAAAATCACCGCGTTCATCGGGCCGTCCGGCTGCGGCAAATCGACGCTGCTGAAGACGCTCAACCGCATGAACGACCTCATCCCCGACTGCCGCGTCGAGGGCAGCATCACGCTGGACGGCGAGGACATTTACGGCAGCATGGACGTGAACCTGCTGCGCAAGCGCGTCGGCATGGTGTTCCAGAAGCCGAACCCCTTCCCCATGAGCGTCTACGACAACATTGCCTACGGCCCGCGCACGCATGGCATCCACCGCAAGGCACAGCTGGACGAAATTGTGGAAAGCAGCCTGCGGAACGCCGCCATTTGGGACGAGCTGAAAGACCGCCTGAACAAGAGTGCTTTGGGGCTTTCCGGCGGTCAGCAGCAGCGGCTTTGCATTGCGCGCGCGCTGGCGGTTGAACCGGAGGTGCTGCTGATGGACGAACCCACCTCGGCGCTCGACCCGATTTCCACGAGCAAGATTGAAGAATTGTGCATGGAGCTGAAGGGGAAGTACACCATTGTGATTGTGACGCATAACATGCAGCAGGCGCTGCGCATCGCGGACACGACGGCATTCTTCCTGTTGGGGAATATGGTGGAAGTTGGGGCGACGGATCAGTTGTTCTCGATGCCGCGGGATAAGCGGACGGAGGATTATATCACAGGGCGCTTCGGCTAAGGGTTGTTCGTGGAAGGATTTTTTGCTATAATGCTGGGGAAAGGATAGGCGGATTAAGGATAAAGGATAGCAGGGGAACGCGCTCAAGCCGGGACGCAAAAAAGGGTCAAGGGGCAATGCCCCTTGCGGAGTCCAGAGGCGGCGCCTCTGGTGGGGTTTGGGGCAGCGCCCAACAGTTCCACGGTTGACCACTCCAAAGGAGAAGTCAACAAAGGCGCAGGCAGCGAAGCGTCCCTGCCAGTAACTTTGCGCTCCCTCAGAAGCGCCCCCAACTTGCTCTACCAGCCACTCGCACATTTTCGCGCCAAATGGGCGCGACCACGCAGTTGGTCTTGCAAACATAGCATGACTTTTCCGCAAGCAGGGGATTTCGCCTCTGCGGAGGCGACAAGGGGCAATGGAAACGGACGAAGTCCGCGATCGCCCCCTTGACCCCTTCGGTTTCCCCTACCCGGCTTGACTTTTATTGGAAGTCGTCAGATTTTCGGAATCCGCACTTCTAAATCAACGCATAAATCAGCATTTTCAGGAGTTTCACCACCGTTTATCATAGAAAGAAGGTCTTTCGATGAGAAAGCATTTTGATGACCAGATTGCGCAGCTTGGCGAGCAGATGATGGCAATGGGCGCACTGGTGGAGAACACGATTGAGCGGGCGATTCGCGCCTTGCAGACAGACGACATGGCGGAAGCGGCGGCGATTCGCGACGGCGACCAAGTTGTGGACGAAAAAGAGCGCGAGGTGGAAGCGATGTGCATCCACATGCTGCTCCAGCAGCAGCCCGTCGCGCGTGACCTGCGCACCATCAGCGCGACGCTGAAAATGATTACCGACATGGAGCGCATCGGCGATCAGGCGAGCGACATCTGTGAAATTGCGACGATGGGTCATCTGCGCAGTCCGCGCCCGGAGCATTTCGCGTCGATGGCGCAGGCGGCGATTTCGATGGTACACCGCGCGATTGACGCGTACGTCCATAAAGATATTGAGCTGGCGCAGCAGGTGGAATTGTCCGACGACATTGTGGACGCGCTGTTCAACGACGTGAAGGCGGACTTGATTGCCGGGCTTCGCGGGCATCCCGACCGGACGGAGGAATGCCTTGACCTGCTGATGATTGCCAAGTATCTGGAGCGCATCGGCGACCACGCGGTCAACATTGCTGAATGGGTGGTGTACGCCATCACCGGGCTGTATAAAGGAGAAGAGCTGAAATGATCTTCGTTGTCGAAGACGATCACGGCGTTCGCGAGCTGGAGCTGTACGCGCTGCGTCAGTCGGGCTATGAGGCGGAAGGGTACGAGACGCCGACCGCGTTCCGTCAGGCGCTGGAAAAGACCGTGCCGGACTGCGTGCTGCTGGACGTGATGCTGCCGGGTGAGGACGGCTTGTCCCTGCTGCGCTTCCTGCGCCGCGACGCACGCACCCGCCGCGTGCCCGTGATTCTCGTCACCGCGCGCGACGCAGAAATGGACAAGGTGAAGGGACTGGACTGCGGCGCGGACGATTACCTGACGAAGCCGTTCGGCGTGATGGAACTGCTGGCGCGCGTGCGTGCGCTGCTGCGGCGGACGCAGGAGGAAACGCCCTCCGCCGTCATGACGCTTGGCGACGTGACGCTTGACCGCGAAAGCCACCGCGTCACCGCCGGCGGACAGGAAATCGCCCTGACGCACATGGAATTTGAGCTGCTGGCGTTCCTGATGGCGCACGCGGGCAAAGCTGTCACACGCGAAGTGCTGCTGGACGACGTGTGGGGCATTGCCTACTCCGGCGACACGCGCACGATTGACGTTCACGTCCGCACCCTGCGGCAGAAGCTCGGCGACAGCGGGCGGATGATTGCCACCATCCGCAACGTCGGCTACCGCATGGACGAACATCCGGAAGCAGGTGAAAGCTGATGAAAAACCGCCTTTCTTCCCGTCTGCGCCTGACGCTGTCGGGCGTAACCCTGCTGACCCTTCTGCTGATGTGCGTGCTGGTATTCGCGGGCATGTACTTCCAGACGACCGCCGACAACCGCGAGCAGCTCCGGCAGCAGGCGGCGCAGTTGTCCTCCTACCTTGAGGCGTCGGATGACCCGGTTTCCCTGCTGCAAGGGAGCGTATTCACCCAGCGCGTAACGTATCTGGATACGGACGGCACGGTGCTGTATGACAGCGAAGTGGATGCGTCCCGCTTGGAGAGCCACGCCGGGCGCGAGGAATTTCAACAGGCGCGCGAAAACGGCGAGGCGTTCACCGCCCGCAGCAGCGCGACCCTTGGGCAAACGAGCCTGTATTACGCCAAACGGCTGGCGGGCGGGCGTGTCATCCGCGTTTCGGGCACGCAGCGCGGAATGCTGCGGCAGGTGCGCGATTTACTGGGGTATCTGCTGCTGGGCGCGGTGCTTTGCTTCGGCGCGGCGATAGCGTTTTCCCGCCCGTTGGCGAAGCGCCTTGCCGCCCCCATGAACGAGGTCAACCTTGACCAGCCGCTGGAAAGCGACGTTTACGAGGAGCTTTCGCCCATGCTTCGCCGCATGGCACAGCAGAACGCCCGCATTGCCGACCAGATGGCGTCCCTGACCGCCCAGCGGCATGAACTGGATACCGTCCTCGGCGGCATGAAGGAGGGCTTCGTCATCCTCGACGAGAAGCGGCATGTGCTGACGATGAACAACGCGGCGCGGGCAATGTTCTGCATCACCAATGACCCGGTTGGACAGCCGATGATTGCCGTCAGCCGCGGCGAGGCGCTGCTCCGCCTTTTGGACGGGCAGGGTACGGAATGCGCGATGCAATTGAACGGCATGACCATCCACCTCTCCCGCAGCCATGTCGAAGGCGGCGGTACGGCGCTGCTGATGCAGGATGTCACCGCCGCACAGGCTGCTGAAGCAAGCCGCCGGCAATTCTCCGCCAACGTCAGCCACGAGCTGCGCACCCCGCTGACCACCATCAGTGGCTACGCGGAGCTGCTGTCCTCCGGGATGCTGCAGAAGCCGGAGGACGCGACGGAATTCGGGCGGAAGATTCTCGCCGAAAGTCGCCGCCTGCTGACGCTGATCGAGGACATCATCCGCCTGTCGCGCCTTGACGAGGGTGTGCGCGGCGAAGTGACCCCCGTCGATTTGACCGCGCTGATTCAGCACTGTGTCCAGAAGCTCACGCCCGCCGCGCAGAATGCGCAGGTAAGCATCAGCGCCAGTGGAAATGGCCCTGTGCTGATTTCCGGCGACCATGCCCTGCTGGAAGAAATGCTGACGAACCTGCTGGAAAACGGCATCAAGTACAACCACGCGGGCGGATACGTCCGGGCGCGGGCGGAAATGGCGGACGGACACGCCGTCGTGACTGTCGCGGACAACGGCGTAGGTATTGCGCCGGAGGATCAGCAGCGCGTATTCGAGCGCTTCTACCGCGTGGACAAGAGCCGCAGCAAGCAGACCGGCGGCACGGGACTGGGGCTGTCCATCGTCAAGCACGGCGCGCAGGTGCATCACGCGCAGATTGCCATGCAGAGCGCGCTGGGCGAGGGTACGACCATCACGCTGACGTTCCCGGCTCAGTCATCAGGCAAAAAATAACGCCGCCCCGACATGGTTTCCACCGGAATCGCATAGACCATTGCGCCGTCCTCCTCGTGCAGGGGGACGGCTTTTCCTTCCGCCAGAACAACCTGAATCGCCGCCGCATCCGGCGCTTCAAACTCCAGACACACCTGCGTGCAGACGGATAACGCCTCCGCCTTGCGGCCCTCCTTCGGCATCATCAGGCAAACGACCGGCTGCATCCCGTTCACGAACCACTCGAACCCCATCGGCACAACATACGGCGCGTGACCGTCAAAGAACGCCGCGCGGACTGCCTTCGCCTGCCGCAGGATTTCCAGACATTCCACGAAACTGAGCGTCTGATAGCACATGCTGCTCACGCCGCCTCACCTCCCCCGCATCAGCGTATGCGCAGGGGGATTTTTCGTGTGATGCAGAAATTATACTATTTCCAGATAAGAATGCGCCAAGATG
>ULZH01004480.1_pt1 | contig 9671 bp, 8 predicted proteins | sample 1962951 | NCBI WGS metagenome assembly ULZH01 (sample SAMEA4835884, study PRJEB28245) | human gut metagenome | biome: gut microbiome; material: fecal sample | place: Denmark | collected 2008
GATGCGCAGGATCTTCAGAGTTTTCAAAAAGTTCATTTTTACCCGCTTGCATTCCAATGCAGGCGGGTATATTATTGTCATTAGCAAATAGTTATCATGTGTTAAGTATTTGTATCTGTTAAGTGATAAGGAGGGATCGTATGCCGCAGAAGAGCGCACCGGAACTGTTCGCCGTGGTCCATTATCTGCATCGGCTGAGCACGGAAGGCAAACGCGGTGCCAAAATGGCACTGGAAAGCTGCCCCAAGTGCCATTTCATCATGCTGGAAGGCGTGCTGATGACCATTGAAGAGCATGGCCAGAATGGCTCCATCTATGTTTCCGATCTGGCTGCCGCCGTCAAACAGCCCCTGCCCGCTGTTTCCCGCGCGCTGCGCCAGCTGGAGCAGGATGGACTCATTGAGCGGATCACAGACCCCAATGACCGCCGCAAAACGCTGGTGCGCCCCACGGAAAAGGGGCTGGATGCCAGCCGCCAGGTCGAGGCCGCCATCAGCCGTTACTTTGAGCGGGTCATCTGCCGCATCCCGGAAGAGCAGCGGGAGCAGCTGTTCTCCCTGACCGGTGTACTGCTGGAGGCTGTGGAAGCGGAAAATGCGGAGCAACAAGCAAAATTGAAGGGAGAAAACGAAAATGGGTAAAATTTTCAAGCAGCTGGCCCGCCACTGGGCCGCCTGCCTTGCCGTGGTGGCTCTGCTGTTCGTGCAGGCCTACTGCGACCTTTCCCTGCCGGATTACACGAGCAAGATCGTGGACACCGGCATCCAGCAGGGCGGCATTGAAAGCCCCCTGCCGGAGACCGTGCGCCAAAGCACACTGGATGCCCTCTCGCTTTTGATGAGCGGAGAGGATGCGGACGCGCTGCAGAATGCCTACGGATATTATCTTCAGGACAACGGTGTTCTGAAGCTCCGCAGTGACCTGACCGATGCCGAGCGCACGGCTCTGGAGGAGGCCGTTACCACACCGGATATCGTGCTGTATATGGCGGCGGCGCAGAATGCCAACGCCCCTGCCGGGCAGAACGCTGCCGCCATGGCTCCGCTGTCCGGCTACCAGAGCGAGGACGAGACGGCCGGGGCTGAAGCAGAAACCATGACAGCTGCTCCCACGGCGGAAGATCTGGATGCCGTTTGTGCCCAGTTCACAGCCCTGGCCCAGATGCCCGGTTTTTCCCGGGAAATGATCCAGCAGCAACTGGCCAGTGCCATGGAACAGGTGGACGAGACCACCCTTTCCAGCATGGCAAGTCAGGCCACCCTGCTGGTCAGCCTGGAATATGAGGCACAGGGCGTTTCCCATGATGTACAGATGGCCTACCTCTTCCGTGTGGGCGGCCAGATGCTGGCCCTGACCCTGCTGATGGTGGTCGTTGCCATTCTGGTGGGCCTGATCGCCTCCCGCGTTTCGGCTTCCATCGGCCGGGAGCTGCGCAGAGAGACCTTCTCCTCGGTCATCCACTTTTCCAACGCGGAGATCGAGAATTTCTCCACCGCTTCCCTGATCACCCGCACCACCAATGATATCCAGCAGGTGCAGTTCACCTGTGTCATCCTGCTGCGCATGGTGGCCTACGCTCCCATTCTGGGCATCGGCGGCGTGATGCACGTCACCCAGGGCAACACCGGCCTTGCCTGGATCATCGTGCTGGACGTGGCCGCTCTGCTTCTGCTCATCACGGTTCTGATGAGCGTCGCCATGCCCAAGTTCAAGATCATGCAGACGCTGGTGGACAAGCTGAACCTCGTCAGCCGCGAGATCCTGACCGGCGTGATGCCGGTGCGTGCATTCAGCCGCGAATCCTTTGAGGAAAAGCGTTTTGATGCTGCCAGCCGGGAGCTGATGGGAACCCAGCTGTTCACCAACCGCGCCATGGTGGCCATGATGCCCTTTATGACCCTGATCATGAACGGCACCAGCCTGCTCATCGTCTGGTTCGGCGGCAAGGCCATGGATGCCGGAAACATGCAGGTAGGCGAGATGATCGCATTCATCACCTACACCATGCAGATCGTCATGTCTTTCCTGATGCTGGCCATGGTGGCCGTGATGCTTCCCCGTGCCGGTGTGGCTGCTGACCGCATCGACGAGGTCTGCCGCACCAAGGCTTCCATCCATGATCCCGACGCTGCCACCGCAAAGCCTGCCCTTGAAAAGAAGGACTGGGATGGCGTGGTCCGGTTCGAGGATGTCAGCTTCCGCTTCCCCGGTGCCGACAGCGACGCGCTGGAGCACATCAGCTTTACCGCAAATCCCGGCGAGACCACAGCCATCATCGGCTCCACCGGCTGCGGCAAATCCAGCCTGCTCAACCTCATCCCCCGCTTTTATGATGTCACTGGCGGCCGCGTGACCATCGACGGCATCGATGTGCGTGAGATGCCGCAGGAGCAGCTCCACAGCCTTTTGGGCTATGTGCCCCAGAAGGGCGTTCTGTTCAGCGGCACCATCGAGAGCAACCTGAAATTCGGCGGTGCGCAGATCACCGATGCGGGCATGAAGAAGGCGGCTTCCATCGCACAGGCCACCGAGTTCATCGACGCAAAGCCCGAGGGCTATGCAAGCCCCATTGCACAGGGCGGCTCCAATGTATCCGGCGGCCAGAAGCAGCGGCTCTCCATCGCCCGTGCCATTGCCAAGGATCCGAAGATTTATCTGTTCGACGACAGCTTCTCCGCCCTTGACTACAAGACGGATGTCACCCTGCGCCGTGCGCTGAAGGAAGAGACCGACAATGCCACTGTGATCATCGTGGCACAGCGCATTTCCACCGTCCTCCACGCCAATCAGATCCTGGTGCTGGATGACGGCAGGCTGGTGGGCAAGGGCACTCATGCTCAGCTCATGGCCACCTGCCCTGAATATCAGGAGATTGCCAGGAGCCAGCTGAGCCAGAAGGAGCTCAACCTGCAAGACCTGAACACCGGAAAGGAGGATGAGTGATATGCCGAGACCCGGAAAACAGACCACCGAGCGCGCCAAGGATTTCAAGGGCACTCTGCGGCAGCTCCTCAGCGCATTGCGCCAGTATAAGCTCTCCCTCATCGTTGTGATGGTCTTTGCCATCCTTTCCACCATCTTCAATATCGCAGGCCCCAAAATTCTGGCCAAGGCCACCACGGCCCTTGCCACCGGCTGGATCGCCAAGCTGCGGGGGATCGGCAGCATCGACTTTGCCTACATCGGCAAGATCCTGCTCATCCTGCTGGCCATGTACCTCTGCTCCGCGGCATTCAGCTTCATTCAGGGCTGGCTGATGACCGGCCTTTCCCAGAAGGTCTGCTATGATTTCCGCCGCCAGATCAGCGAGAAGATCAACCGCCTGCCGCTGGCCTACTTTGAAAAGCGGACGGTCGGCGAGGTGCTCTCCCGCATCACCAACGATGTGGACACCCTGGGCCAGAGCCTGAACCAGAGCGTGACCCAGCTCATCACCAGCATTACCACCATGATCGGCGTGCTGATCATGATGCTGTCCATCAGCCCCAAAATGACCCTGATCGCACTGCTCATCCTGCCCGTCTCTCTGGCACTGGTGATGCTGGTGGTCAGGTTCAGCCAGAAATACTTCAAGGCCCAGCAGGCCACCCTGGGCGTTGTGAACGGTCAGGTGGAGGAGGTCTACTCCGGCCACAATGTCATCAAGGCCTTCAACCGTGAAGCCGCCGTGCTGGAGGACTTCAATGCCGCCAACGACAAGCTGTTTGAATCCGCCTGGAAGAGCCAGTTCCTTTCCGGCCTGATGCAGCCCATTATGAACTTTGTGGGCAACCTGGGCTATGTGGCTGTTGCCATCGTTGGCAGCATCTTTGCCGCCAACGGCATCATCACCATCGGCGATATCCAGGCTTTTATCCAGTATGTCCGCAATTTCACCCAGCCCATCCAGCAGCTGGCACAGGTGTCCAACATGCTGCAGAGCATGGCCGCCGCTGCCGAGCGCGTGTTCGAGTTCCTGAACGAGCCCGAAGAGGATCAGCTGGCCGACCCTGCCCGCCGGGCAGACCCTGCCTGCATTGATGGTCAGGTCACCTTTGACCATGTCCGGTTCGGTTATGTGCCCGAAAAGACCATCATCCACGATTTCAGCTGTAAGGTGCAGCCCGGCCAGAAGGTCGCCATCGTTGGCCCCACCGGTGCCGGCAAGACCACCATGGTCAAGCTGCTCATGCGGTTCTACGATGTGGATTCCGGCTCCATCACCCTGAACGGCCACGACATCCGCGACTTTGACCGCAGTGCCCTGCGCGAGGGCTTCGGCATGGTGCTGCAGGACACCTGGCTGTTCAAGGGCACCATCATGGAGAATATCCGCTATGGCCGTCTGGATGCCACCGACGAAGAGGTCATTGCCGCCGCCAAGGCCGCCAATGCCGACCACTTCATCCGCACCCTGCCCGGCGGCTACCAGATGGAGCTGAACGAGGACGCTTCCAACGTCAGTCAGGGCCAGAAGCAGCTGCTGACGATCGCCCGGGCCATTCTGGCCGACAACCGCATCCTGATCCTGGACGAGGCCACCAGCAGTGTGGACACCCGCACCGAACAGCGCATCCAGACTGCTATGGACAACCTGATGCGGGGCCGTACCAGTTTCGTCATTGCCCACCGCCTGTCCACCATCAGGGATGCAGACCTCATCCTTGTCATGCGGGACGGCGACATTGTGGAGCAGGGCACCCACGACCAGCTCATGGAGTCCGGCGGTTTCTACGCTGACCTGTACAACAGCCAGTTTGAGGATGTTGTGGATTAAGCCACGCTCCCTTCTTTGAAAAAGGCTCAGGTTTCGATCAAAAACCTGAGCCTTTTTCTTTTGTCAATTCCTACCGGATGTGCTATACTTATTTTCGTGTCTTGAAGTAGGAAAGGAGTAACCACTCATGGAAACCACTCAAAAGCCCTACGCATTCAGCCGCAAGGTATTCTGCGAGGGGATGCGGGATGGTGTGCCCATTGCGCTGGGCTATTTTGCTGTCTCGTTCTCATTGGGCATTGCAGCCCGCAATGCGGGGCTGACCCCCATTCAGGGCTTTTTTGCAAGCCTGTTCAACAATGCTTCTGCCGGTGAGTATGCAGCCTTTTCGCTGATCACTGCCGGTGCCACCTATCTGGAAGTTGCCATCATCACCCTGATTGCCAACGCGCGCTACCTGCTGATGAGCTGTGCTCTGGCCCAGAAATTTGCCCCAGGCACGCCGTTCTTCCACCGGCTCATCATCGGCTACGATGTCACCGACGAGCTGTTTGGCATCACGATCGCACGGCCAGGCTATCTGAACCCGTTCTACACCTACGGTGCCATAGCACTGGCGGCCCCCGCTTGGGCCATGGGCACAGCGCTGGGCATCATTGCGGGCAATCTGCTGCCCGTGCGTGTGGTCAGCGCCCTGAGCGTGGCCCTGTACGGCATGTTCCTGGCCATCATCATTCCCCCCGCCCGGAAGAACAGGGTCGTTGCCGTGCTGGTGATGCTGAGCTTTGCCCTGAGCTTCGCCTGCGGCTGCCTGCCCGGCATCGCTTCCCTTTCGGACGGCACCCGCACCATCCTGCTGACGGTGCTGATCTCCTGCGGGGCAGCCGTTCTGTTCCCTGTTACACCCGAAGCACCGGAAGCTGCCGGAACTGAGGAGGTGCAGGCATGACCTACAATAATTGGGTCTATATCGCTGTGATGGCCGCCGTTTCTTACGCCATCCGTGTGCTGCCGCTGACCCTTATCCGCAAACCCATCAAAAACCAGTTCATCCAGTCCTTCCTCTACTATGTGCCCTATGTAACGCTGGCCGTGATGACCTTCCCGGCCATCATCAACGCCACCCAGAGCCCCATTGCCGGTGCAGCCGCGCTGGTAGTGGGCATCGCCGCCGCATGGTTCGGAGCCAGTCTGTTTCAGGTGTCCGTCTCCTGCTGTGCCGTGGTGCTTGTGCTGGAACTGTTTTTGGTGCACTGAGCATGAAGATCTTAATTTCCGGATCCTCCGGCTTTGTGGGTTCCCGGGTACTGCACCAGTGGCAGGGCCGTGCAGAGCTTTTCACCTTCCCGCGCGGATCTCTGGCTGCTGCCGATGAATCCGCCATTCGCCGTTTTGTGGAAACCGTGCAGCCGGATGTTATCCTGCATCTGGCGGCATTGTCCGATACCGGCTACTGCCAGCAGCACCCGGAGGAATCCCAGCGTGCCAACGTTGAACTGCCTGTCTGGATGGCAAAAGCCGCACGGGACACCGGGGCCAAGCTGATCTCATTCAGCTCGGATCAGGTGTACGCAGGTGTGACCCAGCCCGGCCCCCTGCCCGAAACGCTGCCGCTCTCCCCCGCCAATACCTATGGTCAGCACAAGCTGGAGGCCGAGGAGCTGGTCCTTGCGCTCTGCCCGGAGGCAGTGCTTCTGCGGGCTCCGTGGATGTACGATCTGCCCGGTGATGGCCTGCCCCTCCGGGGCAATCTGCCGCTGAACCTGCTGCAGGCCGCACAAAACGGTACTCCCGTTCGCTTTTCGCCACACGATCACCGGGGTGTCAGCTGGGTGCGGGAGGTGGTGGAACATCTCTTCCCCGCCTTGCAGCTGCCTGGCGGTGTATACAATTTTGGCAGCGGGAACGATGCCGACATGGTCACAACGGCCCGGCAGTTTGCCGAAGCGCTGGGCGTGCAGGTGCAGATTGAGCCTGCTGATTTCTTCCGCAACCTTGTGATGGACAGCTCAAAGCTGGCCGCACAGGGGATTCGATTCCATGATACATTGAGCAGTTTTGAAGGCTGTTTGAGGTTTCATCAAAAATAAGAACGACCCTCTCCGCCAATGCTCCGCATTGCCACCTCTCTCAAAAGGAGAGGCAATTGCAGCTTCGAGGTAAGATTCTGCAAATCAGCAGTTTTCTTCCTGTCAGATGCGTTGGCTCCCCCTTCGGGGGAGCTGGCACGCGTCAGCGTGACTGAGAGGGTCGTTTTATGTTACAGCAGAATACAGATCAATCCGGTGCAGCCATCGTTGATGACCTGTTCCAGCGTTTCCTGCAGGCGGGTGCGGGCTTCCTGCGGCATGTGGAGGAGCTTGTTCTGCAGCCCCTCATTCACCAGTTCATGCAGGCTCTTGCCAAAGATGTTCGATTCCCACAGTCTCTCCGGGTCTGCTTCAAAATCGCCCAGCAGGCTCTGCACCAGATCCTCGCTCTGCTTCTCGGTGCCCACAATGGGGCTGATCTCGGTGTGGATGACGGCTTTCATCATATGGATGGAGGGTGCGCTGGCTTCCAGCCGGACACCGTACCGTCCGCCCTGCCGGACGATCTCCGGTTCCTCCAGCGAGAGCTCCTCAATGCTGGGCATCACGATGCCGTAGCCGGTGGCTTCCACCTGTTCCAGTGCACTGCGGATTTTCTCGTACTCCCGCTTTGCCCGGGAAAGCTCAATGATGCAGGGCATCAGGCCTGCTTCATCGCCAATTTCCAGCCCCGTCTGCTCACTGAGGACGCGGTAGAACACCTCTGGCTTCAGCAGAACGGTCACCCGCACCACGCCGTCGGAAAGATTCATGCCGCTCAGGGCAGACTCCTGCACCGAATCTCCGGCCAGCGCCCCGGCACTGTTCTGGGCCGGAACATCCTTCATCCGGCTGATCTTCTCTGAAAACTGGAGCGCCGCCGTGTAGATCTCGTTCTGGAGCCAGTGGCCCTTTTCCAGCATCGTCACCCAGCGGGGAATGGCAAAATCCAGCTCCCGCACCGGAAATTCGTAGAGGACACGCTGCAGGATAGACAGCAGGTCATCTTTTTGCAGATCCAGACAGCTCACCGGCAGGACCGTGCGTCCGTAGGCCTGTTCCAGCTCTGCAGCCAGAGCCTTTGTCTCCGGAGCATCCGGGCGGGTGCTGTTGAGCAGGATGACAAAGGGTTTGCCCAGCGCTTCCAGCTCTTCCACCACCCGCTTTTCGGCGGGCAGGTAGTTTTCCCGGGGGATCTCGCTGATGGAGCCATCGGTGGTGACCACGATGCCGATGGTGGAGTGATCCCGGATGACCTTGCGGGTGCCGGTCTCGGCGGCAAGGTCAAAGGGGATCTCTTCCTCGAACCAGGGGCTTTTGACCATGCGGGGCTTCTCGTTCTCCTCGTGGCCCATGGCTCCCTCCACCATATATCCCACACAGTCGATGAGCCGGATGCGGCACTCCCCACCGCCCTCCAGTTGGAGCGGCACGGCCTGCTCCGGGATGAACTTTGGCTCTGTGGTCATGATCGTTCGCCCTGCCGCCGACTGCGGCAGCTCATCCCGGGCCCGGAGCTTTGCGTCCGCCGGGCCGATGGCAGGCAGCACCAGCTGCTCCATAAACTGCTTGATGAGGGTGCTCTTACCGGTGCGCACCGGCCCCACCACCCCGATCAGGATCTCCCCGCCGGTGCGTGCCCCGATCTCCCGGCAGACAGTGGCTTCCAAACACTCCTGTTTTTCCAAATTGCTCTCTCCTCTCTCCCGTCCGCACCGGGCGGCAAGGCCGCACCTTCTGCGTCTGCTTCTCGGAAACAGTCTATTCGGACAGGCGGCAGGATATGAGCGGCACCTAGCGAAAAAGCGTCGGTTGACAGAAAATCTTTCCTACGCTACAATAGAGAAAAATGTATGGAAAGGTGGAACGCAGATGGAGTGGAAGGTTTATTTTGAGGACAATCCGGGCTGTCACCGCCCGCATCGGGGCCGCCCCGGGCAGGAAGTGTCCTGCGGGGCACACTCGGTGTGGGGCGGGCAGCATTTCATCATCCCGGCGATTTACCTTTGTGGAAAAGGGCTGGTTGTAGACATCTGCCGCCGGGTGGAGCGTGAGGCCATCGAAGCGCATTACCAGAAGTTGGCCGCTTATGAAGGGATGGATATTGACGAATGCCCGCCGGAAGTTGTCGAACTGGCCGAAGCCGAGGACCCGTTTGGTTCTTTTGACTATCTGCCAAGTGTAGCCATCAACGGCAAAACCGTGGAGTACAGCCGCGGTGCCGGGGAATACTATAACCCCCTCCGCTCCGAAGAGGAGATCGTTTGCAGCGGTGAACAGGCGGCACGGGACATCGTGAAGCACTACGGGCTTGACCCGGAACAAGGCTGGGATCTCCGGCAGTGGAGCTTTCCCTGGGCGACAAAGCGCAGGCCGGCCCACATCACCAGCCTGACACTGACCCTCACCCAGCGGGAACAGCCTGCCGAAGCGGTGCAGTTCACGGCAGCGCCCGGAAAGGTCGTGGAGTTTGCCCACCCCGTCACCGATGTGCCCTGCGTGCTGACGGTCAAAGACCTGAAACCGGCCCGGTTGCCAGAGAGTGACCTCCCCCACATGGGGCCGCCCATGGAATGGCCCCGGGAATTTGTGGAAATGACTTACACCCTGACCCCCGCCGTGACCACCGGCTGGGTGCAGGTGAACGACTGCGCCTCTAGTGATAAGCCCATCCGGAAAAGCGACGCACCCACGGAAGATGGAGCCATTGGCATCATCGGCGGGGCAGACGGCCCAACGGCGATCTTTGTGAGCGGAAAGCAGCAGGGTGATACCCGCACCGCCTGTTCCTCGCTCCACTTTGCGCCGGTGGAACCGGAAAATATCCGGTGGAAGGTGACCTACTACCAGAAGCAGTTCCCGGATGAAACTATAGCGCTCTTATAACGAAAAGACAGGCGGCTCCA
>ULZH01020206.1_pt1 | contig 9658 bp, 8 predicted proteins | sample 1962951 | NCBI WGS metagenome assembly ULZH01 (sample SAMEA4835884, study PRJEB28245) | human gut metagenome | biome: gut microbiome; material: fecal sample | place: Denmark | collected 2008
CCCGTCGGTGCGTGCCATAATGTGCAGCCGTGGCGGATACGGAGTGGTGCATCTGCTCGAGCATTTCGAGCCGGGATTGTGGAGCCGCGACCCTAAATGGGTGATGGGATTCAGCGACATCTCGGCCTTCCATGCAGCGTTGGCCCGCGATGGCGTGGCAAGCATACACTCGCTGATGTGCAAGCATCTGACCGAGCGTCCCGACGACGAATGCAGCCGCGCGCTCCGCGACATCCTTACCGGCACCATGCCCGACTATGAAGTGGCGGCCGACCCTCACAACCGTCTTGGCGATGCTGAAGGCAGAATTTACGGAGGCAATATCGCCGTGCTGAGCGGACTGCTGTCCACACCGTTCAACTTGCTCCGCAAGGACCATATCCTCTTCATTGAGGACATCGACGAGGCTATCTACAGCATAGAGCGCATGCTCTACCATCTGCGTCTTAACGGCACGCTTGCCTCTACGCGTGCGTTGATTGTTGGGCAGTTCACCGAATACAAGCCGTCGAAGGACTTCGACAATATGTATGATATGGTGCAGCGGATGGTTGCCGACTACGATTTCCCGGTGGCTTACAACTTCCCGGTGGGGCATGTCGACTACAACCTTCCAATCATAGAAGGCGCCAATGCCCGCCTTGTCGTAACCCCCGACAAAGTGCGCCTCACGCTGTCAAAATAAAATGGCCAAATCGCCAAGCAAAATATGGCCAAATCGCCAAGCAAAAAATGGCCAAATCGCCAAATAAGATTCGTAAATATTTGTTTATGTGGAAATTAAAAAATATCTTTGCATAAACAAAAATACGAACAAAAATGAGCGAATATAAGCCGCGGATAGCAGACGGAATATTGCGAGAGAAGTTGGAGGCAATTGGAGCTGTTTTGGTGGAGGGTCCAAAAGCGTGTGGTAAGACCACGACTGCCGAGCAGCAAGCCAAGAGCGTGCTTTATATGAACGATCCTATGAGGCGGATGCAGTATATGCAAATGGTTGAGACTGATATCAATGCTTTGCTTGACGGTGCTGTGCCTCGACTTATTGATGAGTGGCAGACGGCTCCGCAGTTTTGGGATGCCATTCGTTTCACTGTTGACCACAGAGATGGCGATGGTCAGTTTATCCTTACCGGTTCAGCTGTTCCAGTGATAAACAATGGGCAGATAGAACACACAGGGACCGGCCGTTTTGGCTGGGTTAGGATGCGTCCGATGAGTCTTTGGGAGTCTGGAGAATCCAATGGCGGCGTAAGTCTTTCTGAACTGTTTGAGTCGCCAGAAAGCATTGGCGCTACAAGCACATTATCATTGTCGCAACTTGCATTTGCAGTGTGTCGCGGCGGTTGGCCGAGGGCGGTGTCAAAGCAAACAGAAAAAGCGGCGTTGCTTCAGGTCGAGGAATATCTTGAGTCGGTGACGCGTTCTGACATTTCTCGTGTTGACAATGTAAACAGAGATTCAGATCTTGCAAAGAGGTTGCTTCGTTCGTACGCGCGCCATCAAGGCGCACAGGCAAGTGTTCCGACTATACGTAAGGATATCGCTGTCAACGAATCGGATTCGGTGAGCGACGTCACTGTTGAGTCGTATCTGTTGGCTCTCCGCAAGATTTTTGTCATAGAGGATATGCCTGCGTGGAATCCAAATTTGAAAAGCAAAACAGCGATACGGACATCTGATACAAGATATTTTGTTGACTCTTCGATAGCTGCTGCCGCATTGGGCATTGGGCCGAAAGATTTGATTGAGGATTTAAACACATTCGGATTGTTGTTTGAAACATTGTGTGTGCGCGATTTGCGTGTGTTTGCAGATGCTCTTGGCGGTACCGTTTATCATTTCCGTGACAAAAACGGCCTGGAGTGCGATGCTGTCATTCATTTGAAGAATGGGAATTACGGACTCGTCGAAATAAAATTGGGTGGTGACACATTGATTGAGGCGGGGGCGTTGACTTTGACATCGCTGGCTGGCAAAATCGACACCACAAAAATGAAGAAGCCGGCGTTTTTGATGGTTCTGACTGGTGTCGGTGATTTCGCTTACCGTCGTAAAGACGGCATTTATGTTGTGCCGATAGGGTGCTTGAAAGATTAGTATGGTTGACACAATGACAGCCGAGCAACGGCATCGCTGCATGTCGCACATCCGCAGCCGCGACACGCGTCCGGAAACGATGGTGCGCCACTACCTGTTTTCCCGGGGATTCCGCTATCGCAAGAACGTGCGCGCTCTGCCGGGCACGCCCGACATTGTGCTTGGCCGCTACCGTACGGTGATTTTCGTAAACGGATGTTTCTGGCATGGGCATGAGGGGTGCCGCTATTTCCGCCTGCCGAAGACAAATGCCGGCTTCTGGCAGCAGAAGATTGAGCGCAATCAGGCGCGCGATGCCCGGGACCGGATGGAGTTGAGGCGTATGGGCTGGCACGTGATCCAGGTGTGGGAATGCCAGCTGAAGCCTCGCGAACGAGCCGCTACGTTGCGCAGCATCGAGCAGACGCTCTGTGGCATCTATCTCGACGACAATGCAGTGGAGCGAACCGACATTTCCCTTGCCGCCGAGGAAGAAACGCCGTATAATAATTCTCCCCACAATAAATGAGTTATTTTATTTTGCATTACCTTTGTAGAGCGAAACAAAAAAACGTACATACTATGTCAACAGAATTGAGAGCCCAGGAAGGGCATAAGGCTAATTTGCCAAAATTGGACGGTTTCAGCGTCGGAATTGTCGTGGCTGAGTGGAATCCACAAGTGACGGAGGCTTTGTTGAAGGGCGCGCTCGACGTGTTTCACGCCGAGGGCTACACCGACGACAATATCCTCGTTGAGCATGTGCCGGGCACGGTGGAGCTTACTTATGGAGCGGCGTGCATGATCGACAATGTCAATGTCGAGGCTGTGATTGTGATTGGCTGCGTGATTCGTGGTGGCACACCGCATTTCGACTATGTTTGCGACAGTGTGACTCAAGGCGTGGCTCAGTTGAATGCAAACGGCGAGGTGCCGGTTGTGTTTGGCGTGCTTACCACCGACAATGAGGAGCAGGCTCTCGAGCGTGCCGGCGGTGCGCTTGGCAACAAGGGCGCGGAGGCTGCCGAGGTGGCTATTAAAATGGCTGACTTCACTCGCCGCATGCGTCAGGAATAAGCGGAAGTGACAAAGAATTTAACGAGGCGGAGGCTCATTTTTACGGGTTGCCGTCTCGTTTTTTGTTTTCAGTGGAAAACGATGTCGGAGATGACGTCGGCTCCTGTGATTTCATTCAGGCGTTTCACCAAATGGCTGCGGTTGAGCATCAGCTCGTTGCGCAGCGGAGCGGAAACGATGACCACATGCAGCACGCGGTCTTTTATCCAGCGGCGCACCGTCTGCCGGTTGATGTATTCGCCCACCACGTCGGGCCAGAAGGCCACAAGGCGTTGCTGGTTGGCATTGTCGTCGAGAGCCGCAGGGTCGAGAAACTGGCGCATCACGTCGCCTAAGAGCACGGGGTCGCGGCGTTTCATTGCATGCCTCCTTCCTGTCGGCATACGCCGTTGTCGACCGTGAAAATGCGGTAGTCGCTACCCACCGCCTCCACAGTCTCGTCGAGGTGCTGGCGGTTGGTGTCTGACACAAAAATCTGCCCGAAAGCCGGTTCCGACACGATGCGCATAATGTTTGCCACGCGGTTTGCGTCAAGTTTGTCAAAAATATCGTCAAGCAGCAGAATCGGAGTCTGTCCGCATTCCGTTTTCAGAAAGTCGAACTGGGCGAGGCGCAGCGCGATTGTGTAGGTCTTGCACTGTCCCTGCGAGCCCGTGCGGCGCATCAGCTCGTCGCCGAGCATCAGCTCGATGTCGTCGCGGTGCACGCCCATCGACGTGTGTCCAAGCACGCGGTCGCGTTCCAGATTCTGATGCAGCACTTCCGCCATTGTCTGAGTGTTGAGCACGCTGCGGTAGTCGAGCCTCACCTGCTCGTTGCTGTCGGAGATGGTGTTGTAGTAGCGCATGAAGATTGGAGTGAACCTTTCAATCCATTGCTGGCGAGCCTTGTGGATGGCTGCCGCCGCCTGGCAAAGGAAAGTGTCGACGGTTTCGAGCAACAGAGGGTCGGCGATGCCCTGTTTCAGCATCGCGTTGCGCTGTTCGAGCGCACGGTTGTAGCCAATCAGCTGCTCCAGATATTCGTGGTTTCCCTGCGATATTATCCGGTCGATCAGTCGTCGCCGCTCCTCGCTGCCGCCGGCGATAAGATTCCAGTCGCTCGGAGTGACCATCACAAGCGGGAGCAGCCCGATGTGTTCGCTCTGCCGGCGGTATTCCTTCCCGTTGCGTTTCACGGATTTCTTCTTTCCGCGCTGCAGCGCGCACGAAATCTGCTCCGTTTTTCCGCTCCGCACATACTCGCCCTGCAGCAGCATGAACTCTTCGCCGTAGCGCACGGTTGTCGCGTCGGTTCGCGCGAGGCTGCTTTGACAGAAACTGAGATAGAAAATCGCGTCGAGCACGTTGGTTTTGCCCATACCGTTGTTGCCCAGCAGGCAATTCACCTTCGGGGAAAAATTGAGTGTTGCCTCGGCGATGTTCTTATAGTTCAATATCGACAGTTTCGACAGTATCATAAGTGCAAAAATAACGATTTTTCCGCAACTGTCTGCAATGCCGTGTCGTTTTTAAATTGATTTTGACTGTGGAAAGCGAAAAAAAAGTTATCTTTGTCATATGGAAAGTTATATAGTATCGGCAAGAAAATACCGCCCTTCGACGTTCAAGTCGGTGGTGGGTCAACACGCTCTCGTCAACACGTTGAAAAACGCCGTCAAGTCGGGACGTCTGGCGCATTCCTACCTGTTCTGCGGGCAGCGCGGTGTGGGCAAGACAACGATGGCACGCATCTTTGCGAAAGCCATCAACTGTGAGCATCTGACGGCCGACGGCGAGCCTTGCAACGAGTGCGAGTCGTGTCGCGCGTTCAATGAGCAGCGGTCGCTCAACATCATTGAGCTCGACGCCGCGTCAAACAACAGCGTCGACGACATCCGCCAGCTTACCGACCAAGTGCTGGTGCCGCCAGTCACGGGCCGCTACCGCGTGTTTATCGTCGATGAGGTCCACATGCTTTCCGCTGCGGCGTTCAACGCCTTTTTGAAGACGCTTGAGGAGCCGCCTAAATACGTGATTTTCATTCTTGCCACCACGGAACGGCAGAAAATTCTGCCAACGATTCTTTCTCGATGCCAGAAATATGACTTCCAGCGCATCACGCCCTCCGACATAGCCGAGCAGCTGAAATATGTTGCCGACCATGAGGGTTACACAACCGAGCCGGAGGCTCTTAATGTGATAGCGCAGAAGGCCGACGGCGCTATGCGCGACGCCCTGTCGATATTCGACCAGGTGGCAGCCGCATCGATGGGCAACATCACCTATCGTGCCGCCATCGACAATCTCAACGTCCTTGACTACGACTATTATTTCCGTCTTGTCGACGCTTTTGCCGACAACAATGTCGAGCAGTCGCTCCTCGTCTACAAAGACGTGCGCGACCACGGTTTTGACTCGAGGGTGTTTATCAACGGTGTTGCGGCGCATCTGCGCGAACTTGTCGTGGCTCACTCGCCGGAACTGGTGCCGCTGATGGAAGTGACAGGCGAGATAGCGGAACGCTACAAGCAGCAGGCGGCACGCTGTCCGCTTGGCAAACTGTATCAGGCGATGGATCTCTGCAACACGTGCGACCTTAACTATATCAATGCAACCAACAAGCGTTTCATTGTCGAACTTACGCTTATCAAGATATGCCAACTCTTTGGCGGAGAGACAGCCGCTCCGACCGCTCCGCAACCGCTGAGAAAGGTTGCTCCGGCAGCCCCTGCTGCACCGGCACCGCAGCGCCAGGCAGCTCCCGCGCCAGCTCCGCAACCGGTTCAGGCGACTCCGCAACCGCAGGCGCCTGTAGCGCAGCCCGTGCGTCCGGTGCGGCCAGCACCGGCACCACGCCCTCAGGCAACGCCCGGCGGCAAGGTGGCAGGCTTGTCGTCGGTGTCGATAAAGGCATCTATTTCAGGCACTGCCGTGCCACAAAGTCAGCAGCCGGCAGGCAGCAATGCCGCCGAGACTGAAAAAAAAAATGACATCCGGCCGCTGAATTCTCCGCGCAGTGAGGCTTATACCGACGACGCTTTTCGGGAAGGATGGCGCGAGTTTGTGCGTCAGCATGAAAAAGAGGCGATGCTCTACAACGCTATGATAAAGGGATTTCCGAGTGCCACAGGCGAGCCTTTCCATTATGAGTTTGTTGTCGACAATCCGGCGCAGAAGGATAAAATCGAGTCGTTTATGCCCGACATTCTCCAGTCGCTCCGCAACTTCGTGAGCAATGACAGCGTCATGCTCTCGGTGAAGGTGAGAGAGCGTCAGCCTGGCGAAAAAATCTGGAATCAGACAGAGCTTATGAAAGAGGCTGCGGAACGCAACCCCAAAGTGCTCGAGTTTATAAAGAAATATCAACTAAGCCTCGCCTAATCGATGGCGTGGCGGCAAACAACATAGAATGACAAAGAAGGTATTGGTCACAGGCGCCGGCGGATTTATCGGCGGATTTATTGTCGATGAGGCGTTGAGGCGCGGCTACGACGTGTGGGCGGCGGTCAGAGCCACCACATCGCGTGAGTTTTTGAAAGACAGCCGCATCAATTTCGTGGAACTCGACTTTACCGACGGGGATAAATTCAAATCCACCATCGAAGCCCAATTGCGGCAGCATGGCGCGTGGGACTATGTGGTGCACAATCTCGGCGCTACCAAATGTGTCAATTTCAACGACTTCAACCGTGTGAACTACGGCTGCCTGCGGCTGCTTGTCGACACGTTGCGCTCGCTCGATGCCGTGCCCGACGGATTCGTGATGATGAGTTCGATGGGAGTGCTCGGTGTGGGCGATGAGAAAGGCTACACGCCCTTCACGGCTGACAGCATACCGATGGCAAATACAAAATACGGCTTGTCGAAACTCAAAGCCGAGACCTATCTGCAGTCGATAGCCGGCTTTCCGTATATAGCCATGCGCCCTACGGGAGTCTACGGTCCGCACGAGCGTGATTATTATCTGATGGTTAAGTCGATAGCGCAAGGCTTTGACTTCAGCGTAGGCTACCGTCGCCAACTGCTCACGTTTGTCTATGTCAAGGATCTTGCGTCGGCGGTGTTTGACGCGCTGGAATCCGGCGTGCGCCGCAAGTCGTATCTGCTCACCGACGGCAAAACATACACCCAGAGCGAATTCCGCAGCATCGTCAAGCATCTGCTTGGCAAGCGTTTTGTGGTCCCCGTGAAAGCCCCGTTGTGGATCGTCGGGATAGTATGCGCCATTGCCGAGCGCATTGCCGCTGCAAAGGGCAAGGCAAGCACGCTCAACCGCGACAAATATAAAATCCTGCGCCAGCGCAACTGGACGTGCGACATCACGCCCGCTGTCAACGACTTCGGCTACCATCCGCGCTACGACCTGCGTCAGGGTCTGGAAGAAACCATACGCTGGTATCGCGACAACGGCTGGCTGTAGACACTCAATCGACTTTTGCCATGGAAATGCTGATGCAATATATGTGGGAACACCGTCTGTGGGGCGCGCGCGAGCTCGCCACCAATGACGGACGCCGTGTGCGTGTCATCGACCCGGGCAGGCGTAACACAGATGCCGGCCCCGACTTCTTCAATGCCAAGGTGGAGATTGATGGCTGTCTGTGGGCGGGAAACGTGGAAATCCACTATCGCGCCTCCGACTGGCACCGCCATGGGCACGACGATGATCCGGCATACGATACCGTTGTGCTGCACGTCGTGGCAAAAGACGACGCTCCGGTGGTGCGCGCCAACGGCGAGCGCATCCCGCAAATGGTGATGGAATGCACCGCAGAAATTGCCGACCGCTATGCCGCGCTCGTGAATTCCACCGTGGAACTGCCATGCCGCCAGGTGATACGCGAAATGACAAGTCTCGATATGGCGGAATGGGTGCAGTCGCTCATCTTCGAGCGGCTTGCCGACAAGAGCCGCCGCGTGAAGGGCTTGCTGGACCGTTTCCACGGCAGTTGGGAAGACACCTGCTACGTCACGCTCGCACGCACCATCGGATTCGGCACCAACAGCGATGCCTTCGAACTGCTTGCCAAAAGCCTTCCACTCAACCTGCTGCACAAGCACGCCGACTCATTGCTGCAGCTTGAAGCGCTGTTTTTCGGGCAGGCAGGACTGCTCGACCGTCCAGCCACCGACCGCTATCAAGAGCAATTGCAGCGCGAATATGCGTTTCTCAGCACCAAATTCTCACTGCGCCGCCCTGAAGGACTTGTGTGGAAGGCATTCCGTATGCGTCCGCAGAACTTCCCGTGGCGCCGCATCGCCCTGCTTGCCCATTTTGTGCACAACGGCTTCCGCCTGATGGCGGATCTGCTCGATGCCAAAGGCGACGAGCAGCGTCTCCGCGACCTTTTCAGCGTGACTCTAACGGGTTATTGGAGCGACCATTACACATTCGGACGCGAGAGCCAGGAGACGCAGGCAGCCCTTGGGCGCAGCAGCGTCGACATCGTGCTAATCAACACCGTCGCACCGCTCTACTACACGTATGCCGAAACCGCCGACGACTACGATTGGACGGAACGAGCCGTTGCCTTGCTTGAGAATCTAAAGCCAGAACACAACCATATCACCACAATGTTTGGCAACGCCGGCATGGAGATTGACAATGCCATGGTGTCGCAGGCAGTGATACAGCTGCGCAACGCCTATTGTCTGCCCCACAAATGCCTCTATTGCCTCGCCGGACACAAGATGCTGGCCGCAAAATAGTCGATTAGTCGTATTTCTTGGCATATTGGTCTTTTGGTGCTGAACAAAAAAGCCAATGGGATGTTCTTTGGACATAAGACCAAACTAAAACAAAATTTTATGAAAAAATTTATCTTATCAGCGATTTTAATCGTAAGTGCAGTGATTGGAATGAACGCGCAGGATGTTGCGTTGAGTATAAATGCCGGAGTAGGCACATCAACATGGGTTGGCGACCACTCATCAGGCACATCTCCACGTTTCGCCTATCGTGTTGGCCTTGGCGTGGATATGCCGATTCAGGGACGCTTCGGCTTCCGCACAGGTGTGAACTTCGAACAGATAGGAACAAATGTTGATACAAAGGACATTGCCAAAGATCTTGACACACACGTAAATCAGATGTATCTTGAGGTGCCATTGATGGGAACAATGCGTTTCGGTTTGAAGAACGCCGATGTGGTGTTTAATGCCGGTCCGTATCTCGCAGTCGGTGTAGGCGGCAAGACAAAAGCGTCTTATCGTGGTGAAAGTGTGTCGGAAAAAACATTCGGCGACGACGGTTTGAACCGATTTGATATGGGTATGGGCATCGGCCTCGGATTGGAGTTCGACCGATTCCTTGTAGGACTTGACACCCGCTACGGCTTCCTGCATATTGCAGACAACACAAAGGCTTACAACATTGCCTTGTTTTTCAACGTAGGATATAAATTCTAAAAAATAAAGACATAACTTTTCCCGGGTGGACAGGATGCCTGTCTGCCCGATTTTTTTATGCCTACGGCTGGCGTTTTTGCCAACTGAGGAAACGAAAATGCGCCAACTGAGGA
>ULZH01044156.1_pt1 | contig 9558 bp, 8 predicted proteins | sample 1962951 | NCBI WGS metagenome assembly ULZH01 (sample SAMEA4835884, study PRJEB28245) | human gut metagenome | biome: gut microbiome; material: fecal sample | place: Denmark | collected 2008
GCAGAGGAGACTGCTGCTGAGGAGGCACCCGCTGAGGCATAAAGCTTCTTCTTTTTAAAGAAATTTTAAGAGGAGACAGGTTCCTATCATAGGGCTTGCCTCCTCTTTTTGCTATGCTCGGTACGAGTCCATCTGTCATGTACCTGGGCCTACGGTTATTTTCCAGTCAGAATCTTCTTTGCGTTTTCCACGCGTTCCTGCGTTGGCGAGTTGACTCCATCAAGCGGATAGGGGATTCCTAATTTCTCATATTTGAAAATTCCCAGCGTATGATAGGGCAACACATCGACCCGCTCGATGTTGTCCAGCGTGTCGAGGAAGTGGCGCAGTTCCTGCAGCAGGGCGTCATCGTCCGTGATACCAGGCACGAGGACGTGGCGGATCCATACCGGTTTCCGAATGTCGGATAGGTAGCGTGCGCAGTCGAGGATGTTTTCGTTGTCATATCCCGTCAGTTGCTTATGTCCCTCCGGTCGGATATGCTTGATATCGAGCAGCACCGTGTCGGTGTAGCGCATCAGTTCCTCAAACTTTCCAAACCACGGTTCCCTTCTTGTGAATGGTTGTGCCGATGTGTCTAGACAGGTGTTGATGCCCCGTTCGTGAGCCTTGCGGAAAAGCTGAGTGAGAGCGCCCATTTGGAGCAACGCCTCTCCACCACTCACCGTGATGCCACCCTTGTCCCCCCAGTAGGTGCGATACCGTGCCGCCTTGTCGATCAGGTCATCGACCGAAACGGTCTCTCCCACGCCCGTCTTCCATGAGTCTGGATTGTGGCAGTACTGGCAGCGCATCTGGCAGCCTTGCAGGAATATCACATAGCGAATGCCTGGTCCATCGACCGATCCGAAAGTCTCCGTGGAGTGGATGTGGAGCATGTCGTCGTTGACGCTTGTTGGTTGATTCTTCATCTTGTTTTTTATAATGAAAAGGCCGCCTGCCCAACACGATTTGATTAGACAGACGGCCCAGTTTTATTTCTCATGCCTCCTTTTTCTTACCCTTTTCGGCAGGAATCAGAGGACCAGTGTGCTTACAGACGCTCGTGCGACTGACGTGCGATCACGTCGAGCTGCTGCTCACGGGTGAGGTCGATAAACTTCACGGCGTAGCCAGAGACGCGGATGGTGAAGTTCTGGTACTCTTCCTTCTCCGGATGCTCCATGGCGTCCTTGAGCTTCTCCACACCGAAGACGTTCACGTTCAAGTGGTGCGCACCCTGTCCGAAGTAGCCGTCCATGACGTTCACCAGCGTGTTGGCACGCTCCGTGTCGTCGTGGCCGAGTGCACCTGGGTTGATGGTCTGCGTGTTGGAGATACCGTCGAGAGCGTACTCGTACGGCAACTTAGCCACAGAGTTGAGCGAAGCGAGCAGGCCGTTCTTCTCTGCGCCGTAGCTCGGGTTGGCACCCGGAGACAGCGGAGCCTGTGCGGGACGACCGTCCGGCATCATGCCCGTAGCCTTGCCATAGACCACGTTGGAGGTGATCGTCAGGATAGAGCAGGTCGGCTCTGAGTTGCGATAGGTGTGGTGCTTGCGGATCATGTTCATGAAGGTCTTCAGCAACCAGACTGCAATCTCGTCAGCACGCTCGTCGTCGTTGCCATAGCAGGGGAAGTCGCCCTCGGCCTTGTAGCCGATGGGGAATCCGTTTTCGTCGCGCTCGATCTTGACCGTAGCATACTTGATGGCGGAGATAGAGTCGACCACATGGCTGAAGCCGGCGATACCCGTGGCGAAGGTGCGGCGCACGTTGGTATCGATGAGGGAGAGCTCCTCAGCCTCATAGAAGTACTTATCGTGCATGTAGTGGATGAGGTTCAGCGTCTTGACATAGACACCTGCCAGCCACTCCATCATGGCGAGGAAGCGCGGCATAAACTCCTCATACTTCAGCACGTCGCCGTCGATCGGACGGTAGTTGGGGCCGCACTGCTCGCGCGTCTTCTCGTCCACACCACCTGAGATAGCATAGAGGAGACACTTGGCGAGGTTGGCACGAGCGCCGAAGAACTGCAACTCCTTACCCGTCTGCGTAGCGGAGACGCAGCAGCAGATGCTATAGTCGTCGCCCCAGATAGGACGCATCACGTCGTCGTTCTCATACTGGATAGAGCTGGTCTTGACGGAGATCCAGGCAGCGTAGCGCTTGAAGGCCTCGGGCAGGCGTGGGCTGTAGAGCACCGTGAGGTTGGGCTCGGGAGACGGACCCATGTTGATCAACGTGTGGAGGAAACGGTAGTCCGTCATCGTCACCATGGAGCGACCGTCCATACCCATACCACCCACCTCGAGCGTAGCCCATACGGGGTCGCCGCTGAAGAGCTGGTTGTAAGACGGGATACGGGCAAACTTCACCATGCGGAACTTCATCGTCAGGTGGTCTACCAACTCCTGTACGTCGGTCTCCGTCAGCACACCCTCGTCCAAGTCGCGCTTGAAGTAGATGTCGAGGAACGTCGAGATACGGCCCACGGACATGGCGGCACCGTTCTGCGTCTTCACTGCGCCAAGGTAGCCGAAGTAGAGCCACTGCACGGCCTCGCGTGCGTTCTGTGCGGGCTTGCTGATGTCGAAGCCATAGAGCTGTGCCATCTCCTTCAGACCCTTGAGCGCCTTGATCTGCTCAGAGACCTCCTCGCGCAGGCGGATCACCTCGTCGATCATCTCGCGGTCGCCCATGGTAGCCAGATCGTGCTGCTTCTGCTCGATCAGGTAGTCGATACCATAGAGTGCCACACGGCGGTAGTCACCCACGATACGGCCACGGCCATAGGTGTCGGGCAGACCCGTGAGGATGTGGTTGTGGCGCACCAGCTTCATCTCCGGCGTATAAGCGTCGAATACACCGTCGTTGTGCGTCTTGCAATATTTAGAGAAGATCTCATGCAGTTTCTCAGAGGGCTGATAACCATAGGTCGTGCAGGCCTGCTCAGCCATCTTGATACCTCCGTAGGGCATGAAGGCACGCTTCAAAGGCTTGTCAGTCTGCAGGCCGACCACCTTCTCCAAGTCCTTAGCGCTCTCAGAGATATAACCCGGGCCGTAGGCAGTCAGGCTTGATACCACCTCGGTCTCCATGTCGAGCACGCCACCTTTGGCACGCTCTTCCTTTTGCAGCTTCTGCAACTCGCCCCAAAGCGTGTTGGTAGCGTCGGTTGCGCCTACGAGGAACTTCTCGTCACCCTCATAGGGAGTGTAGTTGTTCTGGATGAAGTCGCGAAGATTGACCTCAGACTTCCACTTGTTTCCTTTGAAACCTCTCCAAGCAGTTTTCATGCAGTTGTCGTTTTTATGATTTAAAAATTCGATTGTTTCATCCCTTGTCCAATGGCAACCTCCTTTCGGATTGTCACCATTTTTATAGGTCTAGTACATTGATTCGGTCTGCAAATGTAGCACTAATATTCGGAGCGTGCAAATATTCACCTGAAAAAGTTTCATCATGCACCGCTTTTTTCTGTTTCGGGGGGCAAAGTGTATATCAAATGATAACTTTGGTTACATTTGCTTTTCCTTACAATCTGTTATATAATAGGGAGAAAAACAGGGCGGGGGAGGAGTTGTAATGGCTATAAAACGCGTTATCCGTCAATTCGCTAACCATTTTTTATCACTTGCCTGTACCTCTCGCAAACACTCTCATAAGATGAAGTTGAAAAGATAACCCAGTAAGACGATGAACAGTGTGATGGTGCCAAAAAATACACCAATAAGGCGCCATGTCATAACCTTCTTGAGTAGTGTGGCTTCTGGTAGCGACAACCCCACGATGCCCATCATGAAGGCAATGCCGGTGCCAATAGGGATGACTTTGGCCACGAAGACTTCGATGATGGGCACAATACCCGCAGTGCGGCCATAGAAGACTCTAAACGCCGCATATTTAGCGGTAAAAATGAAATAATAATCTCGAACCACTAAACAATTACGTAAAAAGCCTAATCTTTGCATATTGAAAAAATAGAAGACAGTAAAAATGGAGAAGATGGAACTGATAGTCCTTGACCCTATTCACCATGGCTATATCCAGTTGGGCAACAAAGTAGGTAACGCATTCTCTGACGGCAAGGCTCTGAGATAATAATATGGAGACAGAAAGGATATTGCTTCGCCCTTGGCGAGAATTGGACGCAGAGGCTCTTTTCAAGTATGCCTCCGATCCTGACGTGGGGCCTCGTGCAGGATGGCCAGCACACAAAACGATTGAAGAAAGTCTTGAGGTAATCCGAACATACTTCAATAATGATACGACATGGGCTATAGTGCTGAAAGAAACCAACGAGCCTATCGGTTGTATGGGCTATTACACACACGAGAGCAGCAACATACCTATTGGAGGGAACGATTGCGAAGTTGGCTACTGGCTTGGTAAGCCCTATTGGAACAAAGGTATTTGCACTGAAGCACTAAAGCTTATGCTTGACTATTGCAGCAACGTGAAGCAGTTCGAAAATATCTGGGCAGATCATTTCACCGGAAATCCTGCATCAGGAAGGGTCATGGAGAAATGCGGTTTTTCAGACACCGGAATGCTGAACAGATGCAGCCAGCTCGTGGGTGGCGACAAGAATATGGTTAAAGTGTTGAAGTATAAAGGATGAATCTAGGTTTCACGTCGGTTACGCGAATGCCGAACTGTGCCACCTCCTGCGCCAGAGTCTCGCTGATGGCCTTGACGGCATGTTTCGTGGCACAGTAAATGCCCGACAAGGGCCCGATGTTGAGAGAGGTCGGTAAACACGAAAGTAGGAGATAAACACCTATGATTAGTGTTTGCCTCCTACTCGATTCAGGGTGTTTATTCTTTATTCTTTATTAATTGATGTATTTCTTCCCGTTCTTCACCACGATGCCCTTGTAGGTCTTGCTCACGCGTTGTCCTGCCAGATTGTACATGGCATCACTGCCCGTCGCAGTCCGGTTGCCACTGTTCGTGCTGTCAATGTTGTCTGTCACCGCATCCGTGTAGAAGAAGCGGGTGATAGGCTGTTCCAGTTTCGGCGTGCAATCGTCGTTTACGTAGGGCCAATCCATGCTCTCGGCATATTCGTCGAAAGAACGCCTGTCGCTGAAGTACGACATGGCTTTCTTCGGCATGTCGGCATTATAGAAGAAATTGAAGTCGAGGGTATTGCAGCATTCTGTTCCCTCGAAAGTGAACGTAAGGAGCAGGTTCTTGTTGCCACTGTAGTTGATCGGCTTATCAAATGCGATCTCCAGTTCGCCGTTGCCGATAAGGTCGTAGAGTTCGCCCGCATACTCCATTCCTGCCACGGCGACCGTCGCATCCTTGTAGTCGTAAAACATATACAAGTCCGCCTTGTCGTCGTAGTCGAAGTTTGCATCATCGATCTCCTGTGCCCAAACTTTCACGGTGCGAGGGTACGTGCCATAGGCACACTCGTTACGGAAAATGAAGTTCACCTGGGTTATCGCCTTGCCACGCATTTTGGCAAGTTGCTCCTTGGTGTAGATAATCTGCGAACCTGTCATGCTGTGCGAGAAGTTGGTAGGCGCTGCGGCCCATGAGTATCCGTGCCCCACATACACATCGTCTCCTGTGCCGTCAGCGAGCATCTTGTCGTATTTCCCCAAGGTGATGCTGTTTTCGGGTTCCGGAGTCTTTGTCATGATGATGTTCTTTGTCGTGTCCTCTCCGGGTGTGAAGGTCACGTTCTCCTCGCTGTAGTCCTCGCATCCACCGCAGGTCACCTCCAGCGTGTAGGTCTTGTCGCTTTTCACGACTTTGATCCTGTAAGTTCCATCAGTACCCGTCGTTGCCTTATACACCAACTTACTGTCGTCAGTTGCGGTCAGTTTTACCACAGCGCCCTCTTGGGGTTCTCCGTCGCAGCTCACGGTTCCTGTCACCACCGATGGATACTCTATTTTTCTCATCGTGATATCTTGCGTCTTTGTCTCTCCCGAAGCGAACGTATAGTGGTCGATAGTATAGTCCTCGTAGCCCGCTGCCTTGGCTGTGAGGGTGTATTCCTTATCTACATTCTCAGCCTCGATGTTCAGGGTGTATTTTCCTTCTGCATCGCTAGTCACCTCGTACTTCGTCTCACCGCTTGTCAGCGTCACGGTAGCACCCATGATCGGCTCTCCGTCACAGCTCACGATTCCTGTCAGTTCAGCCGGCTTCACCTCTGGCTTTGCCGCCTCTTGATAGGTGAACTGGGTGAGAGGCTGCGCCAACTGGGTGGCATGCGACACAGTGTAGCCACTTCCTTTGGCATAAGGCCAGTCTTCCGATTCGTGGTAGTCGGCAAACGTCACGTTGTCGCTATTGGTACTCATGGCCATGTTTTCGGCATCAGTATTGTAGTAGAATTCGATGTCGCTACTCGTTTCTGCCGTCTCGTCGCCATCGAAGGTGATGGTGACAAGCAGGTTCTTGTCGCCGCTGTATGCGAATGCCTTGTCGAATGCCAGATTCAGTTCTCCGTTCAGACAGTAATAATCCACAAAGTCCGTGTCAAACGCATAGTCGGTCAGCACCTTCTCTGCATCGTTATAGTCGAAATAGGCGTATGCCTTCTTTTCGTCGTTGTAGGCGAAGGCATCATCGTCGATCTCCTTCACCCAGACATTGATCGTCCTTGGTATCGCAGAGAAAGAACTTTGGTTATAGAACACGAAGCTCATACCCTTGACCTCTTTTCCAGCCATCTGTGCCAACTGCTCTTTGGTATAGATAAACTGTGATCCCGTATGCTTAACATAAAACTGTGTTGGCGCTATCATCCACCAACTTCCTTGATAGCATTGGTCTTCGTTCCAGTCGCCAGCCACTACTTCCTCGTAATTGCCCAGCGATAGCGTCTGGTCATCAGCCATTGCCCTTGTCAATCCCATTGCAAGAAGCAAGAGGGTTAGAATACAATTTAGCTTTTTCATCATTCTCTGTTTATTATAACGCTTTTTGTTTTGTCTTTGAACTATTCGTTTGTTTCATGTTCACTATTTCACCACCACTTTCTTGCCGTTGTGGATGAAGATTCCCTTCGACGGGTTGATCACCCTTTGTCCGGCAAGATTATACCAGTTGTTGTCATTAGACTGCTTACTGGTAGAGAGGATGTCCTGTACGCCGTCAGTTTCCGGATGGTATATTTCCGATGTGCGACTGTTGAGATCCACCTTCACGAGGTCTGTGAACGGACTCACCACGAAGGTGTATGGTACCGAACCGTTTGGCGTGCTCCAGTCAGCGGCCGAAGCATAGCAGTCGTAGTAGAGCACCCTGGCTGTCGTGTAGCGTGTGGGAGCCTGGATGGTGCATGAGGTGATGGAGTCTTTCGTTTCATTGTCCACGGCATCCACCGTTTCGTTTCCGCCTACCATGTAGTTCACCACGTCACCTTTCTTCAGCGTCTGCTTCACCTGGATCCGGTCGAAATAATCGGGACGTCCAGCCTGTGCCGTATTGTTGATCACGGAAAAGAAGAGATCTTTGCATCCATTGTCGAAATCAAGCTCCACGTCTGCGATGTCCGTTGCACCACCGTCCACCACAGCCTTTGCAGTTTTCACTTCTTTGCCGTTGGCGCCATGGCTCTCCACCCTTATTTCGTCCCCATCGCTGCAGTAGGCGCTAATGATGATTTTATATTTACCATTGTTACCGCGCAAGTCCATATAGGGCGAGTAGATCAGTCCTGCCACCATACCAGAGATAAAGTTTGGGAAGCCGTATGCGCTCCATCCGTAGGTGTCAGCGTAGTCGTACGCAGAGAGATCCACGTATTCCTCTTCGCCTCCACCTGGTTCGATGATGCTTCCGAAATCAATACCGTTGAACCCTTCGTCCATTATCGTCACATCGCCGTCGGCCCTCACCTCCTTGCGATCGTAAACAAATACACAGTAGCCGTCGGCATTGGGCACCGCTCCCCAGTTTGCCGTAAAACTACTTGAAGTGATGTCGGTTGCCACTTTTGTTTCTGGCTTATGCAAAGTCAGTTGTGCCGATGCCGCAATGGCGATCGTCAGCAAACAGATGGTTGTGTAAACCTTTTTCATTTTTCCTGTTTTTTTTGAGTTGTTTTGCTTTCTGTTTTTTGTGGAAGGTTTATCTCACGATGATTTTCTTCCCGTTTCTGATATAGATGCCGTGTGTCGGCGTGGCGACCACCTGCCCGTTGAGGTTGCGCCATAGATTGTCCCCTTCTTCGCTGCCTACGTTGATGTCGTCGATACTGTCAGTGCCTTTGATTACGATTTGAATATCCCTCGAGACATTTTTGTAGCTTGCCGTGAGGATTTCCGTTCCACCTCCTTTTATCCTTGCTGTGCCGTCAGTCAGAATTTCCACCAGACCGCGACTTGCCTTCCAGGCGACTTTTGTGTTTTGATCGTTGCCCAGTGAGACTCTGAAGTCTTTAGTCACACTGTTGAGGTTGTCACCGTCTGCAAGTATTACGGGTGTGGCGTACAGCACGGCCATGTCACTGTTCTCCAGTCCGTTCATCTTCGGTCGGGGCAACATATCTTCGGCATATATCCAGTTGCTGCCAAGTGTTTCCTTCTGTCTTTCCCCCAGCAGGTCGGCAGTGTTTCTTTCCTGTGCTGGTATGGAAATCGAAGAACAAGCAGTCTGTTTGTCGTACACCACCTCTCCGATATCTGTCGGGTTGGCATTGCCAATGCAACCAGAAAAGTTCTCGTTGCTGAGCATACCGAAGTTCGCTATGCGGTGTACCTTGTCGTTCCACATCGGGTTGCCGATGGTGCCAGCGATCCTCATCGTGTTGGTGCTTTCCACATATCCGTAGTTTGCCACGTCACAGATCGTGTTTCCCGTCTGCTGCCCTGAATAACCGATGACTCCACCCAAGGCGCAGCCGTCGCTCGCCACATGCCCAAAGTTGGCACAGTTGCTTACGGTTGCCCCCTCCATGCTTCCTTCAGCTTTGGATATGATTCCTCCGATCACGCCGCCCACACAGGAGAGCACGGCCGTCGATGTTGAAGTCACGTCCGCATAGTTGCATAGATTATACAACACGGCTTCATTGGTTGGATTGGCGACGATACCACCCACGTAGTTACTGCCTACGACCGATCCGCTCACAGCGAGGTCGTGCACGGCTCCACTCTTCACGGTGCCAAACAGTCCCACATAGTTTTCGTTCGGCATGTTTATATCCAGCGTTATGCAGTGTCCGCCGCCGTCAAAGTCTCCCTTGAATAGTCCCTCATAGCCGATCATGCCAGTGAAAGGCCCGGTGATGTCCTGTGTCAGCCTGAAGTATTTTCCGTACGTCTGCTGTTCGCCGTTTGCACCTGGCTTGTCGGTCATATAGCCCAGTTCCTCCAGGTCGTTTACATTACTTATCAGGTACGGGTCGTTTTTCGTTCCCGTACCGCCAGAGAAGGTCTGTGCCGCAGCTACGTTGCAGAGTAGTAAGACCCCAAATAGTAAATGCTTTTTCATTATGCTTGTTGTTGTTAAATGATGCCGTTGCTCATATACGTTCCCTATAGGCTGATGGTCAGCTTCGCCATGTAGAAGTTGCTATTGCCGCTATGATAAGCAGTATGCCTCC
>ULZH01038300.1_pt1 | contig 9485 bp, 6 predicted proteins | sample 1962951 | NCBI WGS metagenome assembly ULZH01 (sample SAMEA4835884, study PRJEB28245) | human gut metagenome | biome: gut microbiome; material: fecal sample | place: Denmark | collected 2008
CGCATGATGCCCGCGTTCTGCCCGATGATGTAGGCATAACAGTTGTGCGTGGCGTCCTTGTGCTTTGTGCGGATGGATTGCAGGAAGGCAAGCGCCTCCGCCTCCGTTTCGCACGGCGCGGCATAGCCGATGAAGCGGCTTTTGTTGATGATGAACTCGTCGCTGGCGAACTGCCGGAGCGTCCGATAGGGGTTCATGGCACTCATGCGAGGAACAGGCGGCGGAAGTTCTTCTTGCCCTTCTGAATCAGCAGACCATCCGCGGGGACGTCGCTCTCCGCCAGCGTGGCGTTCAGGTCATCCACCTTCTTGTCCGCCACCAGCACTGCACCCGCCTTCACCTGATTGCGCGCGTCGCTCTGGCTCTTGCACAGCCCGGACTTCACCAGCATGGTCGTCACGCGGCTGTCGGCGGCGAATTCGTCCTTCGTCAGCGTGAAGGAGGGGACATTCGCGGCAGACGCACCGCCCGCGAACAGTGCGGCAGCGGCATCGGCGGCCTTCTGCGCCTCTTCTTCGCCGTGCACCAGCTTCGTCACCTCGAACGCCAGCACCTTCTTCGCCTCGTTGATTTCGCTGCCTTGCAGCGCGCCCAGACGGCGCACTTCGTCCATCGGCAGGAAGGTCAGCAAGCCAAGGCACTTTTCCACGTCCGCGTCATCAACGTTGCGCCAGTACTGGTAGAAGTCGAACGGGGAGGTCTTGTTCGGGTCAAGCCACAGCGCGCCCTTTTCGGTCTTGCCCATCTTCTTGCCGTCGTGGGTCAGCAGCAGCTGGAACGTGCAGGCGAACGCCTTTTCACTGTCCTTGCGGCGAACCAGGTCCGCGCCGCCAAGCATGTTGCTCCACTGGTCGTTGCCGCCCATTTCCAGCCGGCAGCCGTAGCGGTGGAACAGCTCCAAGAAGTCGTAGGACTGCATGAGCATGTAGGTGAATTCGAGGAAGGACAGACCGTTGTCGGTCGCCATGCGCGTCTTGTAGCAGTCGGCAGTCAGCATCTTGTTGACGGAGAACATCGCGCCGATGTCGCGCATGAATTCGATGAAGTTCAGGTTGCGCAGCCAGTCCGCGTTGTTGACGATAATTGCCTTGTCGTCGGAGAAATCAAGGAAACGGCTCATCTGCTGCTTGATGCACTCGACGTTGTGGTCAATCGTCTCGACGGTCATCATCTTGCGCATGTCGGTCTTGCCGGACGGGTCGCCGATCATCGCCGTGCCGCCGCCCATCAGCGCAATCGGACGATGCCCCGCGCGCTGCATGTGCGCCATCGCCATAATCGGGATGTAATGCCCGATGTGGAGGGAATCAGCGGTCGGATCGAAGCCGACGTAGAAGGTGGTCGGTTCTTCGAGCTGCTTGTACAGTTCGTCCTCAAAGGTGGTCTGGGCGATGAAGCCGCGTTCTTTCAAAACGTCAAGAATGTGCATGGGGAACCTCCTATATATTAAGTAGTAGGGGAAACAGTGTCATTTCGCCAGCACCTGCGCGAAAATCTCCCGCAAGGTGCTCATGCCCTCGTGAATTTGCGCGATGCTGGAGTTGGAGAAGTTCAGGCGCAGCGTATTCTCGTGTCCGCCGTCGCAGAAGAAGTGCGTGCCGGGGACGTAGGCGACGTGGCGCTCTACCGCTTGTTCCAGCAGCTCCTTTGCGTCGATGCCCTCCGGCAGCGTCACGAAGATGAACAGACCGCCGTCCGGGCGCGTGTATGTCGTGCCTTCGGGAAAGGTCGAAAGTTCACTCAGCATAGCATCCAGCTGCGCCTTGTAGCTGCGGCAGATGCGCTTGATGTGGTCGGGCAGCAGACCGCGCCGCAGGTACTGATCCACAATCGCCTGTGTAAGGTTTGCCGTGTGGACGTCGGTGGACTGCTTGCCGACGGTGCATTTGCGCAGGATGCCCGCATCGCCCGCCATGAATCCGACACGCAGACCGGGGCTGATAATCTTGCTGAACGAGCCGAGGAAAACGACCCAGCCATCCTTGTCGAAGAATTTGATGGAGGGGCACGCTTCTCCGGCATATCGCAGGTCGCGGTACGGGTCGTCTTCCGCCACGACGACGTGGTACTTCGCGGCGAGTTCCGCAATGGGCTTGCGGCGGTCGGCGGACAGCGTGATGCCCGTCGGATTCTGGAACGTCGGGATGGTGTAAAGCAGCTTTGGATGATACTGGCGCATCGCTTCTTCGAGCTTTTCCGGGATGATTCCGTTCTCGTCGCTCTCTACCGGAATCAGCGTCGCCTGATACAGCCGCATACACTGCATGTTGCCCAGAAACGACGGGTTCTCCACCAGAATCACGTCGCCGGGGTCAATCAGCGCTTTGCAGAGCAAATCCATCGCCTGCGTTGAGCCAGTGACGGGCAGCACCGCAGGCACGGCGCATCCAAGCTGCTGTTCCACATAGGCGTGCAGGCTTTCCAGCAGCGGCGGATACCCCTCTGTCGCGCCATATTGCAGGATGCGCTTGCCGTCCTTTTGCAGCACGTCGCGGGCGATTTCGGCGCATTCCGCATCGGGCAGCGCCGATGCCGCCGGATTGCCGCCCGCGAAGGAAATCATGCCGGGCTTGGCAATCATCTTGAAGATTTCGCGAATGGCGCTGCCGCTGATCTGGTCGAAGCGGTGCGCGAAACGCAGGGAATCAAGCGCCATAATCCAATCACTCCTTACTACTTTCAGAGAATAAGAATAAAAAACACCTTCTCCGGACAAAATCCGGGGAAGGTGACAAAATGCCACGGTACCACTTCCGTCTGGCTGCGAACAGCCCTCAAGGAGGAACAGTCATTCCTCGCACGCTGTAACCGGCGCACCGGATGCCGCCTACCCGCCGCGCAGACGCGGTTTCAGCGGATGGCTCGGAGCTGTACGTCACCCTATGCGCCGCCTGCTTCCTCACACCGCCCGGAAGCTCTCTGCCTGCGCCGCAGAAGCGGATGACCCGTCTCCTCATTGCCCTGATGGGTGCATGATAGCACGGTTTTTTCCGCTTGTCAAGGGGAAAATTTTCGGTCGGGCGGTATCGCAAAGGCGGGAAAATCACACAATCTGCAAGAGATGTTCACGAAATCGACACATGTCGGCGCTTTTTCTGGAATTTCTGGCGGCATTTTTGTGAAACGGGCCGAAAAAGTCTTGCCATTTCCGCTAAAATCCTGTATACTATACTCTGACCCAGCTATGGGTGCATTTATCGTGTCCGCGAGGACAAAAGCTGGGAAGCCCCTGGATGAAGGAGGTCGACTACTATGGATTGCAAAATCAAGAACGACATCGGAACAATCTATATTACGGAGGATGTCCTGCTCAAGGTCGTGGGATACGCGGCGCTGGAATGCTACGGCATCGTTGCCATGTCCTCCAAGCGTGCCAAGGATGGCATCGTCGAATGGCTGGGAAGGGAAAACCTCTCCAAGGGCGTGCAGATTCGCAGTGTTGGCGATATGCTGGACGTCGATCTGTTCATCATCGTGGAATACGGCATCTCCATTGCCGAGGTGTGCAAGACCATTGTCGATACCGTGCGCTACAAGCTGGAAAGCATGACGGGTGTGAAGGTTCGCAAGGTCAACATCTCCGTGGAAGGTATCCGCGTGTAATGCAGGAAAGCCACACGGCAGTAGCTCCAAGGAGCTGGCGCCGAAAGCAGGTAGGAGGAATTTACCTTTGATACAGCATAAAACCATTGACGGGCTGCTGCTGCGCGACATGGTCGTCGCGGGTGCGGCACTGCTCGAAAAGAACCGGGAAGCGGTGGACGCGCTGAACGTTTTCCCTGTCCCGGACGGCGATACGGGGACGAATATGTCCCTGACCATGCAGAGCGCGACCCGTGAGGTCAATGCGCAGGAGTACCTGCGCGCGGATGAGGCGGCGGCTGCCATCTCGAAGGGTGCGCTCAAAGGCGCGCGCGGCAACTCCGGCGTTATCACGTCCCAGCTGCTGCGCGGCTTCGCGACGTCCTTGAAGGGCGTGGAGAAGATTACCCCCGTGCAGTTCGCGCAGGCATTGAAGGCGGGCTCTGACAAGGCGTACAAGGCGGTCATGAAGCCCAAGGAGGGCACGATTCTGACCGTCGCGCGCGTCATTGCGGAGGACGCCATCAAGTACACCGAGAGCAATCCCGATGACTACGATGGGCTGATGAACGTCATTCTGACCAGCGGCGAGGCGATTTTGAAGCGCACGCCCGACATGCTGCCGCCCCTGAAAGCGGCGGGCGTGGTCGACTCCGGCGGACGCGGCCTCATGCTGATTTACACCGGCTATGCGGCGGTCATGCGCGGCGAGGAAATCGCTGACCCGGCGGCGCTGCTGGCGGGCGATAGTCAGGTGGAAGAGGATATTCACGACCTGTCCGGCGATCTGCCTTATGCCTACTGCACGGAGTACGACATCGTGAACTTCCGCGAGGACTGCACCGAGGGCGACGTGGATTCCTTCCGCCGCCGCCTGAACCGCATTGGCAACTGCATCAAGGTGACGGGCGACCTGACCGAGACGAAGGTGCATGTGCACACCAACGACCCCGGCAACGCTATCCAGTATGGCATTGAGCTTGGCGAACTGGTGAATGTGAAGGTGGACAACATGCTGGCGCGCAAGCGTGCGCTGGAGGCGGAAAAGGCGCCCGCAGCGGTGGAAGCCCCTGCTGAACCCGCGAAGGAATTTGGCATGGTGGCAGTGTCGCTGGGCGACGGCTTCTCCAGCATCTTCCGTGATTTGACGGTGGATGTGGTGGTCGAGGGCGGTCAGACGATGAACCCGTCGGTGGATGACATTCTGAACGCCATCAATCAGGTCAACGCCAAGTGTGTGTTTGTGTTCCCGAACAACGGCAACGTCATTTTCGCGGCGAATCAGGCGGCGGAACTGGCGGAGAAGGAAGTGCACGTCATCCCCACGAAGAACGTGGCGATGGGCATTGCCGCGGCGGTCGCGTTCCAAGACGACGTGTCCGGCGAGGAGAACGCCAAGCGCATGGCGGAAGCGGCGGAGCACGTCAAGACCGGTACGGTAACGTATGCGGTGCGCGACAGCGAGTACAACGGCGTGCAGATTCACAAGGGTGACATCATCGGGATGCACAACGGCAAGATTGAGTATTGCGGCAATTCCGTGCATGACGTTGTGATGGACATGATGAAGGCCGTTGTGACCGACGACGCGGAGCTGATTACCGTCTACTACGGCGCGGATACGACGAAGGAAGACGCGGAGCAGGTGGCGGCGGAAATCGCCGATCAGTATCCGAACTGTGATGTGGACTGCCTGCTGGGCGGTCAGCCGCTGTATTACTATCTGATTTCTGTGGAGTAAAAAGCAAATGGAGCTTTCCGCCATCAAGGGCATTGGCCCAACCCGGCTGGAATCCCTTCGCGCAGTGGGCGTCTGCTCATTGCGCGATTTGTTGTATTTTCTTCCGCAGCGCTACGAGGACAGAACACACCCGATTCCCTGCGCGGACGCAAACGGCGGCGAGGTGCTGGTGATGGGTGTTGTGCAGGACGCACCGAAGCTCAGCCGCTTCAACGGCTTGACGCGCGTGACGGCGTATCTCTGGGATGACAGCGGAAAATTGCCGCTGGTGTGGTATAATCAGCCGTGGATGATGCAGAACCTGCCGGTCGGGCAGACCATCATGCTCTTCGGGCGTATGGGGCAGAGCCGGGGAAAACCCGTGCTCCAAAATGCGCAGCGGGTGACGGAACCGTGCATCCTGCCGGTGTACCGCGCCGTGAAGGGGATTCCGGCGAAGTCCTTCCGCGAAATGATGCAGCAGGCGCTGGAACAGGTCGATGACTGCTGCCCGGAGACGCTGCCGAACGACCTGCGCATCCGCCATCAGCTGTGTGAGCTGAATTTCGCCATCCGGCAGGCGCATTTCCCGCTGAATGTAGAAAACCTGCGGTTGGCGCGGCGGCGGCTGGCGTTTGAGCAGATGCTGATGTATCAGGCGGCGCTGGGGCTGCTGCGCGGACACAAGGCGGATGGCACGGCACTGCCGATTCCGCCGGATGCGCCGGATAAATTCTGGCAGACGCTGCCGTTCCCGCCGACCGGGGCGCAGAAGCGCGTCTTGGAGGAAATCGCGGCGGATTTGCGGTGTGACCGGGCGATGAGCCGGCTCGTGCAGGGCGACGTCGGCTGCGGCAAGACCGCGCTGGCATTCGGGGCGATTGCCATGACCTGCGCCTGCGGATACCAGGCGGCGATGATGGCGCCGACGGAAATTCTCGCGCGCCAGCACTACGAATCAGCCAAGGCAATGCTGGAACCGCTGGGCATCCACTGCGGTCTGCTGATTGGCTCGATGCGCCCGAAGGCGAAGCGGGAGGCACAGGAGGCTTGCGCAAACGGGGAATATCAGGCAGTGTTCGGGACGCACGCGCTGATCAGCGAAAAGGTGGCGTATCAAAGGCTCGGACTGGTTGTGACGGATGAGCAGCACCGTTTCGGTGTGATGCAGCGCTCGACCTTGCAGCAGAAGGGCGCGGACGGCACGAAAGCGCCGCATGTGCTCGTCATGTCCGCAACGCCGATTCCGCGCACGCTTGCGCTGATTCTCTATGGCGACCTTGATGTGTCCATCGTCGATGAGCTGCCGCCGGGGCGCACGCCGGTCAAGACGCGAGTCGTGCCGGAAGAGAAGCGCGCCGGGATGTACGGCTTCCTGCGGCAGGAGGTGCTGAAAGGGCATCAGGCGTATGTAGTCTGTCCGCTGGTTGAGGACAGCGAGATGATGGAGGACGTTCGCAGCGCACAGGCGACGTTCGACGCGCTGAAAAACGGCGAATTGTCGGGGCTTCGCGTCGGATTGACGTGGGGCGCACAGCCCGCGGACGAAAAAGCGCAGGTGCTCAGCGAGTTTTCCGCCGGGAATCTCGATGTCCTCGTGTCCACGACGGTCATCGAAGTCGGTGTGAACGTGCTGAACGCGAGCGTCATGGTGATTGAAAATGCCGAGCGCTTCGGGCTCAGCCAATTGCATCAGCTGCGCGGGCGCGTCGGGCGCGGATCAGCGGAAAGCTGGTGCTTCCTGCTGGCAGCGGAAAATGAGCGATTGCGCATCCTGACGCAGACGAATGACGGCTTCATCGTCGCGCAGAAAGACTTGGAGCTTCGCGGGCCGGGCGACCTGATGGGTACGCGGCAATCCGGCGAAATGATGGCGGATTTCCTGCTTGACGGTGACGTAAGGCTGCTGGATGAAGCTGCGAAGTGCATGAAGCGCCTGCGGGAAGACCCAAAATTGACGGCGGAGCGTCAGCAAGTGGAAGCGGAAGCGCTGCGCAATTATCGCGATAAATTGGCAGATATTGCAATGAACTGATGGAAAGGGGCAAAATAGGATGGACAACATGCTGACTTGCACGGAAAACCGCGAGCTTTCGTGGCTGCGGTTCAACGAGCGAGTGCTGGAAGAAGCGGAGGATGAGCGCGTACCGCTGTGCGAGCGTCTGTCGTTCCTCTCGATCTTCCAGAGCAATCTGGACGAGTTTTTCATGGTGCGCATCGGTAGCCTGCATGACCAGATGCTGCTGGATAAGGAGGCACGCGAGAACAAGACGAACATGACCCCCGGCGAGCAGATTGACGCTGCCGTCAGCCGCATCCGCACGCTGTGCGACCGCCGCGACCGGACGTATGCCGATGTGCTAAAGAAGCTGGAGGACGAGGGCATCAGCATCGTCAACTTCCGCCAAATCAGCTCGGAAAGCGAGCAGTATCTGGCGAAAATCTTCCGCGAGGACTATTTGCCATTGCTCTCGACTTATGTCGTGGGCAAAAAGCAGACGTTCCCGTTCCTCAAAAACAAGGAGATTTATGCCGTCGCCGTCCTGCGCACGGGCAGCGAGAAGGAAAAAATCGGCATCGTTCCGTGCGGGGAGAACATGTTCCCGCGCCTGATTGAGGTGCCGGAGCGCACGGGCTGCTATATCCTCTCTGAAGAGCTGATTCTGCACTATCTGCCGCTGCTTTTTGGCAGCTACCGCATCGCAAGCAAGACGCTTGCGCGCATTACCCGCAGCGCCGACATTGACGCGGACAGCGTATACGACGAAGACCTCAACTATCGCGACCACATGGCGGAAGTCGTGCGCCTGCGCCAGAAACTCTGCCCGGTGCGTTTGGAACTCAGCCGAAAAATCGGGCACGACATTATCGAGAAGCTGTGCGACCAGCTGAAACTGGACACCGCGCGCGTCTACGAGTACGATACGCCGCTGGATATTAGCTTCCTGTTTAATATTCAGGATAAACTGCGCAGCCACGCGGAACTGTTCTACGCGCCGCGTCATCCGCAGGCAACGCCGGATATCGTGGACAATCGCCCGGTGATGGAGCAGATTCTGGAAAAGGATGTGCTGCTGCACTACCCTTACCAGAGTATCCGTCCGTTCCTGCGAATGCTGTCCGAAGCGGCGAATGACCCGCAGGTCGTCTCCATCCGCATGACGCTCTACCGCCTCGCGCGCGACTCGAAGGTTGTGGAAGCGCTGGTGGAGGCTGCCGAAAACGGCAAGCAGGTGGACGTGCTGGTGGAGTTGAAAGCCCGCTTTGACGAGGAGAACAACATCGAGTGGAGCCGCCGTTTGGAGCGCGCAGGCTGCCACGTTATCTACGGTGTGGATAAACTGAAGGTTCATTCCAAACTTTGCCTGATTACGCGCAAAACGGATGAAGGCATCCAGTACATCACGCAGATCGGCACGGGCAACTACAACGAGAAGACCAGCCGCCTGTATACCGACCTGAGCTACATCACCGCGCGCGACGAAATCGGCGAAGAGGCATTGCAGATTTTCCAAGCGCTGATGCTGGGCGAAACAGTAGACCACATGTCCGTGCTGCTGGTCGCGCCGCACTGCCTGCAAGATAAGCTGATTGACATGATTGACGGCGAAATCAGCAAGGCGAAGGCGGGGCAGAAGGGGCTGATCCGCTTGAAAATGAACAGCCTGACGGACAAGATGCTGATTGACAAGCTCGTCGAGGCGAGTCAGGCGGGCGTGCAGGTCGAAATGATTGTGCGCGGTATCTGCTGTCTGCGCGGGGGCGTGCCCGGCTTGACCGACAATGTGCACATCATCAGCATCGTCGGGCGCTTCCTCGAACACAGCCGTATTTATATTTTCGGCGACGGCGATGCAGCACGCTACTACATTGCTTCGGCGGACTGGATGACCCGCAACACCCTGCGCCGCGTCGAGGTGGCAACCCCGATCTTGCAGGACGACGTAAAACGCCGCATTGACCACATTTTCGACGTCATGTGGCACGACAACGTACAGGCACGCGACCAGCAGCCCGACGGCAGTTATACCCGCCGCTATCCCGGCACGCAAACGCCGCTGGCGAGCCAGAACGTGCTGTATGACGAAGCCTACCGCATGGCAAAGGGTATCAAAGAACAATAAAAACCGACCGTCGGTTTCTTTGAAAAAAGAGGCAAACAAAAAAGACCTCCGGTCGGGAA
>ULZH01017340.1_pt1 | contig 9454 bp, 8 predicted proteins | sample 1962951 | NCBI WGS metagenome assembly ULZH01 (sample SAMEA4835884, study PRJEB28245) | human gut metagenome | biome: gut microbiome; material: fecal sample | place: Denmark | collected 2008
AAGGATATGCTCCAGGTCGGCACGGGCAAACCGATTCTCGGATATTTTCCCGATGCTGCCATCCTTCATGTTGGAACCGAACAAAGTTCCCAGCACAGCGCCGATCTGCGACTTTCCTTCGCCGCCGCTGCCCTTAATGACCATCATCCTTTGTCCCTTGTTGCTGGGAATCAGGCAGTAGCCGATATATTCCTGCAAGGTGGGGATGTCCTCAGGGTAGAGCAGGCCATCCAGAAATTGCAGCCAGAGAACAGGTTTTGGGGCGTCGGGCTTGTAGGGCACGGGGAAACGGTTGCGGACGATTTTCGGCTTTCCCTCCACAAAGGTTCCGTCTAGAAAAAGAGTCCCGTTGGAAAGATGAATCCGATCCGGCTCCGGGAGAAAATCCTCCACCAGCGCCGCCAGTTTCATCAGCTCCACAATGTTGCTGATTTTGCGGGGAATGTTGCTGACCGCACAGCATTTCAGCTCCTCAAAAATTTCTCCTCGCAGGGGTAGTTCGTCTGTCACACGGCCTTCGGGCGTGAAAAAAGCCCCGTTTGTGAAGATGATCTTGTGCGTCTGCAAGAACTCCTCACAAAACAGGGCTTCGTTGATGCTTTTTCCATCAAACCAGACGGGCATCCCGTCAAGCTGCGTTTTGTTTTTCATGGGCGTTATCCTCCTTTTTCAGCCTGTCCAGCCGTTCCTCCAAACCGGCAATCAGGCCATCCTTGTTCAGCATTTCCACGATTTTCACCCGCTGTTCCAGTTCGGCGGCAATCAGCAAATCCGCCAGATACTCCACATAGTCCAGCATCTGGAAGGCTTCCACAAACCGATCATCCAGAGTATCTGCCGCTGTCTTGGGTGCGTACTGCACCTTCCAGCGTTCAAGAAGATGCAGATAATCGCACAGCACCCGCAGGCAGCGCACCTCCTCCTGACGGTATGTTCTCAGCAGGGGGCGTTCCGGTTTAGGCAGGGCGATTGCCGCCGGTGGCTTGTCCGGGTCAATCTCGAAGTCATGAGCCAGCTTCTGCGCTGCCTCATAGTTGCTCAGATTAAATAACCTCGCCACAAGATCGATCACGTCGCCGGTAGCTCCACAGCCAAAACAGTAAAAGTATCGCTCGTTCAGTTTCATGCTGGGGTGCCGGTCATCGTGAAAGGGACAGCAAGTCATACCGTTTCGACTAACTTGCAGCCCATAGTGTTCAGCAGCTTGTCTTACGGTAACTGCTGCCTTTACCGTTGCAAAAATATCCATGCCATTGTTCCTCCTTCATCTTTGTACAGGTTTCTCCTGTCACTTCAATGTACGGAGAAAAAGGGCATGGCTCAAAAAATCCGTCAGTCTTGCAAGAAAATAAAATACCGCCTCCAAAACTTGCAAAATTGCAAGATAGAAGGCGGCTGGATTCTTAAAATATGGATTGAGATTATTCCTGTTATGGAATATAATAAAAAGTAGAATTGTAAACAATGAGGGCTGGTTATGAAATATCTTTCTACATTTGAAATTGCAGAGAAATGGGGGATTTCTCCCCGACGGGTCGGCATCCTCTGCAACCAAGACCGGATTCCCGGCGCACAAAGAGCAGGAAGCCGCTGGATCATCCCGGAGGATGCAGAAAAACCAACCGATGCCCGCATTAAAAGCGGGAAATACAGAAAAGAAACGAGGTGATCTGCCTATGGAACAGGAATATCTCCCTGGTGATACTCCACAGCAGAGATTACAAGACTTGATGAAGGAGTATAAAATTACTCAGGCAGAGCTTGCTTCTAAAATTGGCGTTGCGGAAAGCTCCATCAGCCGTTTTCTGAATGGGACAAAGAATAAACTGACTATCGAGCAGATCATCCGTATTGCCCGGATTTTTAATGTATCCTCGGATTTTCTCCTTTGTCTGACCAATGTACCGGACAAGAAGAATTATGACATCTCTGAGCTTGGCCTTTCTGCCGAAGCCGCACGCAATCTCTATACGGGACGGGTAAACCCGGAAGTGGTGAGCCGCCTGCTGGAAAATCGCCGTTTTGCCCAGCTGACCAGTATGATTGCCCTATATTTTGATGAAACGATGGCCTCCGGATTTGCGGCACAGAACCAAATCCTGCAATCATTAAGTTCCATGCTGTTGATGACAGGTAAAGAACAGCCGGACATCCGGAAAGCGTCACAGCAAGCGGCACAGGCAGTCTCTCTTAATAAGGTTCCGGTTTTTCAAGCCGATCTGACCAATATTCAGAATCAATTCATGGCAGTTCTTAGAGAAATCAAAAAGGAAATGACTTCTGGGGAGGAAATTTCCCAGAACATGACAAAAGAGCTTACCGAGCAGATGTTCTCAGAGCTGACCAAAGGACAGGATCTTCATCATCCATCGGTTTCCCCAGAGCAGCTTGCCGCTATGGTCGTGCAGCCAATCTCCCAGATGGGGTTGGCAGAGGATGAATCACTGGTGGAATTACAGCAGGCGCTGCTTCACATGATGGAGAGTATGCAGCCAAAACAAAGCGATGAAAACGATGACCAATGAGCGACTTTGCACGCTGGCACAGCAAGGGGATACACAGGCGCAGGAGCAGCTGGTGCAGAACAATCTGGGGTATATCCGAAAAACTGCAAATGAATTGTACATCAGCGTTGGCCTTGTGAACAGTGAGCTGGGTATCGACCACGATGACCTGATTCAAGAGGGGAGTATCGGCTTGCTTCGGGCGATCCCCCTATATGATCCCGGCAAAAAAATAAAGTTTTTGACCTATGCGGGGTCTGCCATCCGCAACGCTATGTTGGATTTAATCTCGGCTACCTTTGCAGCTTTTGAACAGCGAATGCAGTCAGATCAAGACGGCATCCCGCTGGAACGAATCCACCTAGATGATTTGCTTCCCGGCGAAGATTCCATGCAGCGTTCTGACCTGATTGCCGACTCCTATGCATCAGAGCCGGAAAAGATTATGGAGGAAGCGGAAAACCGGAAAGAGCTCTATGAAGGGCTGCGGCGCATATCAGAACGAGAGCGAGTTTATCTGCTGTACCGCTTTGGCTTTGAGGATGACATGGAGCATCCTCTTGTGGGAACAGCTCTGCACTTTCATCTCAGTGAGAGCCGTGCAAGGTCAACCGAAGCATTGGCGCTGGATAATCTCTGGCTGGAACTACCATGGTGGTATTAGCGTTTCGCTGCGGCGAGACGAGGGATGATATACCTCTGCTTCCTTTTCCGGACAGACGGATTTTGGTTTTAGGCAAATCATGATTTCGTCTGTAATCGTACAAAATCCGCCTGTCCTACTGCCGCCGAAAAGTGACTGTCACCCGCTATCTGCCCGCACAGCAGATGGCGAAGCCAGCCCCTTTCCAGCGTCAGCCGGAAGCAAAGGTATAACACACTAGACTTTCCTACGGAAAATCGTGTGCCAACAGGGATGCTGCTCGCCCCTATTGGAAACCCAGAGCCAAGGGGATATTCCCCTTTGGATACCCTATTATTTTTGGCAGCAATGGTATCCACCCTCTCAAAGCTGGGTGGTTTCCACGCTGTCAAAAATGAAAAATCTGAAAAACACTTTCACCATGGGGTGGTGGTTCTCAGATTTTCCCGCATGGGATATTGCCTTGTTTTTGCAAATTCCCATGTGTCCGCTATGGCGAAAGCAGAAGAAAGAACGATTTTCGTATGATTTTATATGGAGTATAAGCAGGAGGCTAACATGGAGAAAACTAATATAACAGAAATTATCACGAAATACTTCAAGGCGGTGTGTGACGCATATAGCCTCGGAAATGTCGAATCATCTTATAATGCCCCAATAATGGCTTTATTTACGGATATTGGCTGTGCAGCCCGTGATTTGTCTGGTGAACGCAAAGGCCAATCTGGAGAAAATATTGATATCAAGCTTTGGCATACCGAAGAAGAAGTTACAGAAACCGAACCTTTTGCCGGCGTTGAAGTTAAAAAGGTTGGTGGCATTGATAAAAGGGCGCTCTCTCAGATCAAGATTGAAGCTGATAGATATGGCAACGCTATTTTGACTGACAATATTGAATGGCGGTTTTGGCGTGCAGGTGATACAGAGATGTACACCGGTCTGCGAATTATGGAATTGGTCGATGGAAAGCTAGTTCTGAGAGAAGACAATATCGAACTGTTTTTTAGCCTTTTAGAAGATTTTTTGCTCCGTGACCCTGCACAAATAAAATCATCTACTAAGCTGGCTGAGTATATGGCAATGCACGCCCGTACAATACGCAGCATTATTTCTGGTATTCTTAAAGATGATGGTACTGGGCAACCGCTCTTGACTGATAATCAAAAGAAGCTGCCTATGTTCATGGAGCTATACGGGTTATATCGCAGGATTAAATCTGACCTTCGTCCCTTAATGAACACTCGTGAGTTTGCAGATATGTATGCCCAGACTATCGTTTATGGGTTATTTATTGCCAGGTATAATGACACAACGCCGGATTCATTTGATAGGTATGAGGCCATCAAATATTTGCAAGAAGAATCTGAACTTCTCAAGCAGTTCTTTTTACATATTGCAGGAAGTGGAAGAAAACATCCCACCCTTGAAGGTGTTATTGATAAGCTATGCTCTTTGTACCGCATTTGTAATATTTCTAATTTGCTGGAAAGAGACGAGAAGAAAGATACGATCATCCACTTTTACGAGGAATTTTTGACTTTTTATGACCCGGCATTAAGAAAATCTCTTGGCGTTTTTTACACACCAGTTCAAGCTGTGCAATACCTGATTTCCTTTGTAGATAAAATTTTGGTCAAAGATTTTGCTATTGAAGGTGGGTTGTCTAATAACGAACAGATCACAACGAAAGTTCCGTGTGCGCCATACAAGATAACGAAAAACAAGTGGTCAGACGAGATGACAATTTCCGTACCCCGTGTAGCCATTCTAGATCCAGCCTGCGGTACTGGCTCTTTTGGTGCGGAAATTATCAAATACATTAAAAACACATATTTTTCTGGTGCTCGGTCAGTATTTTACGAAAACTATATTCAGCAAGAGAACGGCTTGCTTTCCCGCTTAATTGGGTTTGAGATTATGATGACGAGCTATGTTGTTGCACACTTGAAGATTCGTCGTACCATTGATGAAACACTTGGTCATTTGCCGACAACTCAGCTTCCCACAAACATTTTTTTGACCAACACTCTGACACCGCCCATGTCCGATTTGGAACGTGGAGAACAATTGACCTTGTTTGATTTTTCGGCTGCCATAACAGAGGAAGCCTATAATGCTGATACATGGAAAACACGCCGCCCAATTAAGGTAATTATTGGCAATCCCCCATATTTGGCAGCATCTACAAACCCATACGACATTTCAGCATACAAGACTGAAACAGATGGAGTAACCGACTTCGGTGAAAAGAAACACTGGCTGAATGATGACTACGTAAAATTCTTTCGTTTTTCCGAACAGATCATTGATAAGAATAAAGAAGGCGTACTCGCCTTTGTATCTAATAATGGGTATCTAGATAATCCGACCTTTAGAGGTATGCGTGGTAGCCTTCTGCGAACCTTTGATAAAATTTATATTGTGAATCTTCACGGTAGTGCCAACAAAAAGGAAACTGCTCCAGATGGAAGCAAGGATGAAAACATCTTTGACATTATGCAGGGGGTTTCTTTGTTTATTGGTGTCAAGAAAACTAAAAAAACCGATTGGGCAAAGGTGTACTACACGGATATTTGGGGAACTCGAGAAGCAAAGTTTGAAGCCTTGGCCAAGGGCAACCTGGTTTTCTCTCAGTTGAAGCTAGATCAAAAGATGGCGTATTTTATTCCGTTTGGAAGTAATGATAAGGAAGCTTATGATAAAGGTGTTAGCGTAGCCGAACTGTTCCCAGTAAATGTGACAGGGATTGTCTCTGGTAATGACGGAGCATCCATTGCTCCTACAAAAGCTGAATTGATTAGGAGAATGGACATTGTTAAGAATGCCACAGAAGAAAAAGATATTTTCGATTTATGGGGCAGATTTAGCCGTGGACAAACAGCTGAGAAAATCCAAAATGATGTATTGTCCGGAGGCACTATAACTCCGATTTCATTTCGTCCGTTTGATTCTCGTTGGACATATTATTCTGGGAATTCTTGTGGATGGGTTCTTTGGCCCCGAGAAAAGAACACGATGGGACATTTGCTGGCAGAACCAAATTGCCCGATTGGAGCGAATATCGGTTTGGTCTTTTGCAAAACTTCCAGAAGTTTCTTTTCCCCATTTGTATCACAAAATATTATTGCCCATCGGCTGTTCTCAGCTATGTGCGAGATTACCTATATTGCCCCACTTTATCTCCGCTCTGAATCTGGACTGACTGGCGAAAGCTGGACTGCCAATTTGAACGACGAAGCATTCAATAAATTAACGCAATATCTGTCTGAAAAGCCGGAGCCAATAGAGATATTTGATTATGTGTATGGTATCTTACATGACCCTGTATATTGTGAGAAATACGAACAGTATCTTTGCAGGGATTTTCCTCGTGTCCCAATCATCAACAAACCGGAGAAAAAACGAGACGAAGGGGAATTTTATGTTAGCGAAGAACTATATCGAGAGTATGTTTCTGCGGGTGAGCGATTGAGAAAGCTGCATCTAATGCAAATTAAAGCCCCAGCAGAACTCGCTCTTGAACCCAATACCCCCGATGATATGGAAGTCGGAGCCATCAAATATAAAAATGGAGCGCTCCAGTTAAATGCCAATAAACGTATCACCGGCATTTCTCAAGAAGTATGGAAATATCAAATTGGTGGGCATCAAGTGTTGGACAAGTGGTTCAAGGAACATAAGGGTGAAGCACTTACGATTGATTCCTTTACTCACATCGAAAATATTGTGGGTGCTCTCGATGAGACAATAAAATTAAGAGAATATCTACGAGGTTTACATTGTGAAGAAGATTCAACGAATCAAACACATGAACGTTAACTTTCATAAATTATACCTAAAGGTGGAGGTTCGATAATGTCCAAAACTAAAAAGTCAAAGACCTTCATTAAAATTATCTATTTTGATGAAGGATCAGCAACCGACTTGCTTTATATCCTTGGTGGCGGAAAGAGCACCGATAAGGAAGAAAAAATAGTGACAAAAACTACGCAATTAGCAGCTGGCGCAGAGGCACAGGCTGGAGCTAAAATCAATCTCTTGACCAAAATAACCGCTGGTATGGGCATTGATGGGAGTGCTGATGCCTCAAGAGAAGGTCGATCTATTCTCTCCAAGGCAATAGAAAGCACTGTTTTAACAGATTATATTAGATGTACAGAGAATGAAGCTAAATCTCATATAACTGTTTTTACAAAATGCAAGCCTTACGCTTTTCCTGGATCATTTACCTACTTCAAAATGCTTACTCCGTTTTTAACAATGACAGACGGTAAAGTAGAAGTAGCAAAAGGCTTAAATTTTAATCTTGCTCTTATGGATCAGGCGCTAAGTTCTAGCCGTGGCTATTACGAGCTTATTGTTCAACAGCCTTCAGAAAAAGTGGTTCTTCGCTTCAATATCAACGCATTTAGGAATAATTATTCCATTTCTGATATTGTTAAGATGGAATTAGATTACCATGCAATATATGTTGGAACAATATTTGAAGATAGTCTGGAAATGCAATCTGAGTTTAGTGAAAAGAAAAAAGAAATTAGTGGATATGATATTGTCAAATCTGATGCCACAGTAAGTGCAACAACATCCCTTAAAGTATATGATGTCATTCTAGCAGGAGTTTGCGTATGAACATCCATATTTACTACGGTAGCCTTACAGTCTTTACCGAGAAACTTCCTAATAACTATGACTCAATAGTTGATTTGGCAATTCGTGATGACGAGAAACACCGGAAACTAAAACTTGATGATGGACGTGACGATGCTGATGAGGAGCTGCCTTATTACGAAAATGTCGTTGCTTTTTCAGACGATTATCCCGCATTAACAGAAAGTCTTATTGAAAGCTTTGTTAGTTTTATTTTCCGCTTTGACATCGACAATTTGTATTTGCAAAATCCTCCAGACAGCATTGCAAAACATATTAATGAACTTTCATCTGCGGAACATTCCATAGAGCGACAAGACTACAAAGTTTTGAATATGGATATGCTCAGTGAAATCAAACAAGAGTTCCCAGATGCAATTATAGGACAACCCGTTGCTCAAAGGCAAATTATTGGAACGCTGTATGATGTTGCAAAGGGACGTTTTAATAAACCATGCGTTATGCTTTTCTACGGAAATACAGGCATAGGAAAAACGGAAACTGCCAAATATATTGCTGAAAAGCTCAATGAGAGGTTGTTCCGCAAGCAGTTTTCTATGTTGCATAGTGAGGAATTTACCTCGTACCTATTTGGTGGAAAACACAATCAAAATAGCTTTGCTAAGGAACTTCTTGAGCGTGAATCAAATGTCATTTTGTTGGATGAGTTTGATAAGCCAAACCCGGTTTTCTACAGTGCTTTCTATCAGCTATTTGACGAAGGTGTTTTTGCAGACAAAAATTACACTGTAACAATGAAAAATGCAATTATTATTTGCACATCAAACTTTTTGTCTGAAGAGCAAATTCGTGAACGGCTTGGAGACCCAATCTACTCTAGATTTGATGCGGTTATTCATTTTACAGATTTACAACCTGAAGCGGTACAAAAACTTTTGGATCGTGAGATTGACAGACAGTATAGCAAGCTAGATGAAGAAGAACGAGCCATTATTGATTCAAGAAAAATTGTGTCATTACTCAAAACAAATAGTTACTGTCTTTCAAATGCTCGCCAAATTAAAAAGTTTGTACGAGAAGCTTTTAGCGCTACCATAACAGATGAAGTGCTATAAATAAACACCGTTCACCGGTCATAATGACCAGTGAACGGTGTTGTGTTTTTTGTGACTATAAAGAATAGTTTGTTTTATCTATCAAGACAGTCGCATGTACTGTTTTACGATCAATTTCCCCAATATTGGCAATTCTCAAATCATCCCAAAATACTTCAATGCTTCCGTAATTGCCGCTTCCTTTTCCGGCGGGCATTTCGGCTGTCTGGTATTTTCAGACTTTGGCTTGTTGTAGTTCTCCCGTTCAATAATGCCATGCTTTTGTTTGATCTGAGCGATGTAGAGAGAGGAAACCTTCAAGCCAGTCTGCTGTAAAACACGTTCTTTGATCTGACTATAGGTGGCATCGTTCTGGAAACCGGACATATCCATGTCCTCCAGAGAGAACTCCACACGAACCTTCTTGGAGTCGACTTCTCCCTTGGAAAGTAAGACAACCGTTTCCACATGGCGAGTGCGGGGGAAGAGGTCCACGGCCACGGCACGGCGGGCGAGGTAGCCCATCTCGGCAAAGCGCTTCACATCCCGGCCCAGCGTGCCGGGGTCGCAGGAGACATACACCACCCGCCGGGGAGCCATGGCGG
>ULZH01014999.1_pt1 | contig 9224 bp, 7 predicted proteins | sample 1962951 | NCBI WGS metagenome assembly ULZH01 (sample SAMEA4835884, study PRJEB28245) | human gut metagenome | biome: gut microbiome; material: fecal sample | place: Denmark | collected 2008
TTGTACATCATGGCATCCATTTCGGGGAAGGACATCACGCCCTGCACCACGTTGCCGTGCATCATAAAGGGAGGAATGACATAGGTGAAGCCCTTGTCGATCATAAAGTCACGGGCATAAGCCAGCACAGCCTCGTGCAGGCGGGCAATGTTGCCCAGCAGGTAGTAGAAGCCATTGCCGGCAACGCGGCCAGCAGCGTCCATATCGATGCCGTCAAAGCTCTCCATGATCTCGGTGTGGTACGGGATGGGGAAATCGGGCACCACAGGCTCGCCAAAGCGCTGAGCCTCCACGTTGTAGGTGTCATCGGGGCCGATGGGCACACTGGGGTCGATCATCTGGGGGATGGTGTACATGATCTCCTGGATGCGGTCAGCCAGCTTGGCTTCCTCGGCTTCCAGCTCTGCCATCTTGTCCGCATCGGCCTTGACGGCGGCGTTGTTGGCATCGATCTGTGCCTGCAGCTGGGCCTTCTGGGCCTCATCGGTGCACTTCTTCAGCTGACCGAACAGGGGGCCGTTGGCTTTGCTCAGCTTGTTGCGGGCAGCCTTCAGGCTCTCAACTTCCTTCAGGCACTCGCGGTACTTTGCGTCCTTCTCGATGACTTCATCCACCAGAGGGAGCTTGGCATCCTGGAACTTCTTCTTGATGTTTTCCTTGACAGCATCCGGGTTGTCACGGACAAATTTGATATCAAGCATGATTTACTCTCCTTACTCTATTTCGGTTCGCATGGGGCGGGTAAGCCCTTTCCCATGCCGTTCAAAGGCGGCGTGCGCCTTAGATCGCTATGTTTTTCTTCTCGGGCAGGCTTGCCTCCGTACAACCTCTTAGTCGGGCTGGCGTATACGAAAAGCTTCCATCGGCTGCCAAGACCTCTCCTACTGGGCAACAACAATGGCGGAGAGGTTTAATCCTCAACCTGATATTGCCCTAATAAGTTTGCAAAAGCCTTCAGCTGCTCATCCGAGTAGAAATGGACGGTCAGTTTGCCCTTGCCGTCGTGGTAGGCCACATTGACCTCACTGCCCAGTGCCTGCTTCAGGCTCTCCTCCACCTCCACAGGCAGGGTGCCGCGCGGGGCAGGCTCCACAGGCTCTTTTGGGGGCTTGGCCAGCTTCTTGCACAGGGCCTCTGCCTGCCGGACATTCAGCTCATGGTCGGCAATGATCTGTGCCGCCTGCTCCTGCAGCTCCGGGGTGGGCAGGCCCAGCACCACCTTTGCGTGGCCCGTGGTGAGAAAACCGCTCTTCAACAGCTCCAGCACCGTTTCGGGCAGGTTGAGCAGACGCAGGCTGTTGGCCAGTGCACTGCGGCTCTTGCCCAGTTTGCGGGCGGCCTGCTCCTGGGTCAGGTCACAGCGGGTCATCAGCTCCCGGATGCCCAGTGCTTCTTCCACCGGGTCCAGATCCTCGCGCTGAAGGTTTTCCACCAGCGCCAGCTCCATGGCCTGCTCATCCGTGACATCCTTCACGACGACAGGAGCCTCGGTCAGGCCCGCCATCCGGCAGGCACGCCAACGGCGCTCACCGGCCACGATGAGATAGCGGTCCACCCCGTGGGGCCGCACCGCGATGGGCTGCAGCAAACCGTGCTCTGAGATGCTGGCCGCCAGCTCTGCCAGCGTTTCCTCATCAAAGGTCTTGCGGGGCTGGGCCGGGTCCGGCTCGATCTCCCGCAGGGGCAGCGTCTCGATCCGGTTATCGGACTCAAAGCTGGGGGCTGTGTCCTCAAACAGACTTTCCAGGCCCCGGCCCAGTCCTCCTCTTTTTTTTGCCATAGGTTACGCTTCCCCCCGCTTCACTTGTTCCAGTGCGCTTTTCTGCTCGGCGGGGGCACTGTTCCCTTTTGTGCGGCGGCGTGCCGGTTCATGCGGGCGGTTGTTCTTTACGAACTCAATGGCGAGATCCATATAGGCCTCGCTGCCCTTGCCCTTGGGCTCATAGAAATTGATGGGCTGGCCGTAGCTGGGCGCTTCCGAGATCCGGATGGTGCGCGGGATGGTGGTCTTGTAGACTTTGGTGCCAAAATACTTTTTGACCTGTTCCACCACCTGCAGCGTCAGGTTGAACCGCCCGGAGAACATGGTGAACACCACGCCCTCGATGTCCAGATAGGGGTTGTACTTCTTGCGGATGGTCTTGAGGGTGCTGATGAGCTCCGACAGGCCCTCCAGTGCGTAATACTCACACTGGATGGGGATAAGCACGCTGTCGCAGGCGCACAGACCGTTCAGGGTGAGCAGATCCAGGCTGGGCGGGCAGTCCACAAAGATGAAGTCGTAGTCCTTCTGCACCGAGGCCAGCGCCTTGCGCAGGCGGCTTTCGCGGCCCGGCAGGTCGATCATCTCCAGACCCGCACCCGCAAGCCGGGTGTTGGAACCGATGACATCAGTGCGGAACTCGGTCTTGCGGATGGCATCCTTTGCCTCCGCCTCACCGATCAGCAGCTCATAAGTACCCACATCGACACTCCGCTTGGGAATGCCGTAACCGGTGGTGGTATTGCCCTGCGGGTCCAGATCGACGATGAGCGTCTTTTTGCCCAGAGCCGCAACGCAGGACGAAAGGTTCACGGCCGTGGTGGTCTTGCCCACGCCGCCTTTTTGGTTTGCAATTGCAACGATTTTAGCCACGCTCTTTGTTTCCTCCCGGGAAAATTATTTGTTCCACGTGGAACATTCGAGGCCGGGCCCCGCTGTTTTCCCACCAGCAAAGCCCCTTTAAAGACTAGTATAGCACATCAGCGCGGCTTTTTGAACCTGTTTCCTGATTATTTTGCGTAAAAACCCTGTGGAATTGCATTTTTTGTGAAAATTGCGATGCGTTTTATCTTTGCGCGGCTGCGGTTGGGATGCGCACCGTGTATTCGATATAGCCGTCCCGCTCTTCCCTGTGGGCCGTGGCAGGCACACCGTTGTCCGTCATCAGCCGGATGGCATGGTCGATGGTGTTGACAAAGATGCGCACATCCTTGACCATGGAGATGCGGTGTCTGCCCGGGGCGGCGGCATTGAGCACCTGCTCAATGTACAGGTCGGTCTGCCGGGCATTCATCCGCCGCTTGGCAATGGTGATAAGGGCTTCGCTCCGCCGGTTCTCGGGCAGGCGCAGGACAGCCCGGGCGTGGCGCTCGGTCAGGCCATTGTCCAGCACGAACTGCCTTTGGTCGGTGGTCAGCTGCAGCAGCCGCAGCTTGTTGGCAAGGGTGGGCTGTGCCATGCCCAGCCGCTTGGCCGCCTCGGCCTGGGTGCAGTCCCAAAGGGCGATCACATCCCGCAGCCCCTGTGCCTGCTCAAAAGGGTTCAGGTCTTCCCTCTGGATGTTTTCCAGCAGACCCAGCGCCGCAGTCCGCTGGTCGCCGCAGTCACAGAGGATGGCCGGAATGGTCTCCATCCTGGCCAGCTTGCAGGCGCGGAGCCGCCGCTCCCCTGCCACCAGCTCGTAACCACCCTCGACCTTCCGCACCGAGATGGGCTGCAGCAGGCCGTTTTCCCGGATGCTCTGGGCCAGCCCCGCCAACTCCTTTTCATCAAAAACAGTCCGAGCCTGAAACGGCGAGGGACGGATGCTTTCCACAGGCAGAGTGTAAATCTTTCCGGCAGATTTCTTCCATTCAAACATGATTCTTTCCCCTTTCGCTGAAATGTGACACAGTTTTCCACTGTTTCCCGGGAAACGGTGGAAAACTTACTCATTGCAGTTCCAGTGTACCAGAAATCAAAAAGCCCTGCCAGAAGAATCGTTCGGCAGGGCTTTGCATTTATCTTGCGGTTTTGCGTTATTTCAGCGGAGACTTTGCGATCTTTCCACCGTTTCTGGGGTAGGCTGTCGGAGTTTGCGAAATCTTTTTGCAGAGGATGAGGGTGCGGGTATCGCCGCCCGGCAGATGCAGGGTGCGGGTCTCTTTATACTCACCGCCCAGCTTCCGGATGGCACCGCGGGCTGCAGCCAGCTCCTCCTCGCCGGAAGCGCCCTTCATGGCAAGGAAGCTGCCACCCACCTTGACCAGCGGTAAGCAGTACTCGGCCAGCATGGGCAGAGCCGCCACCGCACGGGCAGAGGCAAGATCAAACTGCTCCCGCCATGCTTTGCGGGCGGCTTCCTCGGCGCGCTCCTTGGCAAACTCCACCCCGGTCAGGCCCAGCTGAGCGCAGGCATACTTCAAGAACTCCACCCGCTTGCCGGTGGGCTCCATCAGGGTCAGCTCCAGCTCGGGCTTGTAGATCTTTGTCACGATGCCCGGGAATCCAGCACCGGCACCCACGTCCACCATCTTCCCTGCCACCTCGGGCTGGCTGGCAAACAGCAGGCTGTCGAGGAAGTGCTTGTCCTCAATGCCCTCTGGGTCGGTGATGGCGGTCAGATTGACCTTCTGGTTGTAGTCCACCAGGATCTGCGCAAAGGCATCCAGCTGGTCCAGCTGTTCCCCGGTCAGCGCAATGTTCCACATGGAACATTTTTGCTCCAGTCTCGCTTTATCGATCATTTCGCACCTCTCGTTCTCGATTTCAAATCGGCGCAGAACAAAAATGCGGTCAAGAGATTTTCGTGCGAATGCACGAATCTCCAGCATTTTTGTTTGAAGCCTTCTTCTTTGGGGTCACCAGGGGCGAGCAGCCCCTGGTTCGTGCCTCCCGCGCCTCGAAAGCAGCGGGTGCTTTTCTGGTTCTCTTTTGGCACGCAAAAGAGAACTCAGTCTCCATTCAAAACAACATAAACAGGCTCATGGTGTACCTCCGGCAGAAACTTTTCCAGAACATCCTTCGTGTACAGCTTGAGCGAGGAGGTGTTGATGCAGGGGTGACATCCCAGAAACTCCCCCTTGACCACATCCTCATCCATGAGAAGCTGGACTTTGTTTTCCTTGTCGTTCGCCAGCCCCATAACAGACGAGGAGCCCGGCGTACAATCCAGATACTGTTCCATATCCTCCGGGGAGGCAAAGCTCAGGCGGGAAATGCCCAGCTGATGGGAGAGTTCCTTTGTCTTGAAGGGCTTGTCCCCCGGCATCATCAGCAGGTAGAAGTTCGTTTTCTGCCGGTTGCAAAGGAACAGGTTCTTGCAGACCGTGGCACCCAGGCAGTCATCAATGACCATGCAGTCCTCCATGGTGTCGGCCCGCAGAAAGGCATGGTCAGTGCGCCAGTACTCCAGCCCCAGCGCGTCCAGCAGATCATAGGTACGGATCTCTTTTTCAAGCCGGCCCGTACAATCGGCAGGGCGGCCTTTGTATAGAACCAATTCCATAAAGTAACCCTTCTTTCTTACCATCCTCGCCCTCTCAGGCCGCTTCGCGTCCAGCTCCCCCAAAGGGGGAGCCATTGGCAGGGTTGATTCTACGTTCTGATCAAACCGCCAGAGCCTCTCCCTTTGGGAGAGGTGGCAGTGCAAAGCACTGACGGAGAGGGCGACCCCATTTATCGTTTTGCAGCAGCCAGCGCAATACTCAGCTGCGCCACATCGGAGGGTGAAACGCCAGGGATGCGGCCCGCCTGCCCCAGATTCTTCGGGCGGATGCGGGTCAGCTTCTCACGGGCCTCCAACGTCAGGCCGGTCAGGTCAGCATACTCAAAATCTGCGGGGATCAGGGTCTTTTCGTGGCGGGCCACGTCACGGATCATCCGATCCTGCCGGGCAATGTAGCCTGCGTACTTGATCTCAGTCTCCAGCCGCTCGGCCAGCATGGGGGTAATGCCCTCGCCCCAGCCGATCACACCCGCCAACAGCGGGTAGCTGATCTCGGGGCGGCGGAGCAATTCTTCGGCAATGCCGCCCTCCGCGGCAGGGGTCAGCCCGGCTGCTTCCATGGCAGCGCGCAGGTCAGCGGTGCGCAGGTGGGTCTCGTGCAGGCGGCGGCGCTCCGCTTCCAGAATGCTCTGGGTGTGCTGGTATTTTGCCCAGCGGTCATCCTGCACCAGACCATACTCCCGGCCAATGGGGGTCAGCCGCTGATCGGCGTTGTCCTGCCGCAGGGTCAGGCGGTACTCGCTCCGGCTGGTCATCATGCGGTAGGGATCCATGACCCCCTTTGTGACAAGGTCATCCACCAGTGTGCCCAGATAACTGGTCTGACGCTCCAGGATCAGCTGGCTCTCCCCTTTTGCACTGCGGGCAGCGTTCAGACCTGCCAACAGACCCTGCGCGGCGGCTTCCTCGTAGCCGGAGGTGCCGTTGAACTGGCCTGCACCATACAGGCCCCGCACCACCTTGCTCTCCAGTGTGGCTTCCAGGCTGGTCGGGTCTACGCAGTCATACTCGATGGCGTAGGCCGGGCGCATGATCTCAATGTGTTCAAAGCCCTGAATGCTCCGGTAAAAGGCGTTCTGTACATCCTCAGGCAGGCTGCTGGACGCACCCTGCAGATACATCTCCTCTGTGTTCTCGCCGCAGGGCTCCACAAAGATGGGATGCCGGTCCTTGCCCGCAAAGCGCACCACCTTATCCTCAATGGAGGGGCAGTACCGGGGGCCAACCCCCTCGATCATGCCACCATAGAGCGGGCTGCGCTGGATGTTGTCCAGAATGATCCGGTGGGTCTCGGGATTGGTGTAGGCGATCCAGCATTCGACCTTGTTGTGCATGGGTGCATCCGTCAGAAAGCTGAAGGGCTGAAGTTCACTGTCCGGGTCGCCAGGCTGGCATTCCAGCTTGGAGAAGTCGATGCTTCTCCGGTGGACACGGGCAGGGGTACCGGTCTTGAACCGCCGCAGAGGCAGACCGGCGGCTTTCAGGCTTTCGGTCAGGGCATTGGCGGCGTGCATCCCGTCAGGGCCGGAAGCATACCACGCATCACCCACAAAAATCTTGCCGCCCAGGTTGGTGCCCGTGGCAATGACCACACACTTTGCGCTGTACTCCCCGTTCAGCTGGGTCACAACGCCCTTGACATGGCCGTTCTCCACCTCAATGCCCACCACCTCGGCCTGATGGATGGCAAGGCCGGGCGTGAGTTCAAGGGCGTGCTTCATATATTCGTGGTAGCGCTTGCGGTCGGTCTGAACGCGCAGGGCATGAACGGCAGGGCCTTTGCCCTTGTTCAGCATCCGGCTCTGCAGGTAGGTGGCATCCGCCGCAAGACCCATCACACCTCCCAGTGCATCCAATTCACGCACCAGCGTTCCTTTTGCAGTTCCGCCGATGCTGGGATTGCAGGGCATGTTGCCAATGGCATCCAGGCTCATGGTAAACACCGCCGTTTTGGCACCCAGCGTGGCAGCAGCGTGGGCCGCTTCAATGCCAGCGTGGCCCGCGCCTATTACGATCACATCATAATCTCCTAAATGGTTCATAACTTTTTCGGATTCCCTCTATTGTCAATGGAACAATCGAAACTGTACCTACACAGCCCGTCGCGCAGCGACTTCAAATCGGTGGAAAGCAAAAATGCGGTTAAGAGATCTTCGCGCGGGAGCGCGAATCTCCAGCATTTTTGTTTGGAGCTCACTTCTTTGGGGTCACTAGGGGCGAGCAGCCCCTAATTCGTGCCTCCCGCGCTTCGAAAGTAGCGGGTGCTTTTCTGGTTCTCTTTTGGCACGCAAAAGAGAACATTCCTCATTACTTTCCCACGCAGAACCGCTCAAACACTTCATTGATGACATTCTCCGACGCATTTTCGCCGGTGAGGTCACAGAGGGCATCCAGCGCATCGTCCACACAGACCGATACGGCATCCAGCCCGAACCCGCCGCTGACCGCATCCAGCGCACCGGCCACTGCATCCCGCGCGCGGGTGGCGGCGGCAAGCTGGCGCTGGCCCGAAAGGCTGGCAGCGTGGGGGTCGATGTTGTTGGTGCCCAGCAGGCGGGCAACGGCAGCGGCGATCACCCTGCGGCTCCCCTCTTCCTGGCAGCAGACCGGGATCACCATGGCAAAATCGCCTGCAATGATCTCTGCGTCAAACTGAGTGGGCTTGTCCTCTTTGTTGACCAGTGCAATGGCCGGGCGGCCAGCACACCGCTGCGCCAACGCAAGATCCTCCCGGGTCAGGGGCTCAGAGCCATCGAACACCGCCAGGATCAGCCCCGCCTCGTCCAGCTTTTTCCAGCTGCGGCGGATGCCTTCGGCCTCGATCGCATCCTCGGTCTCCCGCAGACCGGCCGTGTCGAACAGGTTCAGCCGGATGTCCCCCAGCCGGACGGCCTGCTCCACCACATCCCGGGTGGTGCCCGCCACGGGGGTGACGATGGCCCGGTCGAAGCCGGCCAGCAGATTGAGCAGGGTGGACTTGCCCGCATTGGGCCGCCCCACGATGGCACAGTCCACACCCTCCCGCAGGACAGCACCGGCATCATAATTCCGGATGAGGGTGTCCAGCTCTTCCTTCACGGCAATCAGGGTGGATACCAGCTGGGCATCCTCCAGCGCGGGAACATCCTCCTCGGGGAAATCCACCCAGGCAGTCAGATGGGCCTGCAGGGCGGTCAGGGCATCCTTTTCAGCCCCGATCTTCTTCGCCAGTGCGCCGTTCAGGGAGGCATTGGCCAGCGCCGCACCCTGTCTGCCATCGGCAGAGATCAGGTCCATAACGGCCTCGGCCTGGGTCAGCCCCAGCTTGCCGTTGAGGAAGGCGCGGCGGGTGTACTCGCCGGGGGCGGCGGGGGCGGCACCGGCTGCGATGCAGCTTTCCACCAGCCGCCGGGCCACCGCACTGCCGCCGTGGCAGGAAAGCTCCACCACATCCTCGCCGGTGTAGCTGTGAGGTGCCCGGAAGAAGAGGGCCACGCCCTCGTCAAAGGCCTCCTCTCCTTCCATGAAATGCCCAAACAGAGCGGTGTAGCCCTTGGCATCTTCTACCCGCTTATCGGGATTGGCCGGGCAGAACACCTTTGCCGCCACGGCATAGCTCTCCGGGCCGGAAAGACGCACCACGGCAATGCCGCCTGCGCCGGGCGCGGTTGCAATGGCCGCGATCGTTGAATGTTCCATGTTGGTGCTCTCCCTCCGCTCTCAAATCAGAATTATTGTATCACGAAGCGACGAAAAAGGAAAGAGACAAAAAGCCCCCTTCCAGTTTTCCACCGGAAGGGGGCAGTATTGTGCAAAACTCAGCGGAGTTTACAGCTCGATCTTGCCAAAGCTGAAATCGGCAAAATCATCCACGCGCTCGGTGCGCTTGGGTGCCACGGGTGCGGCAGTCTCTGCGTCACGGGGAGCATAGGTGCGCTCGGGCACACTGGAAGGACGGGGACCGCGGCTGCCTGCGGGGCGGCCATTGCGGGGACC
>ULZH01047178.1_pt1 | contig 9143 bp, 10 predicted proteins | sample 1962951 | NCBI WGS metagenome assembly ULZH01 (sample SAMEA4835884, study PRJEB28245) | human gut metagenome | biome: gut microbiome; material: fecal sample | place: Denmark | collected 2008
CGGTAAGATGGTAAACCTTCTCGAAAGGCTGATAACATGAAACATAAATCAAACATTTTTGAGGCCGTCGTCCACGGTATTTTCCTGATTCTCGGACTGATCACCGTGGGCTGCGTGCTTCTGATCACCATATACTTAATTATTTCCGGAATTCCCGCCATTCGTCAGATCGGCCTGTTACAGTTCCTGTTCGGCAAGAAATGGGCGTCCACGGCGGCGCAGCCGGAATACGGCATTCTTCCCTTTATTCTTACCAGCGTCTACGGAACCGCCGGGGCTGTCATCATCGGCGTTCCCATCGGATTCCTGACGGCGGTGTATCTGGCAAAAATGGCGCCGAAGCCCGTCAAACGCTTCATGGAGCAGGCAGTCTCCATGCTGGCGGGCATTCCCTCCGTGGTTTACGGCCTTGTCGGCATGATGGTGCTGGTGCCGGGACTGCGGAAGCTCTTCCACATTCCCGACGGCTCCAGCCTGTTCGCAGCCATCATCGTCCTGGCCGTGATGATTCTGCCCTCCATCATCAAGATGTCCATCACCGCATTGGAAGCGGTGCCGAAGGAATACGAGGACGCTTCCCTTGCGCTGGGCGCGACGCCTGAGGAGACCTATTTCCGTGTCTCCGTCCCCGCCGCCAAAAGCGGCATTGCCGCTGCCGTAGTGCTGGGCGTGGGCAGAGCCATCGGCGAGGCCATGGCCGTCATGATGGTGGCAGGCAACGTCCCCAATATGCCCACTTCCCTGTTTCAGAGCGTCCGCTTCCTCACCACCGCCGTGGCAAGCGAAATGTCCTATTCCAGCGGCCTGCAAAAACAGGCGCTGTTCTCCATCGCGCTGGTGCTGTTCCTGTTCATCATGCTCATTAACGCCGCTCTGAATTTCTTCCTGAAGGGAGACAAATCGAAATGATTTCCAAAAAACGAAAGCTGTTTCTCTGGACGGTTCGGGGCGGGATGTATCTTGCCACCGCGCTGACCGCCGGACTGACCCTGTTTCTCATGGTCTACGTTCTGGCGAAGGGCATTCCCAACATCACATGGGAGCTGCTCAGCACCAAGCCCAGCTACCTTGCCGACCGCATTGGCATTCTGCCGGACATTCTCAATACCCTGTACATCATCATCTACACCCTGATTCTGGTGCTTCCCCTTGGCGTGGGCGCGGCGATCTATCTGACGGAGTACGCCCACAATAAAAAGGTCGTCGCGGTCATTGAGTATGCCGCCGAGACCCTCTCCGGTATTCCCTCCATCATCTACGGCCTTGTGGGTATGCTGCTGTTTTCCAACAATATGGGCACTTCCCTGCTGGCAGGCGCGCTGACCCTCGTCATCATGAACCTGCCCACCATCATGCGCAACACGCAGGAAAGCCTGAAAACCGTGCCCCAGAGCTACCGGGAGGGCGCGTTCGGTCTGGGCGCGGGAAAGTGGCGGGTCATCCGCACGGTGGTGCTTCCCAACTGCGTGGACGGAATCGTCACCGGCTGCATCCTTTCCATCGGCCGCATTCTGGGTGAGTCTGCCGCGCTGCTGTTCACCGCCGGATTTGCCCATGTGGTGGGCGGCTTCTGGGCTGCGAGAAACAGCGCGGGCGCGACATTGACGGTTGCCCTGTACGTCTACGCCAAGGAGCAGGGAGAATTCGGCGTCGCCTTTGCCATTGCCGCCATTCTGATGGTGCTGGCATTTCTCATTAACCTGTCCGCGTCTCTGGTAAGTAAGTATTATGGGAGGAAGAATCGAATTGGCTGACATTATTACCGCGAAAAATCTGTGCCTCTGGTACGGGGATACCCAGGCACTGAAATCCATTAACATCGCCGTCCCGGAGCACAGCATCACCGCCCTCATCGGCCCCTCCGGCTGCGGCAAATCCACATTCTTAAAAACCCTGAACCGCATGAACGACCTGATCCCCGGCGTGAGGATCACGGGAGACGTGCGCTACGAGGGCAAGGACATTTTTCAGGCAGAGGTCAACAACCTGCGCAAGGACGTGGGCATGGTGTTCCAGAAGCCCAACCCCTTCCCCATGAGCATTTACGACAACATCGCCTACGGCCCCCGCACCCACGGCATTCGCAACAAGGCCAAGCTGGACGAGATCGTAGAGCGTTCCCTCCGGGACGCCGCCATCTGGGACGAGGTAAAAGACCGGCTGAAAAAGAATGCTCCGGGTCTTTCCGGCGGCCAGCAGCAGCGGCTGTGCATCGCAAGAGCCTTGGCGGTGGAGCCGAAGGTACTTCTGATGGACGAGCCGACCTCCGCTCTTGACCCCATTTCCACCTTGAAAATTGAGGAACTGGCCGCGTCTCTCAAGAAAGACTATACCATCGTCATCGTCACCCACAACATGCAGCAGGCCGTCCGTATCTCCGATTACACCGCGTTCTTCCTGTTGGGCGAGCTGGTGGAATTCGGCGGAACGGAACAGATTTTCTCTCAGCCTCTGGACAAACGGACAGAAGATTACATCACGGGGAGGTTCGGATAATGCGGGAATTATTTGAAGAGCAGCTTCTGCTGCTGAATCAGGAACTGACGGAAATGGGTTCCCTGTGCGAGGAGATCATCTCCCTTGCCACCCAGGCGCTGGGTTCCTACACGAAAGAGCTGGGGGAGAAGGTCTCCAAGGTCGGCGCGAAGATCGACGAGGAGGAGCGAACCATCGAGACCATCTGTATGCGTCTGCTTCTGCGCCAACAGCCGGTGGCGCGGGACCTGCGTGCTGTCTCCGCCGCGCTGAAAATGATCACGGACATGGAGCGTATTGGAGATCAGGCGGAGGACATTGTGGAGATCATCCCCTGCATGATCGCCCATCCCCATGAAGAATACCCCAAGATCCGGGAGATGGCAAAGGAGACCATTGCCATGGTTACGGACAGCGTGGACGCCTACGTCAAGCAGGACGTATATCTCGCCAAGGCCGTGCAGATGCACGACGACGTGGTGGACAACTACTTCACCCGGATCAAGAGCGGTCTGATCGACATGATCGCCAAGAACCCCGCCGAGGGAGAATACGCCCTTGACCTGCTGATGATCGCCAAATACTTTGAGCGCATCGGCGACCATGCCACGAACATTGCCGAGTGGGTAGAGTTTTCCGTCACCGGCAGCCATAATGCAATTTCTTCATAAGGCAGCAACGATTCCGTTTGTTAACGAGCAGAAATCCGCTGTTTTCGCAATCGAAAACAGCGGATTTTTACTTTACATATTTGCGCCGATCTCCCGGATTTTTGTCCGGATGGCGAGCAGATCATCAAAGGTCTCCGGGCGCTTGGATACATCCCGCAGCAGCGCCGACGGGTGGTATATCGCCGTCATCCAGACGCCGTTCCGTTCCACCCACTGGCCGTGCTGCCTCGTAATGCGGTAGTCCGCGTCGATCAGCCGCTTGGCGGCGATGCGCCCAAGACAGACGATGATCTTCGGCTTTACCAGCGCCACCTGATTGCGCAGATAGCCGATGCAGGCGTCCTGTTCCGTCTCCAGCGGGTCACGGTTGTGGGGCGGGCGGCACTTGACGATGTTGGCAATATAGCAGTTCGTCTCCCGGCTCAGGTCGATGATGCACAGCATATCGTCCAGCAGCTTTCCCGCCGGGCCGACAAAGGGCTGGCCTTTCAAGTCCTCCTGTTCCCCGGGGCCTTCTCCCACGAACATGATGTCCGCGTCCTCTTTTCCCACGCCGAACACCACGTTATGTCTCGTCTCGCACAGGCCGCAGCGGGTGCAGTCGGCGCAGACGCTTTTCAGTCCGTCCCAGTTCAGCATCGTTACCGGCTCCTTCTGCGTTCTGCCCGTCTCCGGCGGCGCTGGGCGCGGATGCGGGAGCGCATAAAGGAATTGAACGCCAGATATGCGCCCACAAGCCCCAGACCGATCACGCAGATGGTTCCGATGGTGGACAGCACCCCGGAGCCGCCGACGCCGTCCTTCTCTCCGTTGGAGCGGATGGACACGCCGGTGTCCCCCGTCGCCCGGACGTCCGCCATGGCGTACAGCTCCACCTCCGTGACGCAGGAATTCTGATACCAGACCTCCATCGTGGCGATCTGATCGTCCTTCTTGATAGGTGCGGTCAGGCCGCCGCCCTCCACGGTGTAGTTCATGACGTAATTCTTCATCTGAACACCGGCGGGAACCACCGTATCCACATCCGTGAAGGACTGTCCCACCACCTGACATTCGCCGCCGGACACCGGCCACTGGTTCACCGCCATGCCATCGTAAATAATGCGGTTGACCTTGTAGTTGTTGAAAACGTAATTGGCAAGTTCGGTTATTTCTTCAAAGTTACCATAGGTTTCCACGATGCCCTTCTCGGTCGTCTTACGGGCTGCACCCAAAACCACGAAAATGACCCGCATGTTATTGTGTTCCGCTGTGCCGACAATGCTCGCCCCGGAATTCTCCGTATAGCTGGCAATGCCGCCGGTATAGCGGGAGCTCATGAACTGTGTGATGACGTGGTCGTCAACCAGATAGTTTGTGGTGGTGAGAGGGCGTTCTTCACTCACAAGATTCGTTGCGGGAATTTTATAGGTTCCCGTCTTGAAAATTTCCGCGAAAGTCTCATTTTTCGTCGCTTCCATGGTGATCTTCACCATTTCCCGGGCGGTGGTGTAGGACGTCGCCGTATCCAGACCGGAAATGTTGCCGAACTCCGTGCTGATGCAGCCCATCTGCTTGACGCGGTCGTTCATCATTTCCTTGAAGCGGTCAGTCGTACCGGCCACATGCTCCGCCAGCGCCACGGCGGCATCATTGGCGCCGATCATCAGCAGCGCGTGAAGCAGATCGTTCACAGTCAGCTGCTCGCCGCTTTTCAGATTTGGCTTCATTTTCAGGCTGCTTCCCGGCACCTTGGACTGGATGCCGTCAGAGCAGGTGACAATGTCGTCCAGATTGCTGTTTTCGATCGCCACCAGCGCCGTGACTATCTTGGCAAGGGTACCGGTGGGCAGCTTGGTATCGGGGTTATAGGAGTAGATGACTGTCTCGGTATTCGTCTCATAGGCGAAGGCCGCCAGCGCCGTATCCAGCCGGCTGTCGCTTCCCGCCAGAGGGCGCATCCCGTTCAGAGTGCGGCAGCCGTTATCGATGCAGACCCGGCCGAAGGGGATCTGGGCAGCCTGCTGCTCGGCGGGCTGCGTTTCCTGCGTTGACGCGCCGGTTTCCGCGGCAGACGCCGGAACCGCCATCTGACAAAGGAGCGCGGCGCACAGGAGCAAGCTTAGCAATCTCAATTTTTTCATATTTTCCCCTCAATATTTCTTCACCGGACTTGTCCGGCGGTGAAAAGTCGTGTATAATGATGGAGATATTATAACAGCTTTTCCCCCTCTAGTCAATCCGGGAGGCAGATTCCCATGAAAAAACCACGGCTCAGCATTTTGATTGCCGTAACCCTTCTTTTCGCCGTATTCACCCTTGGCTTCTTTCTTGGCAGAAACGGCAATCACGGCAGCGTGGAGTTATCCGTTCCCGCTTCCATGCAGACGTCCCCGCCCCAGACCACCCTTCCGGAGCCGACCACCCCGGAAACCGTGGCCGTTACTTTCCCCATCGACATCAACCGGGCGGACACGGAGCAGCTCACGGCACTTCCCGGCATCGGAGAGGTTCTTGCCCAGCGCATCATTGCATACCGGGAGGAAAACGGCAGCTTTCTTTCCACCGATGAGCTTAAGAACGTGGAGGGTATCGGAGAAAAGCGCCTGGAAGCCATACTTGACCTTATTACAGTTGGAGGATGAAAATGAAAATTTTAGTTGTGGACGACGAGGCCCTTCTGGTAAAGGGCATTCGCTTTAATTTGCAGAACGAGGGCTACGAGGTCATCACCGGCAGCGACGGTCTGGAGGCCGTGCAGGCCGTGCAGACCCAGCACCCCGACCTTGTGGTGCTGGACGTGATGATGCCCAACATGGACGGCCTTTCCGCCTGCGCCAAGATTCGGGAGTTTTCCGACGTGCCCATCATCATGCTTACCGCCAAGGGCGACGACATGGACAAGCTTATCGGCTTCGACCACGGAGCGGACGATTACCTGACCAAGCCCTTTAACATCTTAGAGCTGAAGGCGAGAATCCGCGCCCTGCTGCGCCGCGCCGGACGCACCGAGGAAAAGGCCGCGGGAAACAGCCTGACCATCGGCACCATCACGCTGGACCTGGACGCCCGGAACGCCTACCGGAACGGCCAGCTGGCCGATCTGACCGCAAAGGAATTCGACGTCATTGAATTTCTCATGCGCAATCCCAACCGGGTCTACTCCCGGGAAGCGCTGCTGGACACCATCTGGGCTTATGAATACCGCAGCGACATCCGCACCGTGGACGTCCACATTCGCCGTCTGCGGGAAAAGCTGGAGGAAAATCCGGCAGAGCCGAAGTACATTTTAACGAAATGGGGCGTTGGCTATTATTTCCGCAAGTAAAAAGACCGGCTTCCGGGGCTACGGCAATACCCAGTTCCGGTATGCCATGACCTACGTGGTGGTCACGCTGGTCGTGCTGTTTTTTCTGAATATCTACTGCTCCGGCGTCAGCCACAAGCTGTTCTACCAGAGCAAGGAAGCCTCCATGATTGAAAAATGTCTGCTTGCTTCCGACGAAATTTCCACCCTTGAGGTGCTGAACAGCTCCACCGTTACCGGCATCGTCAATCAGCTGGAAAGTCTGAAGGTCACCCGGCTCGTGGTCACCGACCACAGCGGTGCGGCGCTGTATGACAGCAGCGGCGCTTCCGTGGGCACCTACGTTCTGCTTCCGGAGATCTTACAGGCGCTTACCGTCAGCAAGCAGGCCCCGGAGGGGAACAACGTCTTTACATGGACGTACCACGACGGCATCACCGACTCCCGCGCGGCGACCCCCATCGTCTACTATGGCACCGTGGTGGGCTGCGTATACATGACGGAGTACGATACCACCCAGGGCACACTGATCAAATCTCTCCAGCAGACCCTGCTTCGCATCACGCTGATGCTGGAGATTATCGTCGCAGCCTTCTCCGTGGCCTTTTCCAACGCCTTCTCCCGGCGTCTGAACCGGATCATGGCCTCCATGCGCATCATCCGGGAGGGGGATTACTCCCACAAGGTGGACATGGGCGGCAGCGATGAGCTGACCGTTCTGGGCGAGGAATTCAACGACCTGACAGAGCGGCTGCAAACCTCCGAGCGCAAGCGCAGTCAGTTCGTTTCCGATGCCTCCCACGAGCTGAAAACCCCTCTGGCCTCCATCAAGCTGCTCACCGATTCCATTTTGCAGAACAACATGGATATGGACACGGTGAAGGAGTTCGTGGAGGACATCGGCAACGAGGCCGACCGCCTGAACCGCATGACCGCCAAGCTGCTTTCCCTCACCAGAGCCGAAAATCCCCAGCCCCAGGAAAGCGAGATCATCTATATGGCGCCCACGGTGCAGCGGGTAGCGAAAATGCTCCGGACGAACGCCAGCTGGTCGGGCGTGACCTTCTGCCTGGAGCTGGACGAGGACACCCCCGTCCTGATTCTGGAGGACGACCTGTACCAGATCGTTTTCAACCTGATGGAAAACGGCATCAAGTACAACCTGCCCGGCGGAACACTGACGGTGCATCTTGGCCATCAGGAGGACAATGCGGTGCTCACCGTCAGCGACACGGGCATGGGCATCCCGGAGGACGCACTGGCGCATATTTTCGAGCGGTTTTACCGGGTGGACAAAGCCCGTTCCCGGAAAAGCGGCGGCAGCGGACTGGGACTTGCCATCGTCCGCACCATTGTCCAGCGCAACCGGGGCGAAATTTCCGTTTCCAGCACGGTGGGCAAGGGTACTGTCTTTACCGTCACCTTCCCCGCCTTTGACACGGAGGTGGACAAGTCATGAAGCGGTTTCTATGTTTTCTTCTCTGCCTGTGCCTGTTTCTGCCCGGCTGTTCCGGCGAGCTGATGAAGAACCCCGTCACCTTTTACTATCCCCGGCGGGAATACCAATACGGCGCGGAGGACGGCGTGATCTCCAGCGAGCAGCGGGAAGCCTCCGGCCACGCGGATGATCTGCACTACCTTCTTTCCCTGTACCTGATCGGCCCGTCCAGCGACGAGCTGGTCTCTCCCCTGCCATGGGGAACACGGCTTCTTGGGGTAAACCGGCAGGACGGCACCATCACGCTGGAGCTGACAGACACCTCTTTTACCATGACGGACACGGAATTCACCCTCGCCTGCGCCTGTCTGACCATGACCACCCTGTCCATCACCGGCGGGGACGAGGTCACCATCACCAGCGGAAGCCGAAGCGTCACCATGAGCCGGGACAGTCTGACCCTCATTGACGACAGCACCGCTTCCACAACGGAGGAAACCAAATGAAATTCATTTCATGGAATACAAACGGCCTGCGCGCCTGTGTGGGCAAGGGCTTTCTGGACGCCTTCAACGCGCTGGATGCTGACTTTTTCTGCTTACAGGAGACGAAGCTCCAAGCGGGACAGATCGACCTTCCTTTGGATGGCTACAGCCAATACTGGAACTACGCCGAGAAAAAGGGCTATTCCGGCACGGCCATCTTCGCAAAGCAAGCCCCCGTCTCCGTGCGCTACGGTCTTGGACAGCCGGAGCTGGACACCGAGGGGCGGCTCATTACGCTGGAATATCCCGGCTTTTTCCTCGTCACCTGCTACACCCCCAACGCCCAGCGGGGGCTTGCCCGCATTGACCACAGGCTAAAATGGGACGAAGCCTTTCGGGCATACCTCAGCGAGCTGGACAGGGAAAAGCCTGTCATCGCCTGCGGCGACCTGAACGTCGCCCATCAGGAGATCGATCTGAAAAATCCCGCCTCCAACCGGGGCAACGCGGGCTTCTCCGACGAGGAACGGGAGAGCTTCGGGCGGCTTCTGGACGCCGGGTTCACCGACTCCTTCCGCCGTCTTCACCCGGACGCCACCGGCGCGTACACATGGTGGAGCTATATGTTCAACGCCCGGGCGAACAACGCGGGCTGGCGTATCGACTATTTCCTCGTCTCCGACCGTATTGCGGACAAAATCACCGCCACGCCCATCTATTCGGACATCCAAGGCTCTGACCACTGCCCGGTGGGGCTGGAAATCGAATTATAACGTCAAAATGGCAGG
>ULZH01020700.1_pt1 | contig 9100 bp, 9 predicted proteins | sample 1962951 | NCBI WGS metagenome assembly ULZH01 (sample SAMEA4835884, study PRJEB28245) | human gut metagenome | biome: gut microbiome; material: fecal sample | place: Denmark | collected 2008
TAATTCCAAATATATCTTCGTAAATTCTTAAAGGCACGCATAATGTGTTCATTTTATTACCCCTTCATAAATAGATTATAAAGAGGTGTGTAAAATGGTGCATAAATTTAGTGTTGCAGTTATGGGTCGAGGATTAGTTTGTAGTAAGTTATTAGAATATTTAAGAAGTGATAAAGATATAAGTCAAATAGATATTTTTGGAAGTTCAGAAGATACTTTAGTTATTTATGATAATGAATACGTTGTAAAAAAATATGATCAAATAGGGAAAAAACACTATGATGTTGTTTTTGGAACGACTGATGCTGATACTATAAAGAAATGGTTTAATTTAGTTAATGCAGATTTGTTTATAGATAATTCAGAATTATTTAGACTTTATCCAGAAGTTCCGTTAGTTGCTAGTAAAACCAATACAGAAATTATGTTTAGAAATAACGTTAGAATTGTTTCTAATCCAAATTGTGTAGCAGCTATGATTGCTAGGGTTTTATACCCGTTAAATAAAAGATATCCAATCAATAAAGCTATAATAACAACTTATCAATCAATTTCAGGCTTAGGTCAAAAAGCTTTAGAGGCGTATCAAAGCGAACGTGACGATGAGATTTATTTAGATGGAAAAATATCAAATAGATTTGTTTATAAAAAAGAAAATATTAGATTATATGATAATATTGTTCCATATGTCGGTGTTGAAAATGAAAATAATATTACTCACGAAGAAGAGAAAATAGAGTTGGAGTTAGAAAAAATTTTAAATGGTGTTGAGATAACAACTATGTGTGCTCGCGTTCCAGTAAAGCATGGTCATTCAGCATATGTTCATTTAACATTTAAAGATATGATTGATTTTAATCGAATTAAAGCTTTTATTGAAAATATAGAATGTGTTAAAACTCCTAACGTTGTTACTTCATCTATGGTAAAAGATTCTAAAGATGTTTTTGTTGGAAGAATTAAGAAAGATAAAAATTGTCCATATGCTTTAATGTTCTTCATAACTTCAGATAATTTGACTATAGGTAGTGCTTTAAATAGTTATGAACTATTTATGACTTATAAGGAGCGTTGGCAAAAATGATATTTTATAAATATAACGCTTTAGGTAACGATTTTATATTTTTTGAGGATAAATGCATACTTGATTCAAAACAAATATCTTTAATATGTCGTGAAAATGAAATTGGTGCAGATGGAGTTGTTTTTATATCACCTTCATCAAAATATGATGCGAAATTTGAAATATATAATAAAGATGGAAATAGGGCTTTAGTTTGTGGTAATGCTTTAAGAGCTTTAGCATATCACTTGATAAATATTAAGAAGATAAAAAAAGACAACTTTATAATAGAGTCAGGTAAAGAAAAATATGAAATTGGAAAGTTAAATAATGAGTATTATGTCAAATTTAAGCATCCTGAAATAATTTCGATTAGTAATAGCGGTGCTATCATTAAGGCACCTAATCTTCATATGATTAAACTAGTTGATAAAATAGATATAGCTCGACTTTATGAAGTGGGATTATCTTTTAAGGATTATTTGAATACTCATGAAATAATGAAAGTTAATAACAATACTTTTGCATTTATAAGCTTTGAAAAAGGAGTTGGTTTAACTGATTCTTGTATTTCGGGAGCTATAAGCGCATATGAGTTTTTAAATAAAATTAATTTTGGATGTCAAAAAATGGTGTTTAAAACAATTGGTGGAGATATCAATCTTGAAGGAGATAATAACTTTATAAAAGCATCTGGAATTATAAAACTAGTATATAAAGGTGAAATATATGAAGACTATTTTTGCGCATAGACTTAATGAAATAAATTTGACCAATAGATTTCAAAGTTTGTACGATACTAAAGAAAACAAAAATCTTAAAATATTAGATTTTGGAATAGGTCAAGATAATTCTATTATAAGTAAAAAAGCTATAGAGATTTTAAATGATTCATCAACAAATTACAATAATTGGAAATATGCTGAAAATGGTGAAAATAGTCTAATAAACTCATTTATAAAATTTGCTTTTAAACAATATGAAGTAAGATTGAATAATGATGAGATAACTTTATCTATGGGAATAAAAGAAGTTTTAAATAGTCTTGCTTTTATTCTTATTAATCCTAATGATCTAGTTGTTTCGACTACACCAGGATATAATGTCTTTCAAAGAAAAGCTAAAATGCTTGGCGGAGTAATCAAAGAATTAGTTATTAATAATGAAAATAATTATCTTCCAAATATATTTTCTATTGAAGAAAATGAACTAAAAAAAGTTAAAGTAGTTTTATTAAACTACCCAAATAATCCTACTGGTGCTAAATGTAGTCGTGAATATGTATCTAAACTTGTCAAGTTAGCTAACAAATATGATTTTTATATAATTAACGATGGAGCTTATATAGATTTAAGCGGTGAAGATAAACCTTTTTCATTTTTAAGTGTAGATAAAGAAAGAATTATTGAGCTTTATTCTGCATCAAAAACTTTTGGCATGACAGGAGCAAGACTAGGTTTTGTTGCTGGTTCAAAGACTATTATTAATATGGTAAAAAAATATCGTGATCAAGAGAATTCAGGTCAATTTATTCCACTACAATTAGCTTACAAATATTGCTTAGATTATGTAGATACAAATAAAATTAAAGAAAAATATATAAATAGATCAAAGATATTAATTGATATTATGAATAAATTAGGCTTTAAAGGTGATTCATATTCAGGAGCTTTTTATTTATTTTTTAGAGTGCCTAATTATTTTGATAATATGCTTATAAAAGACGCCAATGAATTTGCATTTTTAATCAAGAAAAAATATTCAATATTGATTGTACCGTACTCAAATGTTAATTATTTTAGAATATCTTTAACTTATAAAAATGAATCAGATCCATATATTTTATATAACAGATTAAAAGAATGTAATGTAAAGTATTAAATTATGGCTATTTCAAATAGTGATATTAGAAAATACAAAATTGAAATAGGACTTCTAGCTTTAGTTATTTTCTCACTATTTTTAGCTATAGATATTAACAAGACATTGATAAGAATAGGAAAAGAAAACAGAAATCCTACAAGTGAAGAGCAAAAGAAAATAAGAAGTAAAGCTGAACTGATATCAACAGTCTATCTTGTTGTTTCAGTATATTTTGCTGTGGCAGCATATATTGATTATAAAAATAGAAAAACAAAAACTAATTTTTATTTCTTTATAGCGACAATATTTTTGGTTATTGCATCGTTAATTAGAGAATATTGGATTAAAAAAGACACCACATTTGATGAGGGTGCCGAAGATTTTGCTTTATAGTTTAGCCAATTCATCTTGATATGTTTCATAGATAAATTTTGCTATTTCTAATAAAGTCTTTTTTTCTGTATCTATATTTATAGATTTGAAAGAAAGAGCATCTTCTGAAAAAACATCTTTATCTTTAGTTATTCTTTGTTCGATATTTTCAATGCTGTCTCCTCTTATAATCATTCTATTAAATCTAGTTGTAGAATCTGCATTTAATCTAAAAATAATTATTCTTGGATCATTTAGTGAAAGTATTGATTTGACGCCATTAGGATCGACAATTAAAACTTTATTATCTGAAACCTCACTTTTACTTGTTCCATAATAATTACCGTTATATAAAGTAGTTTCGATAAAGTAGTTTTTCTCTTTTAATTTTAAAAACTCTTCTTTAGAAACAAAGTGATAATCAACATCATCTTTTTCGCCAATTCTCATTGGTCTAGTGGTGTGAGTTATCACTTTTTTAATACCATATATTGAATAAAGGAGTTTAGCTGCCTCTGTTTTTCCAGATGCGCTTGGTCCAACTAAAACTATCATAAAATTACCTCGTTTTAAAATTGTAACTTTTATAATTTATTTAATCAATAATTAAATGACTGAATTATTAGACGAGAAAATATTTGACTATTATTTTACATTTATGTATCTTTAAGCATGGAGGCTTTTTATGAAAATTAAAAAATCGGTCGCTCTCGTAAGCATTTTATCTTTATTAACATTAGCAGGTTGTGGCGAGAGTGCAGGTAATTCATCAAGTTCAAATAGTTCTTCTAGTTCCAAAAACACTAGTAGTGCTTCAAATATAAATTCTTCAACCGCATCAAATTCTTCTACAAGTAGCAGCAGTGAAAGTAGTGTTGATAACAGTACAAGTTCAAGCAGTAACTTAGATAGTTCTACTTCTTCAAGTTCTATTTCATCTTCAACTATATCAAGTAGTTCAAGCGAAGTAAGCAGTAGTTCTAGCTCTTTAAGTAGTTCTTCAAGTAATACTTCAAGTAGCAGTAGTAGTTTATCAAGCTCCTCTAGTAGTACAAGTACACCTACTTCATCTTCTAGTAGCTCTTCAAGTTCAACTCCTACTTCAAGCTCTTCTAGCAGTTCTTCAACTTCAAGTTCTTCATCTAGCAGTAGCTCATCTTCAAGTGCTATAAGTAGTTCTTCTAGTATTTCAAGTTCTAGTACAAATGATTCTTCAAGCAGCAGTAGTAGCTCCTCAAGTTCAACTTCTACATCGAGCTCATCATCAAGCAGTAGCAGTTCTTCAACTTCAAGCTCTTCTAGCAGTTCTTCATCAAGTGAAAATTCTACATCAAGCAGTGATTCTACCACATCAAGTAGCAGTAGTTCTTCACAAGAAACTAAACCAGAACTTCCAGATTTCAGCAAATTAACCGCTGAAGAACTTTATGTTTATGCATTAAACGAATACTTAAATGGAAATTACTATTCTTATCAAACAGGTAATACAAATTGTAAAAGCAAATTAACAAAAATTTCACAAAAAGTAGTCAGTTATAAAATTAAAGACAATAATACTATGTTCTTTGAAACATATACTGTTACAAATAATGTGCTAATTAAAGTTAATATTGCTCAACAAAGATTAGAAAACAATGTTGATGATATTCACGCTTATAGAAGCTCTAGCAGTGGAGTAAGTGTTAGTACAGATGATTCAGGTAATCATGATGGCTCAGCTAATTTTGGTGATGGTTTAACAAAGCAAACAGCTGAAGAATACACAAATACTTTTGGTCACTCAATGTTTGGCATTGTTAGCTATGATGTTACAGCTGAAAACTATAGTCAATCAATCGTTAGTTCTAGTAAAAATGAAGTAGCTGATGGCGAATATTCATATAACTATGTTGTTTCTTTATCTGATTCTGATACAACAATTAACGCTTCTAAGGGTTATGCTGTTGAAATGCATCAAATTTCAGGTTATGCTCCAACTTTTAAATCAGCCAATTTCACAGTTACTGTCAATGCAGATGGTTCAATTAAATCTATTTCTGTAAATGAACAGTATACAATTAAAATTATGTTATCAACATACACATGTACAAGCGTTTTCACAACATACTTCACTAAACTTAACACTATAAGTGATGCTCCAGAAGCAAAATTAAATAACTATTATTCTGCTTTAGAAAATTATAATAGTGCTGAATAGGTGATGATTATGAAAACAAGAATTAAGTGTTATTTAACTAGTTTAGTTACTTTATTAGCTTTAACTGGATGTGGCGATAATGGAAGTACCGATAATACAAGTAATAGTTCTTCAAGCTCAAATTTGATTTCAAGCACAACTTCAAGTCAAGTATCGTCTAGCAGTACTATTTCACAAGATAGTTCCATAAGCAGTAGCAGTTCTATTTATACTCCTACTTCATCGAGCACCATTATCGATGATGATGTTAATCCAGATGTTCCTACACCATCAAGTAGTAGCGCTAATAACCAAACTCCAACTAGTAGTTCATCAAGCACAAATACTCATACATCATCGAGTAGTTCTTCTATCTCAAGTTCATCGAGTAGTAGTTCATCTAGCTCAAGCAGTAGTTCATCTTCTACAATTGAAAAAGTTGATTATTCAATGTATTCAGCTAAGGAATTATATAACCACGCTTTAGAACAATATTTATCAAATAACTTCTTTACTTATTGTACTGGTGTTACAAAAGCAACAGTAGGAATTTCATTGAATCAACCAACTGTTTCTTATAAAGTAAAAGATAATAACAATATTTATTTTGAAACTTATACTAAATCAAACATGGTTAGCAAAGCTGAACAAAGAATTGAATGTGCAAATGGCGGATATTATGGCTATAGAAGTTCAAAAAAAGACTTAAAAGTCACTAATGGTAATAATGGCTATGAAGGTTCAGTTACTTGGGAAGGAAATTATACAAAACAAACATCAGATGAGTTTAATTCTACTTTTGGCCACTCATTAATGGGTATAATTAACTACAATGTAACAAATAGTAACTACACAAAGTCTATAACAAGTTCAATTAAGAACTCAACGACAAATGGTGATGTTTCGTATACATATAAAGTCTCAATCAAAGATTCTGACACTTCAATAAATGCTACAGCAGGATATGCAATCGAAATGCAACATATGTCAGGATACAAATCAACTTTTAAGAGCGCTGAATTTACTCTTGTAGTTGATAAAGATGGCTTATTAAAAACTATTGATGTTATTGAAAGTTACTCTATGAAAGTTGGTATTATAAGTGCTTCTTGTTCGAGTAATTTCACAACATACTTTACTAAAATTAATAGCATAAACGAGATCTCTAAAGATCAAAGAGATAGCTATGCTGAAATGTTAGCAGCCTATCGCTAAAATAAATAAGTTGACGCTTTTTATAAAGTTGTCAACTTTTTGTTTGACCTAAAGTAAACTTTAGGTTTTAAACTTAATATGTGGAGGTTAATATGAAAAATTTTAATTTTGCATCAAGAACAAAAATTCACTTTGGTGAAGATTCTATTTCTTATTTAGAAAAAGAACTAGAGAATTATGGAGATAGAATATTACTATTATATGGTGGTGGTTCTATTAAAAAGACTGGAATTTACGATTCAGTTATTAAGATTTTGAAAAAATCTAATAAAAAAGTTTTTGAAGTCTATGGAGTTATGCCAAATCCTACATATGCTAAAGTACTTGAAGGTACTAAAGCTTGTAAAGAAAATAATATTGATTTAATTTTGGCTGTTGGTGGTGGCTCAGTTATCGATTGTGCTAAAGCTATAGCTGTTTCAACATACGCTGAAGGAGATGCTTTTAAACGTTATTGGCTTAACTTTGAAAAAGTAGATAATAAGACAATACCTGTCGCTTCTATTTTAACTATGGCTGGAACTGGATCAGAAATGAATGGTGGTTCAGTTATTACTAATACAGATTTGAAAATTAAAGCTGGAAGAGTATTTGAAAATCAAGAACCAGTATTTTCTATTTTAGACCCTGTTTATACATATACTGTTCCAAAATATCAAATGCTTTCTGGTATCTTTGATATTATGAGTCACTTAATGGAAACATATTTTTCTGGCGATGATGATAATGTTTCTGATGATTTAATTGAAGCTTTATTAAAGAGCTTAATTAAGAATACTAAAAAAGCAATTGTTGATCAAAAAAATTATGAAGCTAGAAGTAATATTATGTGGATAGCAACTCTTGCATTAAATGGAATAACTGAAGCAGGTAAACAAGGAGACTGGCAAGTTCATGGTATTGAACATCAAATAGGTGCTTATACTGATTGTGCACACGGTATGGGTTTAGCAGCAATTTCACCTGCATACTATAGACATTTAATAAAATATGCTCCTGCTAAATTTGTAAAGTTTGCTAAAAATGTTTTTAATGTTAATAGACAAGGAACTGATATAGAAATAGGATTAGCTGGAATAGATGAATTAGAAAAGTTTATTAAAGAATCAGAAATGGTTTATAATCTAAAAGAATTAGGTGTTACAGGAAAAGAAATGCTAAAAGAAATATCTGATAGTGTGTTTGTTAATCCTAATGCTGGCTATCATGGGTTTGATTCTAATGAAATATATGATATTTTGTTAGAAAGTTATAAAGATTAGGCTTATTTTCAATGGTAAAAGCGTATATATTAAAAAACTATTGCATATACTTCAAATATGTGGTATATTTAAATACGTTATCGCGGGGTAGAGCAGCCTGGTAGCTCGTCGGGCTCATAACCCGGAGGCCGCAAGTTCAAATCTTGCCCCCGCAACCATTGAATACAACATCCTAGTATTTCTACTAGGATTTTTTGTTACAAAAAATTCGAACTATGAATGTTTAGTTCAAAAAGCTCGAATAATATTTTTAATTTTTATAGTCGTTATGTGTTTCAAGATATAATTCTTTAATATCATCTGGCATGTCATCAATTGACATATTTTTAACTATACTCTCAGTATTGTCTGATATAGCTTTCAAATAGTACCATTGTTTAAATTTTATAAGTTTTAAAGTTTGATTAAGAGATTTTATTTGATCTTGTACTTTCTTTTCTTGATCTAAGAAAAAATTGTACCTTTCGTTTAAGCTTGAATCTCCTTCTTCGCATAGTTTCATAAAATCTCTTATTTCTTTAATTAACATACCAGAGTTTTTTAAGCACTCGATAACTCTAATTGTATTTAAATCTTTATCATTGAAACTTCTAATTCCGGATTTTCTGTTGATACCATTAAGTAATCCTTCTTTATCGTAATATCGTATTGTTGATATAGATAAACCTGTTAATTTTGCAACTTGGCCAATTGTATATTCCATATATTCTCTATTCAGTAATTACTTTGTCAATTATTTCGTAGTGTTTTAAAGCTTTTGCCCAACCATCGTTATCTATATCATCTGTTACGTAATCAGCATAGGCTTTAACTTCTGGTTTTGCATTTCCCATTGCGACTCCAATTCCAGAAAATGTCAACATTTCAATATCGTTTGCTGCATCACCAAGGCACATTATTTCTTCTGGTCTCCAATGATATTTGTCTAAAACAGCCATGATGCCCTTTGCTTTATCAGAATCTTTAGGCATGATATCAACAGCATATGTATCCCATCTAGCTGTCTTACAATTTTTTAAATGAGGTAAGAACAAGGATTCATCAAAAGCATCACAATAGGCAATAGCTTGATAAATAGTTCTATCATAATGATCAGGGAAAATTCTGGCTTGAGGAAATCTTGTTCCATATTTTTCATGAGATTCAATA
>ULZH01030366.1_pt1 | contig 8790 bp, 5 predicted proteins | sample 1962951 | NCBI WGS metagenome assembly ULZH01 (sample SAMEA4835884, study PRJEB28245) | human gut metagenome | biome: gut microbiome; material: fecal sample | place: Denmark | collected 2008
TCGTCAGTTCGCCCGCCGTCATGCCGTCGGTAATCATCAGGTAGCCGCCGAAAAAGACGGTCAGCAGCGTCATGGCGTTCGCCAGAATCTCGATGAAGGGGTAGAAGGACAGCCAGCGCTTGTTGATATCCAGATTCGCATCGCGGAAGGCGCGGGAACGCTCGTCGAAGCGGTTCTCCTCGTATTCCTCACGCGCAAACGCCTTCACCACACGGTTTGCCGCAATGTTCTCCTGCGCCTTCGCGTTCATGTCGCTCATTTTGTCGCGCATGTCCACGAACATCCGCCGCGCGCCCTTGGAGTACACTTTCGTGATAATCATCAGCAGCGGCGTGACGCAGACCATTGCCAGCGCGAGCTTCCAGTTCACCGAGAACAGGTAAATCGACGACGACACGAACATGACGATGCTGTCTACCGCCACATAGTCTATGTATGCCAGAAAATGGCGGCACCAGTCTGTGTCGGCGGACAGGCGCGTCATCAGGTCGCCCGTGCGGTGAATGTCGAAAAAGCGCATGTCCTGATACTGCAGACGCGTGAACAGCCGCATGCGCAGGTTCATCAGCGTGTTCTGGGAGGAATGCTCCAGCAGGACAACCATCAGGTAGCGCAGACCTTCGCGCGTAACCTTGACAATCAGCATCGTCAGCAGCAAGCCGACGAGCGGTTCGGGGTTCTGCGCGACAATGACGTCATCCATCAGGCGCATCGTCAGGTAGGGGTTGATGAGCAGCATCAGCGACGTGACGGCACTGATGATGAGGCCAAGAATGTGCCACTTGTGGTAGCGCTTGTCCATTACGCCCCACAGCCATTTGATATTCTCCATCGGTTACTCCTTATACAGGGTCGATTCGATTTCCTTTGTCACAAAGTCAGCAATGCGGATTTTCCATTCCTCGTCCGGGTGGACTTCGCCGTGAGAGCGGGCAACACTGCGGTCAAAGCCGCTTCCGTAGAAGCTGTCGATGCAGTGCACACCCGTTTTCTGCGCGACTTTCTGGATGACGCGGCGCTTGAGCAGCCCGTGAGATTCGTCCATCCATTCCTGCGGGGTGCATGTTTGCAGCGGCGTGGCGAGGAAAATCGCTGCGTTCGGGCAGACCGCCTGCAATGTCCGCACCGCCCAGAGCAGCGCAGATGCCATCGACGTGCGGGTCAGGTCGGCGTAGGGGAGTTCACATACTGCCGCAAAGTCATCCACCGGAGCGTTTTCCGGTTGATTGCCGTCATTGGTGGAGATGGCGATGTAGATGACGTCCGGCGTGCTCAGCGTGCCTGTGCCGATACCGATTTCCGCCGGAATCGCATACTCGACGCCATCCACCGTCCAGCGGATGATGCTGCCCTTCGGCGTAAGCGCCTGCAAAACGCGCCGCACCTGATTGGACAGCACGTTGTCCGCCGTGTTCGTGTTCGGCGGCTCGATGAGTGTTACAGGCGTGATGTTCCTATCGCCTTCGTGCCAGTCGGAGCAGGTTGCGTACCCGCAGGCGGCATTCAGCACCTCCTGCGCGTTCAGCCGATGCGCCACCATCGTGCCGATACCGCTGACCTGGTCGCTGGTGATGCTGTCGCCCATGCAGCAGAAGCAGCGGATGTTCATGGGGTTGTCCTCCCTTGGAGAAAGACGTGTCGTTCAGTCGTAAGTTCATTAGAAACGGTTTGATGATAGCACGGTTTTTTCCTTGTTTCAAGGGGGCTTTTGGAAAGATTTCGACAATATTTCTTGCCCATCAGTTAAGGCAATACCGCACAATTCGTCGGCAGCGCTGGCGATGCCTTTTCTGCCATCTGCTTCTTGCAGAAATCTCGATTTACCTCCAGTAAACCTTCGATTTCTGCAATCGCATCTGACAAAAAATGCATTCGCCATCGCACCAACTCATTTGTGCGGTATTGCCTTAAGTAACAAAAAGCCGGAAAAAAAGACACAAAGCAGCGATAAAAACCAGCGACAGGAGTGGCGAAACCGAAGGTGTCCAGCAGACGACCGCGGACTTCGTCCGTTTTCATTGCCCTCTGGAAGCATGGAAAAGACCAGTTCAACCATGCCCATCAGCATAGAATCAGAAAAAACCACCCAACGAAACCATTTTCGTTCTGGTAAGAAATCAGACATTCTTGACAAAACACAATTTTTGTGTATAATTAAATTATTGCATCATCCATTCCATAGACCCCCAAGACGCTAAGGGAGGAAATTAAACATGAAACACTGGGTCGCACAAGCGCTTTTTCTGCTGATGGCACTCTGCTTGTTTCTGCCCTGCTTCGCCGCAGCGGAAGAAGCCGCGCAGACCGCCGTCACCATCGACTTTGAGGATGGCAACGCCGCCGCGTTCAGCCAGTCTGGCTCCTGCACCGTCGGCGTGACGGAATCGCAGGCACACAGCGGCAAGCAGAGCCTGCGAGTTTCTGGACGCGGCAGCAATAACTGGGACGCCGTTGACCTCTCCGCTGCGTCGCTTGGCATTGAAGCCGGCGCGAAAGTCCACCTGTCCGCCTGCGTCTACGTCGAAAGCTCGGAAGACGGCGTTATGGCGATTGGCAAGGCGGGCGGCGATTACGCCTACTACGCGCAGGTAAACGTCAAGGGCAAGGAGTGGACGGAAATCTCCTGCGACTTCGAGGCGGACGCGGGCATCAATATCCGCTTCCTCACGGCGTCTGATAACTATCTGGGCAAAAACTACTGCCTTGATGACGTTACGCTGACCATCACCGCGCCCGAAAAAGTGGATTACTCCGACGCGCCGCAGATTCACTACACGTCGGACTTTACCAGCGGCACGGACGGCTGGTATGCGCGTTCTGCGGGCGGCGCCGCCATCGAGACGACTGCCGACGGGCTGTACATCACTGGGCGTACCGCGACGTGGAACTCTCCCGGCCGCGACTTCGACCTTGTGCCGGGGCGCACCTACAACCTGTCCGTGCAGGTGAAGCAGGACGAGATGGATTCGTGCAGCTTCATCCTGTCCGTCGCCCATACCCGCGACGGCGAGGAATCCTATGAGAACATTGTCACCGGCACGGCGAAGAAGGGCGAATGGGCGATGCTGTCCGGCTCGTACATTCCCGGTCGGTATGACAAGTATGTGCTGTACGTTGAGGGTGCGGGCAAGGAAACGTCCTTCACCATCCGCAATTTCACCTGCGACGAGAAGATTGACTCCTTCGACACCACTTCGCTGCCTGTCCTCAAGACGCTCTATGCGGATAAGTTCGATTTCGGCACGGCGGTTGTTGCCAGTGAAGTGGCGGACAGCAAACGCATGGCGTTCTACGGCAGCCAGTTCACCATCATGACCGCGGGAAACGAGATGAAGCCGGATTCGCTGCTGGATATGGCGGAATGCCGCAAGCTCAGCCGCACGGACGACACGGCCGTCGCTGTGAAGTTCGACAACTGCATTCCGTTCCTCGATTGGTGCCGCGACAATGGCGTGAAGGTGCATGGGCATGTGCTGGTGTGGCACTCCCAGACGCCCGAAGCCTTCTTCCATGAGGGCTACGCGACCCACAAGCCGCTGTGCAGCCGCGAAACCATGCTCGCCCGCATGGAAAGCTACATCCAGCAGGTGCTGACGTGGACGAACGAGAATTATCCGGGGCTGATTGTCTCGTGGGACGTTGTGAACGAAGCCGTGGCGGACGGCAGCGACCAGCTGCGCGAATCCAACTGGACAAAGACGGTTGGTCAGGATTTCGTGAACCGCGCGTTTGAGTACGCCCGCAAGTACGCCGCGGATGGCGTGAAGCTGTACTACAACGACTACAACACCCCCCTTGACCCCAAGCTGCACGGCATCTGCGTTCTGCTGGACAGCCTGATTGCCGACGGCACGATTGACGGCTACGGCTTCCAGGCACACTACTCCGTCGGCAGTCCGACGATTGACCGCGTGGATTGGGCGTTCCAGCAGATTGCCAAGCGTGATTTGCTCCTGCGCGTGTCCGAACTTGACGTGGGCATTGACGACACGAGCGAGGAAAATCTGCAGAAGCAGGCGAAGTATTACGGCGACCTGATGAAGATTTTCCTGCGTTACGCCGACCGCATCGAAGCGGTGCAGGTATGGGGCACGGTGGACGACATGAGCTGGCGCGCGGACGAGTACCCGCTCCTGTTCGACAAGGATGCCCAGCCGAAGCCCGCGTTTGACACGCTGGTGGAACTGGCACAGTAAATCCATCATAAAGGCAACACCGCACAATCCATTTGCCAGCCGACCACCTCATTTGTGCGGTGTTACCCTAACTTTAAGGAGGCGACGAAGATGAAGAAGAAGAGTTTTGCCATATTGCTGGCTGCGGCGCTGCTGCTGTGCCTGCTGCCGAGAATGGCGCCGGAAGCGAAGGCGGAAACCATCCGCGACAAATGCCGTTTCTGCAACACGACGGCAGATCATGAGATTACAAGATTCGAGCGATTCAACGACGATTATCATTATGTAATTTACATATGTTCACACTGCGGTAAAGGCAGCTATGCCCTATTTGATGACAATCCAATCGGCCGTCACTCTGGCGGCACCGAAACGCCGACCTGCACCACGGGCAAAACCTGCACCCGGTGCGGCACTCAATACGGCAAACTCGGTCACGACTGGGGCGCATGGCAATCCAGGGGCAACAACAGCGAGCATTTCCGCACCTGCCAGCGTGACGGCTGCGATGCGGTCGACACCGAAAGCTGCTCCGGCGACAGCATCGCAACCTGCATTGCGCTGGGAACATGCACTACCTGCGGCGGGCAGTACTACAGAGCACATACCTTCCCTGCGAATCAGGGCTGGGATTCGGATGCCGAAAACCACTGGGTTAGCTGCACCGTCTGCCACGAAGCGAAAACTAAGGTGGGCGCACATTTGTTCGTTCAGGGCAACGATAGCTCGTGCCTTATGTCCGCAGCCACCTGCGTTTCTCCGCCCGTGTACTACACAAACTGCGACTACTGCTACCACAAGGGAACGGATACTTATGTAGACCCATATAATGGACCTGACCCGAACAACCACGACCTGGTGCACCACGACGCAAAGGCGCCCACCTGCACCGAAATTGGCTGGGATGAATATGACGCCTGCCAGCGCGAGGGCTGCGATTACACCACCAAGGTGGAAATCCCTGCGCTGAAACACAAGCTGGTGCATCACGACGCCAAAGCGCCCACCTGCACCGAAATTGGCTGGGATGAATACGATACCTGCTCCCGCTGCGATTACACCACCAAGGTGGAGCTGCTTGCGCTGAAACATGACCTGGTGCACCACGACGCCAAGGCACCCACCTGCACCGAAATTGGCTGGAATGAATATGACGCCTGCCAGCGTGCGGGCTGCGATTACACCACCAAGGTGGAAATCCCCGCCCCCGGGCACGATTATACCGAAAAGGTCGTCAAGCCTACCTGTGGAAAGGGCGGCTACACGCTGCACACCTGCAAAAAATGCCATGACAGCTATAAGGATCACCAGACGAAGACGCTGCTGCACTGGTATGGCGAATGGACGAGTAACGGCGACGGCACGCACAGCGCGACCTGCAAGCGCAAGGATTGCAAGCACGTCAGCAAGACCGAATGCGCCATCGTCGAATTCAAGCAGGATGAAGCGACGCGCACGCTCTGCCCCGTATGCGGCAATGTGAGCGATGGCGCACATCTGGCGCTGGTTGAAGAAGTGACGGCGGAGGGCGAGCATCTGCCCTATGGCGAGCCGGTGCTGCGCATGGGTGAAACTGCGAACGGCAATACGCTGCTGAGCGTCTGCTTTGAAGTTTCCGGCAAGCTCACCCGGCCGAAGGGCGAGGTAAAAATCACGATGCCCGCCGAGCTGCTGAACGGCGTTACCCTGGCGCTGCTGAAGGCCGACGATACGGAAATTGAACTGCCCTACATCGTGGAAGGTGAAAACGCAGTGTTCACGCTGGATTTCACCGATGCAGAAATTCCCACTGCGCTGATTCGCCTGATACCGACAGCGGAATAATCCCATTTCATAGCGTTTTTAAGGCCGTTGCAGAAGATGAATCCTGCAACGGCCGTTATGTGCGCCCGGCTTAGCCGAAGGCAAGGGTGTCCATCGAGAGGCGGAGTCTGAAGGAAGCCGGATGCCAGCGGGCAAACTCCCGAACCGACGAACAGAAATCACATAGTAGGCCGTAGAGGAACGGACGAGTGTGCTAGACAACACGAAGTCCAATGCTGCCCGAATCCCGTGCGGTAAATGTGGCGGTTATGTGGAAGAAAAAAAGGCGGCTGCCAGGTTTATCCCCCTGACAGTCGCCTCACTGCTTACTTCTTTTCTACTTTGCTGCTGCCGCGGATGGTCGCATCCGGTTTGGCGGCCTGCTTCATGAACGCCGACGGGCTGATGCCGACGATGTTCTTGAACTGCTTGGAGAAGTGGTACGGGTCTTGCATCCCGACTTCGATGCCTGCCTGACGAACCGTGTGCCCTTCCTCGCGCAGCAGCTCCTTTGCGCGCTCCATCTTGCAGTGCAGTACATACGACAGCGGCGGCATGCCCACTTCGCTCACGAAGCGCTTGCGGAACGTTTCCATCGGCATACGGGAAATCGCCGCCATCTCCGCCAGAGAGAAGTTGTCCTTGTACTGATTCGCGCGCAGGGTGTCCACGACCTTCGCAATCTCGTGCGAAAGCATCGCGTCCATGGCGACCGGCTGACCCCAGTGGCTTGCCAGCATCCCGTACATCAGGTGCTGCAGCTGATATGTCGCGTCGCTGGTGTCCGTGTGGCGGACGATGACCTGCACAATCTGCTTCGCCAGGTACATCTGGCTCGGCAGCGCCCCCTGTTTTAGCGGCATATGCAGCAGCGCGCCCATCTTGCGTACGACCATCGGCGCAAGCGGGCCTTCCAGCGCAATCCACACGCAGCGGACGCTCTCGTCAATCTGCAGGGCAGCGTCGCGGTTGCCGGCGGGCAGGAAGCACGTTTCCTGCTGTTTCAGCGTCAGCTCATGCCCCTGCCAAACCAGCGTCGCTTCGCCTGCCTCCACCGCGAACCAAATCCACTGGTCATGCGGCTTAATGGGGCGTCTCCCTGCCTCAAACATCGCCGTGCCTGCCGCGTGAATCCACGCACCGCTGGAGCAGGTCAAGCTGCCCGGCTTGTGGTATCCTTCCACCACCATAGTATCCGCCGCAGCCTCTACGTCTGCGAACAGGTAAGACTCCATGCCCTTCATCCTCCTTCAACCAAATGGCACAATTGTCATTATGGCTATTATAATGCCCAAATCGGTTGATTGTCAAGAGGATTACACGATTTTCCCGAAATTTTTCTGAAAGATAGCCGTGCGTGCCCGAGTATAGATGAATGCCATTCGATATAGGTTAGCTTCGGCAAACTTTTCGCCCGAAAAACAGCAAATGTACAATTCTGCCCTTGACAAGCGCGGGATGAGCGGACTATAATAAATGCGGATATGCGGCAATGATGCCGCCGGACGGAGGAATTTTCTCCATGATGCTGTCTGTGCTGTTTCCGTTTACGTTCCCGGCGTTTTTCGCCGGGCAAATTGACGTACCGTGAAGCAGCAGCCGCAGCGATTGAGGAAAACATCAGGCGCGGAAGCTCTTTTGCGGGCTTCCGTGCTTTTTTTCGTCCATTTGAGCCAATAATGATTGACGCAGGAGGTTGAACACCATGATTATCGTCTTGAAGCAGGGCACGACCCAGCAGGAAATCGACACCGTCACCAATGCCGTGGTTGCGCGCGGCGTATCCGTCAGCCCGATTGTAGGCACGGAGATGACCATCCTTGGTCTGACTGGCGACACGAGCCGCATTGACCCCGACCAGCTGGAATCCTTCCACTGCGTCGAACGCATCATGAAGGTTGCTGAGCCGTTCAAGAAGGCAAACCGCGCGTTCCATCCCGCGCCGAGCGAAATCAAAATCGGGAACACGGTTGTCGGCGGCAAGAAACTGGCGATTATGGCGGGTCCCTGCTCCGTGGAGAGCAACGAGCAGATTACCGCCGTGGCGCAGGCGGTGAAGGACGCGGGCGCGACGGTGCTGCGCGGTGGTGCGTTCAAGCCGCGCACGTCCCCGTACTCCTTCCAAGGACTGGCATACGAGGGGCTGGACATGCTCTGCCATGCCCGCGAGCAGACCGGACTGCCCATCGTGACCGAGCTGATGTCCCCCTACGACATTGACACTTTCGTGGACAAGGTGGACTGCATTCAGGTCGGCGCGCGCAACATGCAGAATTTCGACCTGCTGAAACAATTGGGTAAGATTCGCAAGCCGATTCTGCTTAAGCGCGGTCTGTCGGCGACCATCGAGGAGTGGCTGATGAGCGCGGAGTACATCATGGCGGGCGGCAACGAGCAGGTGATTCTGTGCGAGCGCGGCATCCGCACGTTCGAGACGTACACGCGCAACACACTCGACCTGTCCGCCATCTGTGCGGTGAAGAAGCTGAGCCATCTGCCGGTGATTGTCGATCCGAGCCATTCGACCGGCAAGAGCTGGATGGTGCAGCCGATTGCGCGCGCGGCGATTGCGGTTGGCGCGGACGGCGTGATGATTGAGGTGCACAACGACCCGGCGCACGCGTTGTGCGACGGTGCGCAGTCGATTACGCCCGCCGCATTTGTGGACGTGATGGCGGATATTCGGAAGATTGCCGAAGCTGTTGGGCGCGAGGTGTGATGATGAAAAAACTCCCCTGGTTGATATGGACAGGGGAGTTTTTGATATTGACCTTTTTGTTTATTGCGTGATGTTGCCGCAGGGGGAATCGCC
>ULZH01022609.1_pt1 | contig 8677 bp, 6 predicted proteins | sample 1962951 | NCBI WGS metagenome assembly ULZH01 (sample SAMEA4835884, study PRJEB28245) | human gut metagenome | biome: gut microbiome; material: fecal sample | place: Denmark | collected 2008
GCGTAGAGATTGCCGGCGCGCTTGCAGAGATGCGACGCTACGTCATACCGTACGACTACCCCGACATGGACTCGTCACTGATGCACATATACCTCATCGGGGCGGGCGACCGCCTGCTTGCCGGACTCTCGCAGGAGTCGTCTCAGAAAGCGTACGAGTTCCTCAAGAGCATGGGCGTAGACATACAGTTCGGCAAGATGGTGACCGACTATCGCGACCACAAGGTCATCATGAAGGACGGCACCGAGATTCCTACACGTACGTTCCTCTGGGTGTCGGGCATCAGAGCCAACGCCATGCCCGGCATCGACGAGAGCCACTTGGGCCGCGGCTTCCGCTTCAAGGTTGACGAATACAACCGCATACCGGGCGTCGAAGACGTGTTCGCCATCGGCGACCAGTGTCTGCAGACCTCCGACGCAGCCTACCCTAACGGACATCCGCAGGTGGCGCAGGTGGCTATACAGCAGGCTAAGAACCTCGCTAAGAACCTCAAGCTCATCAACCAGGGCGCAGACAGCAACGCTCTCACCGCGTTCCACTACAAGAACCTCGGCTCTATGGCTACCATCGGACGCAACAAGGCTGTCGTAGAGATAGGCAAATTCCGCAGTCAGGGCTTCTTCGCCTGGGTGCTGTGGCTCGTCGTCCACCTGCGTTCTATCCTCGGCGTGAAGAACAAGATGATGGTGCTACTCAACTGGCTCTGGAAGTACGTCAGCTACAACGACTCTATCCGCATGATCACCTACGCCACAAAGCCGCGCGAGGTGGAAGAGCGCATGAAACGCGAGCAGACGACCCACCTCGGCGAGGACTTGATGGAGTAAAGAGGCGGCTCTGCCCCACTCCATGCAATACGAAATAAGACTCTTTATTACATAAAATAAGACTCTTTATTACACAGAATAAGACTCTTTATAATACGAAAGAGGCTGGAAACAACGCAACGACAGCGTTTGTCTCCAGCCTATTTGCTTTTTACATCCCAACCGCGCGTTGGTTATCCGATTACCGTAGCGTGGGCACATCATTACCGCAACGCGGCTATATTGTTACCGCATAGCAAAAACAAGATTTCCACGTAGGGGTAACGAGCCTATTCCCTCTATAAATATTAGTAGCCAATATGATTTTGTGGATTATTTTTACTACATTTGCAAACAAAAGGAAATATGACTAATAAAGATTTAAATACTGTTTTGGATTTGTTTTGTGGGTGTGGTGGCATGTCTTTAGGATTTGAAGAGGCTGGCTATCATGTCTTGTTAGGCATTGACATCTGGAAAGATGCCTTGGAAACATATAAATACAACCACAAGCAGAGCAAAACTTTATGTGCAGATATGGCATCACTGAACCCTTCAGAAGTAGAAAAGCTTTTGGATGGACAACAAATAGATGTTATCATAGGCGGGCCTCCTTGCCAAGGTTTTTCTATAGCTGGTAAGCGCATCGTTGACGATGAACGAAACATATTGTATAAAGGCTTTGTTAGGATGGTAGGATATTTCAAGCCACAAGCATTTGTTATGGAGAACGTGCCCAATATCCTTTCTATGGGAGATGGCATTATTAAAGCGTCTATTATTGAAGATTTCCAATCTTTGGGCTATAACGTACAAACGAAAGTATTGATAGCCTCCGACTATGGCGTACCACAAAATCGCAAACGTGCAGTCTTTGTCGGTACGCTAAATAGTAAGTTTGATTTTGAAATACCTTCGGTAGAACATAAAGTGACTACAAGTGAAGCATTATCAGATTTACCAGAAGGAAGCTTGGAGGAAGGTGTAGCCTACCCTACAGAAGCGCAATCAGAATATCAGAAACTTGAAAGGCGCAATAGCTCTGGAGTGCATAATCATGAAATTACCATCCACAATGAGCAAACGAAACGAATAATTTCAATGGTTCCTGATGGTGGCAATTACAAAGATTTGCCTAAAGATTTGCAGGACACAAGAAAAGTACATATCGCATGGACTCGGTTAAATAGCCAGCGTCCAAGTATAACGATTGACACAGGACATAGACACCATTTCCATTATAAATGGAATCGTGTTCCAACTGTTAGAGAAAGTGCGAGAATACAGTCTTTCCCTGATGATTTCATCTTTATGTGTAGTAAGACGAGCCAATATAAACAAGTAGGCAATGCCGTTCCACCATTAATGGCTCAAGCTATAGCTGAACAGTTAAAGAAGAACTTATGGAAGAAAATCAAATAACATATTATCAGATACCCAACAAAGATTGGTACCGTATACACTTTGTTAGACCAAGGTTTAAGAGCAACATTGAAAATGTGTTGCTCTACATGGCTAATGAGTGTTGTCGAATTCCCAAGTGCTCTTGTGCTGAATACAGCAAAAGATATTTTAATGCAATAAAGATGTTCCCGGGAAATATCGACGTAAAAAAGAAGACTCTTGACAACTGGCGAACAGAAATTCCTGCATTGTTTGGATTCTACAATGAAGATAAAAAGAATGATGTGACAGAGACATCAAAGATGGCCAAGTTCCTGCATGAAAATCAGGACTTGACACAATTCTTGCGCTTATTTCTGTTCTCTTTTCAGTTTCCTGGTGGTCACATGAAATCAAATGATGTTAGAGACATAATCTCTCATAACATCAAATTTAAGCCTGCAAGAACAATTATCCAGGTTCTTATGGCTGGCAACGAACTTCTTAGCAACAGAAATGCCTCAAAAGATATGTCAATATCTGCTGAAGAAGCAACATATTGCATTTTCAATGACATTAGGGTAACAAGTGGCCAATTTACTCCAAAAGAAATTGCAGAAACAATATTGTCTAATCGGAAGAACAAGATAAGATATTACAATCCAAATGATTCAAGATGTCAATCATTGCGTGGTGAAGCACGAACTAAAGGCGATATGACAAGATACGCTGGTGACATATTGGATTATATGGAAATCGCTAATTTGCTGTCAAAAAGCCACGGCTATTTCACCTTAAAAGGTAACGAGTTTTCTGTTTTAAAGACTTTTGCAGAAGATAAAAGTTGGTTTGACGGATATGACAAATTCTATGGAAAGAAGGATGTAGCAACCATAGAACTAACAAGATTAGAGCCTTGTTGGTTCGACTATGTAAACGACTCTATGAATCCAGAGTTGTTCAAAACAGATATTCGTTCTATTATTGAACATGCAGGAGAAATTGATGTCGTTTTTGAGGATAGAATTAAAGAGGTTGTATCTTCTAATAATAGAACAACAAAGGATATTGGAAACTTAGGCGAGGCAATAATATGCGGACATGAAAAAATGCGCCTAAAGATAAATGGTTATGAGAAATTTGTACGCCTTGTGCAAATTGTAGACAGTCCTGCTTACCATCCTGATTTCGATATAGATAGCTATGAAGCCGATGGCACAGATAACCATCGCTATATAGAAGTCAAAACCACAATCAGTAAAAAAAAGATACAGATGTATGGATTTCATATGTCTTCAAACGAGTGGAATGTAGCCGGCACTATAAAAGAACATTATTGCGTTTATCGGCTCATGCTCAGTGAGCAGGATAGAACACTATTTGTTTTACGAGATCCTGTAGCATTATACAAATCAGATAAGATTGAAGCAGAATCTCGCAACGGAATGGAGATATCATTCTCCTCAGAAACATTCAAACCAACAGAATTGTTGACATGGAAGGAATAAAAGTAGCGTCATTGTTTTGTGGATGTGGTGGAATGGATTTGGGTGTTGTCGGAGGTTTCTCGTATCTTGGAAAAGAGTATACAGAAACCCACTTCGATATTGTCTACTCAGTAGACAATGATGAGTATTGCACCAAAATTTACAATGAAAACTTTAGCCACAAATGCATCGTCAAGGATGTTAGAGATATCAACATTGACGAAATGCCAGAGTTTGATATGTTAATCGGTGGGTTTCCATGCCAATCTTTCTCTATCTCTGCACAGAATCCTCCACGTTTAGGCTATAAGGACGAAAGAGGTATGCTGTTCTTTGAGATGGTGAAAATATTGAAAGCTCGTCAACCAAGATTTTTCATAGCTGAAAATGTGAAAGGAATCCTTTCGGCAAATAATGGAAAGGCCTTCCCAATGATAATTAAGGAGTTTGAGAATGCAGGCTATAAAGTCGTTCACAAATTACTTAACGCTTCTGAATATGGTGTGCCACAGAAGAGAGAACGAGTCATAATTGTAGGTTTTCATAATGAAGAGGATTTTGTAAAATTTAAATATCCTCAGAAAGTCAATACTTCAGAACGTAAAGTTCTTGGAGATGTTATAATGGAAGATGCCAACAAGGACGAAAAACTTTTCTTCAGTGAGAAGGCTGTTGCAGGAATGATGGCCGTTAGAGAGAAAATGAACAAGGGACGAGCTATGAACCTTAATGAGCCTTGTAACACGATAAGTGCTCATTTGGCTAAGGTCAGTTTGAACAGCACCGATCCGGTTTTCATGGTAGATGGGCGGTACAGACGGTTTTCGACAAGAGAGGCTGCTCGTATTCAGTCCTTTCCAGACTCATTTAAGCTCGATTCTGTTTCACAGATTCGTCAATATAAGGCTATTGGTAATGCCGTTCCTCCAGTATTGATGTGGCATGTGATAAGAGCTTTGCAAAAAGTAATGTCAGTACATATGTTAGATTTAAACGAGGTTAAGGTTGAATACCCAAACTTCATTGTAGATAATACTCGCTCTGCTACTTCATTGATGCCACAGTTATCTATGGGGCTTGATATGTTTGACTCAAATAAAAATGTCCTAATCAGTTTGGTCAAGTCTGACAACATGGAGCAATATTTGGATCGCTCTGCGAAAGTATATTACACAGGTAAAAAATTTCCTTCAACTGTAGCTTTGAATAAGTTGTATTATTTCATGCCTTATATTAAGCGGAAAGGTGTAAGAGATTTGTATGTTATCAAAATTGCAAGAGTTGGTACAAAGAAAGAGGTCCATCCCGAATGTGACGACAATGATTTTCGTCTTGTATTCGAGATACAATACATAGGTCAACTTTTCAACGACTATCAACCTATCCATTTGGATATTTGGCGAACTTTCACGGATACAACTATAGAAGGTTTATTCAAATTAACAGAAACAAACAAGAAGGTACGCTTTGTATAAGCACATCTTCCACATAAAATAAAATGGACTCATGAGTGAAACTGAAATATATAACAGGTTAAATGAACTTAGCTCTTATTTCTCATTTGGTAGAGTATTAGGATATATCGCTTTTTTTGAGACTATAGGAATTGATTATCAACTACAACATGGGCAGGATGCAAATAAAGATAGAATATTATCTTCTGAGTTGAATTTCTTAACAGGTTTATGGATTCAGAATGTAGTACTTAATAAAACATGGGACATAAGACATGATGATGATTTTACGAGAGAAGTTTATAAGTTGATGGACGATTTACATTCTTTATTTCTTAAAAAGAATGATTTGGCTAATCAATTTATTGAGATGTTTTTCTATGAAGGAGATTTGGCTTACGATTGGCAATATACCTATTATGCTCAAAAAAAGTATAATAAGCCCTGTTTACATGATGTATTAAAAAACGATTTCAATTTTGATACAAATGTTTTAAGTTCCACATTGCATAAGATTAAGAGTTGTATAGAAAAACAAATAAAAAGGCGTAGAGAAGAAAAACGGAAACACCATAAGTATATCTCGCCCATGAATGCTTTTACTATTAAGCCCAATATTATTAAAAAGAAATTTAGTCTTGAAGAACAATCTGTAATTAAGGCTCTTTCCTTTAGATTAGGAAGTGATATTGATAAACCAATTAGTAAAATTACGGATTTTAATAGCTATGTAAAATATCCTATTATTGAATTGCCAAATAATAGGGGGTATTTTTGTGTAAATGAGAGTACAATTTCTATAGCTATGAATGAAACTCCATTTTATTGGCTACAATCGTCTTCTCATTTTGGCAAGAATTTAGGAACTATTCGTGGGGACATTGCAGAAAAACTGGTTTTGGAGATAATACAACGTAGATTTCAAAAGAACGTTTTTGCTCATATACCTATAACCAAGACAAAGTCTTCTAACATGATTACTGATATTGATGTTTTCTTCTCATATAAAGATACAGGAGTTGTTTTTCAGGTAAAAAGTAAAAGATTAACTGAATTATCAAAGCAAGGTGATGCTGAGTCTATAGAGAATGATACGGAAATGGCTATAATTGAAGCCCATGAACAAGGATTGAAATGTATAGAATGTATGCAAAATGCAAATGAATATTATTCTTTAAGAAAACATTGGTTAGGTTATGTAAGTTCTTTATCTTTATATAATGTTTGTATTACTCTTGATACTTTTTCTGGAATATCAACTCTCAGCTACATAAAAAGCTATAGTCAGCAATCTTCACCAATTATTGCTATGTCACTATATGATTTAGACACTATTATTTACTTGTTTCAGCCGGAACAAATTGTTGATTATTTTATATTTCGAGAGAAATGCATTAAAAATGCTATATATGGAATAAACGAAATTTATTATATTGGTGCTTATTTTGCGAATATAATGGGATATGGTATTAATTTTATCAACAACAAAATTCCAAGAGAATATGCACTGTATGCTGATTATATAATTAAAAAAAGTAAGATAGAGAAGTATGCACATAAGGATGTGGATTGTGGCTTGGTGGAATTATTAGATATGTTCCAACCGAAGAGTCCTATAAAATGTAATTAAAGCAGTAAAAAGGAAGGATATATTAGTCGTCACCAGACTTAGTCACTCAAAAAACATGTATTTTAGAACTTGTTGATAAACAATATTTTGTATTTTTGCGTCACTTAATATTGGGTGACGCAATGACGAAGTTAGGAAAAAGAGTGTTGCCACGCTACCGAAACAACATTGCCACGCTACTACAACAACATTGCCACGCTACCGAAACTTCATTGCCACGCTACCGCAACTTCATTGTCGCAGCGTGGCAACAACCTATGTTTAGGCATCAACCTAATTTAAAAGAAATGCTGAAGTTGGAAGATAAATCGTTTAGACTGGAAGATAACCAGCCATAAACTGGAAGATAGGCTGGCAGATAACCCGTTTCTGAGATTATCTGCCAGCCTTTATAGTTTTAATAATGTGAGAGTTACGGCGATGCTGGAAGATATGGTGGATTTTTTCAGCTACACACTATTTATCTCGGAGTAATCTCTTCTGTTCACGTTCAAAGTTTTCAAGGAAGTGAATCTCTACAGGTGAGAGGTTGTTCTGGGTACGCTCCTTGAATTTGTCGTATTCCTGGTCGGCTTTCTCCTTGGCGAGTTTGGCTGAGACTTTGCCGGCATGAGTAAGGATGTCCTTTCGGGAGATACGGAGGAAGTCATCGAGAATGTTTATCCAGTCCTTCATGTACATCGGGCGGTGTTCCTCAGCCTGCATTTCAGCGAAGTCGAGATACAGACTCACGATGCGGTTAAGCGACTTCACCTCCTCGTGCGTGAGATAGTTCTTGGCTATTTCCGCTTCGGGCTTCGTAGGCATCGGTCCTGCCCACGAGGTCAGTCCCATAAAGTCTTTCTCGGCATCAGCTCGCTTGTATATTATTTCTGCCGCAGTATGTCCATGAACCGAATAATGCATCTTGTTCTGTACAGTCTTGAAAAACTTCTGTGTCATTTCCACTCGCGGATCGTAGTCGATGCTGAGGGCATATATCTCAAGCACCTTGCGGTAGAACACCTTCTCACTGGAGCGGATGTCGCGTATTCTTGCAAGCAACTCGTCAAAGTAATTGCCACCTCCAGCTCGTTTCAAGAGGTCATCGTTCATGGCGAAGCCTTTTACTATATACTCCTTCAGTACCTTAGTTGCCCATATTCTGAATTGAACACCACGGTAGGAATGAACGCGGTAGCCTACGCTGATTATCATGTCGAGGTTGTAGTAAGCTACAGAGTATGTTTTACTATCAGATGCAGTTGTTGCAAAAAATGCAACAACTGATTTTTCCTCCAACTCCCCATCCTCCAACACATTCTTTACGTGTCGTGAAATAGTGGATTTGTTGCGCTGGAACAGTTCAGCCATCTGGTCAAGCGAAAGCCAGACGGTATCGTTTTGCAGTTTCACCTCTATCTGTGAATCGCCGTCAGGAGTTTGATATAATAAAAATTGCCCTTTATCCATAATGTTATAATAATATTCAAATGCAAATATATAGCTTTTCTCTGATATTCTGCTCGTTCTGTAATTAAATAAAGAAGTAAAGCTCGATTTTTCCTTTTCTTAGCTAAACATTTGTGATTCTCACTTAAATACCGTACTTTTGCCATGCTGATTGGAGGCTCTGCGTAAAAGTAGGGAATGGCCAGTTAGTCAAGAAGGCGTATTGTGCTTTATCTGTTCTGCTTGAAGTCTGGAAAACTATAAGCAAAGAACGATGGATAATGAAACGGTATGCTCTTCCTGTGTATATGTATATTTCGGTGTAGTTTTTTATAACTATGCCTTGGTATATCGTACACGGGATGGAGCTATATTTTCAATCCATTCGTTCCAAGGTTTTTCCAGACACCTAAGCAGGGATGGGCAAATATGAAGCTCCATCCCTTTCTTGGGCTCATATAATATTGTTGTGTTTTTAACAAT